>Ga0182742_1005277_pt1 | contig 11036 bp, 8 predicted proteins | sample eDN5th37CBELigMG_FD_128880 | JGI IMG/M metagenome (GOLD analysis project Ga0182742, IMG submission 128880) | Enriched Miracle-Growth compost microbial communities from Emeryville, California, USA - eDNA 5th pass 37_C BE-Lig MG (version 2)... ... | reverse complement strand
TCGCCGAGGGCGTGCCGGCCGGCAAGGCGCTGGACCTGGCGCAGAGCGGCCCCGTCGAGGGCTATAACGCGGCTCTGTCCGGCAGCAACGACTATGCGGCGATCGCCGGCTCCGACGTGGTGATCGTCACCGCCGGGATCCCGCGCAAGCCCGGCATGAGCCGCGACGACCTGATCGCCATCAATGCCGGCGTGATCAAGCAGGTCGGCGAAGCGATCAAGACCCACTGCCCGAACGCCTTCGTGATCGTCATCACCAATCCGCTCGATGCGATGGTCTGGGTGATGCAGAAGGTTACCGGCCTGGCTCCCCAGAAGGTGGTGGGCATGGCCGGCGTCCTGGACAGCGCGCGCTTCCGCCACTTCCTGGCCGAGGAGTTCAAGGTCTCGCCCGAGGACGTCACCGCCTTCGTGCTGGGCGGCCACGGCGACACCATGGTCCCGCTGGTCCGCTATTCCACCGTGGGCGGCATCCCGCTGCCCGACCTGGTCAAGCTCGGCTGGACCACCCAGGAGAAGCTCGACGCGATCGTCCAGCGGACCCGCGACGGCGGTGCCGAGATCGTGGGCCTGCTCAAGACCGGCTCCGCCTTCTATGCCCCGGCCGCCTCGGCCATCCAGATGGCGGAGAGCTATCTGAAGGACCAGCGCCGCCTCCTGCCCTGTGCCGCGCACCTGACGGGCGAGTACGGCGTGAACGATCTCTATGTCGGCGTGCCGGTCATCATCGGCGCCAATGGCGTCGAGAAGGTCGTCGAGATCGAGCTGGACGCCGGGGAGAAGGCGCAGTTCGACAAGAGCGTGGACGCGGTGAAGAAGCTCTGCGCGGCCGTCAAGCTCTGAAGGACGAGCGATGAACATCCACGAATACCAGGCCAAGCAGCTCCTGGCCGAGTACGGCGTGACCGTGCTGAAGGGCAAGGTCGCCTACACCGCCACCGAGGCGGAGAGTGCTGCGCGCGAACTGGGCGGCCCGGTCTGGGTCGTCAAGGCGCAGATCCATGCCGGCGGCCGCGGCAAGGGCGGTGGCGTCAAGCTCGCCAAGTCGGTCGAGGAGGTGAAGCAGCTCGCCAAGGACATGCTCGGCATGACCCTGGTGACCCACCAGACCGGCCCGGCCGGCCGGGTGGTCAAGCGCGTCTATATCGAGGACGGCTGCCGGATCGCCCGCGAGCTCTACCTGAGCGCGGTGGTGGACCGCGCCACCTCGCGCGTGGTGATCATGGCCTCCACCGAAGGCGGCGTGGAGATCGAGGAGGTCGCCGAGCATTCGCCGGAGAAGATCCTGAAGGTCGCGATCGACCCGGCCACCGGCTTCCAGCCCTTCCACGGCCGGCAGATCGCCTTCGGCCTGGGCCTGAAGGGCAAGGAAGTGTCCAAGGCGGTGGCCTTCATGCGCGGCATCTACGACTGCATGGTCCAGAAGGACGCGAGCCAGGTCGAGATCAACCCGCTGGTGGTGACCGAGGGCGGCGATCTCGTGGCGCTCGACGCCAAGATGAACTTCGACAGCAACGCGCTCTACCGCCAGGCCAAGGTGGTCGAGCTGCGCGACCTGGACGAGGAGGACCCGCAGGAGATCGAGGCCTCCAAGCACGAGCTGAACTACATCAAGCTCGACGGCAACATCGCCTGCATGGTCAACGGCGCCGGCCTCGCCATGGCGACCATGGACATCATCAAGCTGTTCGGCGGCGAGCCGGCCAACTTCCTGGACGTGGGCGGCGGCGCCACCAAGGAGCGGGTCACCGCGGCCTTCAAGCTCTTGCTGTCCGACCCGAACGTCGAGGGCGTGCTGGTCAACATCTTCGGCGGGATCATGCGCTGCGACGTGATCGCCGAGGGCGTGGTCGCCGCGGCGCGGGAGGTGAATCTCACCGTGCCGCTGGTGGTGCGCCTGGAAGGCACCAACGTCGAGCTCGGCAAGAAGATCCTCGCCGAATCGGGCCTGCCCATCACCCCTGCCGACGATCTGGCCGACGCCGCGCAGAAGATCGTCAACGCCGTGCGGAGCACCCACTGATGCCGGTCCTGGTCGATTCCAACACCAAGGTGATCTGTCAGGGCTTCACCGGCGCGCAGGGCACCTTCCATTCCGAGCAGGCGATCGCCTACGGCACGCAGATGGTCGGCGGCGTCACCCCCGGTAAGGGCGGCGAGACCCATCTGGGCCTGCCGGTGTTCGACACGGTGCGCGAAGCCCGGGAGAAGACCGGCTGCGACGCCTCGGTGATCTACGTCCCCGCCCCGTTCGCGGCGGACGCGATCCTGGAGGCGATCGACGCCGAGGTGCCGCTGGTGGTGTGCATCACCGAGGGCATCCCGGTGATGGACATGGTCAAGGTCAAGCGGGCGCTGGCCGGCTCCGCCTCGCGCCTGATCGGCCCGAACTGCCCGGGCGTGATCACGCCTGGCCAGTGCAAGATCGGCATCATGCCCGGCCACATCCACATGCCGGGCAAGATCGGTATTGTTTCCCGCTCCGGCACCCTCACCTATGAGGCGGTGGCCCAGACGACCGCTGCCGGGCTCGGCCAGACCAGCTGCGTCGGCATTGGCGGCGATCCGGTCAAGGGCACCGAGTTCATCGACGTCCTGGAGATGTTCATCCAGGACGATGCGACCGAGGGCGTCATCATGATCGGCGAGATCGGCGGCAGTGCCGAGGAGGATGCGGCCGAGTACTGGAAGCAGTCCGGCTGCACCAAGCCGATCGTCGGCTTCATCGCCGGGCGGACCGCACCGCCCGGCCGGCGGATGGGCCATGCCGGCGCCATCATCTCCGGTGGCAAGGGCGATGCCGAGAGCAAGCTCGCGGCGATGCGTGCCGCCGGGATCACGATCGCCGACCATCCGGCAGCACTCGGCCAGGCCATGCTCGCTGCGATGGGCGGCAAGGCCTAAACGGCTTGTCAACCTCTGGACGGTAGGAACAGGAACGGGCAGGAGGCGGAAGCGGCCGCTTCCTGCGGTTTCCCGGGGAACGGAAGATGGCGAAGCGTCAGGAACTCGAGCAGACCTCGTTCCTGTATGGCGGGAACGGGTCGTTCATCGAGGAGCTGTACGGGCGGTATCTGACCGATCCGACCTCGATCGATCCGTCCTGGCGCAGCTATTTCGACGATCTGGGTGCCGAGACCTCGGCTCTCTACCGGCAGGCCAAGGCCGCGCTGGCGCCGCGGGCCGTGGCGCCCCGGACCTATGGCGTGCCGGCCAACCTCGACCATCCGTCCCTGGACGATCCCGCCACCCGGGCGCTGATCCACGATCATCTGCGCGTGATCATGCTGATCCGCGCCTACCGGGTGCGCGGCCATCTCCAGGCCGATCTCGACCCGCTGGGGCTCAGCCGCCGGGCCCAGCATGCCGAGCTCGACCCCAAGACCTACGGCTTCACCGAGGCCGATCTCGACCGCACCTTCTTCCTGGGCATGGTGCTGGGCCGCGAGCAGGCGACCCTGCGCGAGATCCTGGAGATCCTGCGCCGCACCTACGCCGGCAAGATCGGCATCGAGTTCCTCCATATCCAGGACCCCGAGCAGAAGGCCTGGATCCAGGAGCGGATCGAGGCACCCGGCGGCATCCTGGACGGCTCGCCGGTCGACCGGCGCGAGCTCCTGGAGCAGCTCACCGTCGCCGAGGGCTTCGAGCAGTTCCTCCACGTCAAGTTCCCGGGCACCAAGCGCTTCGGCCTGGACGGCGGCGAGGCGACCATCCCGGCGCTCGAGGCGATCATCCGCACCTCCGCCCAGCTCGGCGTGGAGGAGATCGTGCTGGGCATGCCGCATCGCGGCCGGCTCAACGTGCTCGCCAACGTGATGGGCAAGCCCTACACGGCGATCTTCTCCGAGTTCCAGGGCCAGCCGGCGATCGACGAGGTGCTGGGCTCGGGCGACGTCAAGTACCATCTGGGCACCTCCACCGACCGTTTGTTCGAGGAAGGCAGGTCGGTGCACCTGTCGCTCACCCCGAACCCGTCGCACCTGGAGGCGGTCGATCCGGTGGTGATCGGCAAGGTGCGCGCCAAGCAGCGGCTGATCGGCGATACCGAGCGCTCGCGGGTCATGGGCATCCTGATGCATGGCGACGCCGCGTTCGCCGGCCAGGGCGTGGTCCATGAATGCCTGGAGATGTCCGAGCTCAAGGGCTTCCGCACCGGCGGCACCATCCACCTGATCATCAACAACCAGATCGGCTTCACCACCAGCCCGGCCTATGCCCGGACCTCGCCCTATCCCTCGGACGTGGCGCGCGGCATCCAGGCGCCGATCTTCCACGTCAACGGCGACGACCCGGTGGCGGTCTGCCAGGTGGCGCATCTGGCCGCGGAATTCCGGCAGAAGTTCAAGAAGGACGTGGTGATCGACCTGTGGTGCTACCGGCGCCACGGCCACAACGAGGGCGACGAGCCGGCCTTCACCCAGCCGCTGATGTACCGCAGCATCGCCACCCACCCGACCACCAGGCAGATCTTCGCCCGACAGCTCGAGGAGGAGCAGGTCGTCGCCGCCGACGAGGCGCAGGCGATCCTGGAGACCTTCCAAAAGCAGCTGGAAGGGGCGCACGAGGCGGCCAGGACCTACAAGTCCAACAAGGCCGACTGGCTGGAAGGGGCCTGGAAAGGGCTGCGCAAGGCACCGGAAGCCTATGAGCGCGGCAAGACCGGCGTACCGGTGGACCGCCTGCGCGATCTCGGCCTGCGCTTCACCGGCCTGCCCGAGACGCTCAACGTGCATCCCCGCCTGAACCGGGTGATCGGTGCCAGGCGCAAGGCGATCGAGAGCGGCCACGGCATCGACTGGGCGACGGCGGAGCATCTGGCCTTCGCCTCGCTGCTGGTCGAGGGCTTCCCGGTGCGGCTGTCCGGCCAGGACGTCGGCCGCGGCACGTTCAGCCAGCGCCACGCCGCGATCTACGACCAGACCAGCGAGGAACGCTATGTGCCGCTGGACAATCTCCAGCCGGACCAGGCGCGGTTCGAGGTGGTCGACAGCTTCCTGTCCGAGGAAGGCGTGCTCGGCTTCGAGTATGGCTACTCGCTGTCCGACCCGAACTGCCTGACCTTGTGGGAGGCGCAGTTCGGCGACTTCGCCAACGGTGCTCAGGTCTATTTCGACCAGTTCATCGCGTCCGCGGAAAGCAAGTGGCTGCGCATGTCCGGCCTGGTCGTGATGCTACCGCACGGCATGGAGGGCCAGGGGCCCGAGCACAGCTCGGCGCGCCTGGAGCGCTTCCTGCAGCTGTTCGCCGAGGACAACATGCAGGTGGTCAACGTGACCACGCCGGCCAACCATTTCCACGTGCTGCGCCGCCAGCTCTGCCGCGACTTCCGCAAGCCGCTCGTGCTGATGGGGCCGAAGTCGCTGCTGCGCCACAAGCGCTGCGTCAGCACGCTGGAGGACATGGGCCAGAACACGACCTTCCACCGGGTCATGTACGACCGTCCGCCCTCCGAGGTCGACCAGGCGGTCGAGCGCGTGGTCCTGTGCTCGGGCAAGGTGTACTACGACCTGGAAGCGCAGCGTGAGGAGCTGGGCCTGACCGACAAGGTGGCCCTGGTCCGCCTGGAGCAGCTGGCGCCCTTCCCGGAAGATGCGGTGCTGCGCGAGCTCAGCCGCTATCCGACCAGCGCCAAGTTCGTCTGGTGCCAGGAGGAATCGCGCAACATGGGTGCCTGGTTCTTCGTGATGCCCAGGATCGAGAACCTGATGGAAAGCCTGGGCGTGCCGCAGCGGCGCCTGGCCTATGCCGGCCGCAAGCCGTCCGCCTCGCCGGCGACCGGCTCCTTGTCGCAGCACGAGCGCGAGCAGAAGGCTCTGGTGTCCGAAGCGCTGCTCGGCTGAGGTGTCGCGGACGGCGCGGATGATGCCCGCGGGTTTTGGGCGCGCAGGCCCGGCCCGCGATGTGGGTTGGTGGGGACGAGAGGGAATGCGATGAGCGTCGAGATCCGGGTGCCGAAGCTCGGCGAATCCGTGAGTGAGGCCACGGTCGCGAAGTGGCTGAAGAAGGTCGGCGACAGCGTGGCGGTGGACGAGCCGCTGGTCGAGCTGGAGACCGACAAGGTCAACCTCGAGGTCCCCTCCCCGGTAGCCGGCGTCATTGCCGAGATCAGCGCTGCCGAGGGAACCGACGTCGCGGTCGATGCGGTGCTGGGCTCGATCCACGAGGGAGCGTCCGCCGGCAATGGCCAGGCGGCAGCGCCGGTGATCGAGGCCAAGCAGCCGGCACCGCAGGAGGGTGCGGCCGGCGGGATCGCCAAGCCGGCGACGCCGGTGGAAAGCCCGGCGGCCCATGAAGCGGGCGGAGGTGCGGACCAGGCTGGCCCGGCCGCCCGCAAGCTCGCCGGCGAGGCGGGCATCGACCTCGCCAGCGTGCCCGGCACCGGCCCCAAGGGCAACGTCACCAAGGCCGACGTGCAGAAGGCGGCGGCTGCACCGGCCCCTGCCGCTCAGGCGCCCGCTCCCCAGGCGCCCGCCGCACCGGTGCAGCGTTCCGCGCGCGAGGAGCGGGTCCGCATGACCCGGCTGCGCAAGCGGATCGCCGAGCGCCTGAAGGAGGCGCAGAACACCGCCGCCATGCTCACGACCTTCAACGAGGTCGACATGAGCGCGGTCATGGCGCTGCGCTCGAAATACCAGGAGGCCTTCCAGAAGAAGCACGGCATCAAGCTCGGCTTCATGTCGTTCTTCGTGAAGGCGGTGATCGACGCGCTGAAGGTCTACCCCTCGGTCAACGCCGAGATCGACGGCGATGAGGTCGTCTACAAGCACTATTACGATATCGGCGTGGCGGTCTCGACCGAGCAGGGCCTGGTGGTGCCGGTGCTGCGTGATGCCGACGCCGCCTCGCTGGCCGACATCGAGAAGAAGATCGCCGACCTCGGCAAGCGCGCCCGCGACGGCAAGCTCAGCATGGAAGAGCTGAACGGCGGCACCTTCACGATCACCAATGGCGGCATCTTCGGCTCGCTGATGAGCACGCCGATCCTGAACCCGCCGCAGGTGGGCATCCTGGGCATGCACAAGATCCAGGAGCGGCCCATGGTCCTGCCGGGCGGCCGGATCGAGGCCCGGCCGATGATGTACACGGCACTCAGCTATGATCACCGGATCATCGACGGCCGCGAGGCGGTGAGCTTCCTGGTCCGGGTCAAGGAGACCATCGAGGATCCGCAGCGTCTGCTGATCGAGGCGTGAGCCGGCAGGGGCCGCGGCCGGCCCTGCCGCCACCGGCGGCGGGGCAGCGTGCCGCGGCCCGGCAACGGCTGCCAGAACCCATCCAACGTGCAGTGTAATTGGGCCGGCCCCTTCTTTCTCTGGGGCTGCGGGAGGGACAGGATGAGCGAGCCGTACGACGTCGTGGTGGTGGGCGGCGGGCCCGGCGGCTATGTCGGCGCGATCAAGGCGGCCCAGCTCGGCATGAAGGTCGCCTGCGTGGAAAAGCGCGGCCGGCTGGGCGGCACCTGCCTGAACATCGGCTGCATCCCCTCCAAGGCGCTCCTGCATACCTCGCATCTCTACGAGGAGGCGCGCTCCCATTTCGAGAAGATCGGCATCCGCGCCAAGGGCGTCGACCTCGACCTCGGCGCCATGCTCGACAACAAGGACGACGTGGTCGACGGCCTGACCAAGGGCATCGAGGGCCTCTTCAAGAAGAACAAGGTCGACTACATCCAGGGCAATGCCCGCCTCACCGGCGCCAACGCCATGGAGGTGGCGCTGAACGCCGGCGGCAGCCAGCAGGTCGCGGCCAAGAACATCATCCTGGCCACCGGCTCCGACGTCATGCCGTTGCCGGGTGTCACCATCGACGAGGAGCGGATCGTCTCCTCCACGGGTGCCCTCGACCTGGACAAGGTGCCCGAGCACCTGGTGGTGATCGGCGGCGGCTATATCGGCCTGGAGCTGGGCACGGTCTGGCGGCGCCTGGGCGCCAAGGTGACCGTGGTCGAGTTCCTGGACCGCATCACCCCCGGCATGGATGGCGAGGTCTCCAAGACCTTCCAGCGCCTGCTCACCCGGCAGGGCATGACCTTCAAGCTCGGCACCAAGGTGACGGGCGTCGACAGCTCCGGCGACCTGCTCAAGGTCCAGGTCGAGCCGGCCAAGGGCGGGGAGCCCGAGGTGATCGAGTGCGACGTGGTGCTCGTCTCGATCGGCCGGCGCCCCTACACGGAGGGGCTGGGCCTGGACGCTGCCGGCGTGGCGCTGGACGAGCGCCAGCGCATCGCCACCCGCGACGATTTCGGCACCAACGTGCCCGGCATCTATGCGATCGGCGACGTGATCCGCGGGCCGATGCTGGCGCACAAGGCCGAGGAGGAAGGGGTCGCGGTCGCCGAGATCCTGGCCGGGCAGAAGCCGCACATCGACTACAACCTGATCCCCGGCGTCGTGTACACCGACCCCGAGGTGGCAGCGCTCGGCCAGACCGAGGAGCAGCTCAAGGCCGCCGGCGTCGAGTACAAGGTCGGCAAGTTCTCGATGATGGCCAACTCGCGCGGCCGCGCCGTCGGCAAGACCGACGGCTTCGTCAAGCTCCTGACCGAGGCCGGCACCGACAAGATCCTGGGCTGCCACATGATCGCGGCCGATGCCGGCACGATGATCAACGAGGTGACGGTCGCCATGGAGTTCGGCGCCAGTGCGGAGGACCTGGCCCGCACCAGCCACCCGCACCCGACCCTGGAAGAGGCGATCAAGGAGGCGGCCCTCGCCGCGTTTGCCAAGCCGATCCACATGTGACAATCCCGTTCACCGACTGTTGCCGGGAGAATCGGGTTGCGTATCCTGATCCTGATCGTCTGCCTGCTCCTGGTCCCGCCGGCCCTGGCGGCACCGAGCCCGGTAGGCATCTGGCGCCTGGACGAGGCGTCGCTCGACCAGACCCTCGACCGGCTGATCGAGGCCATGCTGCAGGCGGTGCCTGCGGACCAGCGGGACGCGGCCCGTGCCAGCATGGTCGGGCAGCGCGACGCCATGCGCGACGAGATGTCCTCCAGCCTCGCCGCCACCTTCGAGTTCCGCCCGGATGGCAAGGTGGTCATCACCGATCCCGAGGAGGACGGACCCGATCAGGGCACGTGGCGGATGGAGGGCGACCGGCTGATCGTGGTGGACGATGATCCGGACACGCCCGACCTGACCGGCGAGGTGCAGGAGGACCGCATCGCCCTGGACTTCCAGGTCGACCGCAACGATCCGGCCCAGGCCCCGTTCGCCGACATGACCTTCGTGCTGGTGCCGGCCCGGTGATGTCCGGCCGGCGCCGCCGCCTGCCCGTCCACGCCCTGCTCCTGGCGCTATGTATCGGGCTCGCGGCCCCGGCCCGCGCCGAGGCTTCGCTGCTGGGCACCTGGGTACTGGACGAGGTGGCGCTGCGCTCGGATGTGGATGCGGTGATGGCCGAGCGATTCCAGAACCTGCCGGCCGACGCCAGGGCCCAGGCCGAGCAGGCGATGCGCGCGGAGGTCGACCGGATCGTCCAGACCGCCGCCGGGACGATCCAGTTCCGGGCCGATGGCACCGCGACCTCGGTCAGCGCCGCCGGCCTCAGCGAATGGGTCTGGACCTCTAACGACGGGGTGGTCCGCCTGGAGAAGAAGGAGGCGCTGGTCAGCGACGTGCCGCTGCTCGGCACGATCGTGGACAATGCGCTCTACCTGGAACCGGACGTGGCCGGCGAGCCGGGCCTGCCGCTGCCGCTCAAGCGCGCACCCAGCGCCCCGGGCGACGGCCGCGGCTGAACGCGCTGCCGTCTCACGCCAGCCCGTTCCCCTCGTCCTTCTTCCTCGGTTACCCCCAGGGCCCGGCCCGGCGTCCCCAAGGCCCGCCCGGCCTGGGGCCGGCCGCCGGGCGGGCGGCAAAGCCGGCCGTCCCGGCACGGCCGGCACCACCCAGCGCCAGCAGCCGCCGGATCCGTTCCGCGGTCGGCGGGTGGGTCCGGAACATGCCGGCCAGGGCGCCGCCATGCAGCGGGTTGATGATGAACAGGTGCGCCGTGGCCGGATTGCGCTCTGCCGCACCGACATAGGTTCCGGTGGCGATCTGCTCGATCCGCTGGAGCGCGCTGGCCAGTGCCCGGGGATTGCCGCAGATGGCCGCACCCTCGCGGTCCGCCTCGAACTCGCGGCCCCGGCTGATCGCCATCTGCACCAGCATCGCCGCCAGCGGCGCCACGATCATCGCCAGCAGGAGGCCGATGCCGCCCAGGGGATTGTCCCGGTCCCGGCTGCCGCCGAAGAACAGGCCGAACTGGGCGAGAAAGCCGATGGCACCGGCAAGTGTGGCCGCCACCGCCATGGTCAGCGTGTCGCGATGCTTGATGTGCGCCAGCTCGTGCGCGATCACGCCGGCCAGCTCCTCGCGCGACATGGCCTGCATCAGCCCCCGGGTCACCGCGACCGCCGCATGGTCCGGGTCGCGCCCGGTGGCGAACGCGTTGGGCTGGTCGCTCTCGATCAGGTAGACCTTGGGCACCGGCAGGCCGGCCCGGCCGGCGAGTTCCGCCACGAGCCGGTACAGTTCCGGTGCGGCCATCGGCGTCACCGGCTGGGCCCGGTACATGCGCAGCACCATGTCGGCCGAGCCCCACCAGGCGAACAGGTTGGTTCCGGCCGCCATCACCAGCGCGATCACCGCCCCCGTGCCGCCGCCGATCGCATAGCCCACGACCAGGAACAGGGCGGTCATCGCCGCCAGCAGCAGAAAGGTGCGCAAGGTCGCCATGCTCAGCTCCAGGCCCATCCGGTAACCACAGGCTCGTCTCGATGATCAGTTAGGCACGGGCCCGGCCGCCGCAAGATCGCTCTGGATGGCCGGCCCGGCAGCGCGCGCCCTTGTCCTGCCGTGCCGGCCCGTGGCAACTCGGACGGGAGGGCCGGTCGACACCAGGCAACCGCTGTCGGCCAGCCCCCGGATCAGCGGCGCTAGGGGATGGCAATGGAAGAGCGCAAGGGCGAGCGTGGCACGACGACCGCTGGCGAAGGCGGCATGAGCGTCACGGCGGAAGAGGCCCTGGATCTCCATGCGCGCGGCC
>Ga0182742_1005275_pt1 | contig 11040 bp, 13 predicted proteins | sample eDN5th37CBELigMG_FD_128880 | JGI IMG/M metagenome (GOLD analysis project Ga0182742, IMG submission 128880) | Enriched Miracle-Growth compost microbial communities from Emeryville, California, USA - eDNA 5th pass 37_C BE-Lig MG (version 2)... ... | reverse complement strand
TAGTCTGGTGACGATGGCGAGAAGGTCACACCCGTTCCCATGCCGAACACGGAAGTTAAGCTTCTCAGCGCCGATGGTAGTTGGGGGATTCCCCCTGTGAGAGTAGGACGTCGCCAGGCAAACTAAAAGACAACCGTTACTGGTTGTCTTTTTTCATTTGCAGAAGAACTGATACAAGGAAGCGAAGGAACATTCTAAGTGCTTTAATAAAAGGTAAATAGGTCAAGTTTGTATTAAACAGTCACACCCGATTCTGCATCGATATCTTGTTAACAACTATTCAATAATTTAAACAAGCTAACTCAATAAGCAATAAGCTTATGCTCTATTAACATCTAACCAAAAATATTTCTAACCTGTTCAAATCATTAAGGTTAGGAAATGCCCAACTTTTCTTGATATGAATACTAAATTTACATATAGACATACAATGAAAACTTGGCTGTTACATACAATATAAATCAAGTAATCTCTATAAATGATTATTCGAAAAATTGTATACAAAAGGGAGTGCCGGGGCAGAATAGGTGTATGGAGGTGGAGAATTATGGCTAGGTTATTAGCTACAGATCATCTGGGGGAATCTTGTGTCATCTGTGAACAAGTCAAGTCGACTGGTATACATCTATACACTTCATTTATCTGCGCGGAGTGTGAAAAGGGAATGCTACAAACTGATACAAGTGATCCAAAATATAAATTTTATGTTGAACAGCTAAGGAAAGTTACAAAGCCAGAGATATTTTCATAGAACATCTTCACTGAAAAAAGGAAGTTTAACTTACTAATTTCTAAAGATATAAATAAGGCTCAACATGAGCTTTATTTTTTTTGCATAATAATGTGAAAGTAATTACGACTTTAAATTTTTTATGGATAAGTCTCTTTTTGATTAATTCATATTTAGTTTTGATAAAATAAAGATTATGTCAATGAATGAGTTGGTGAATTAATGAGTCAAAGTCAGATGCCTTTACTTAATCGGTTAATCGCACATAACAATAATCACCCGCTTTCTTTCCATGTGCCAGGACACAAGAACGGGCAACTGTTTCAAGGGAATGGACGGGTCTATTATGAGTCTCTGCTTCATCTAGATGCAACAGAGCTTACGGGCTTAGATGACCTTCATGCTCCAGAAGGAGTAATTCATAGCGCGGAAGAATTACTTTCGGAACTTTATGGCGCCGGAAAGAGCTTCTTTTTGGTAAATGGGTCAACTTCAGGGAATTTAGCAATGATTCTAGCTACATTAAAAGAAAATGATGTTGTACTAGTACAAAGAAATTCTCATAAGTCGATAATGAATGGGATTCAACTTGCTAAAGCACATCCTGTTTACATACATCCCGAATATGATGACGAAACCATGGTGGCATCGGGGGTTGGACTAGAGACTGTTAAAGAAGCATTAAAGGCAAATCCTCATGCCAAGGCTTTAATTCTTACCTATCCGAATTACTATGGGATGGTTTACAATCTACAAGAAATTATTAAACTAGCACAAGATTCACAGATCCCTGTTTTAGTGGATGAAGCACATGGTGTCCATTTTGTGGCTGGAGACCCATTTCCTCCTTCGGCTTTGGAATTAGGAGCAGACATAGTGGTTCAATCTGCACATAAAACATTGCCAGCTATGACGATGGGTGCTTTTCTGCATTATAATAGTAAAGTAATCTCTTTATCGAGGGTAAGCTATTATTTACAGGTTTTACAATCAAGTAGTCCATCCTATCCTATCATGGGGTCTCTGGACTTTGCACGAAGCTATTTAGGAACTTTTACACTGGAAGATAAGCAATACTTATTAAATCAGCTAACTGCGTTTAGGAAAGAGGTTAACAACATTGAAGGCTTAAAGGTTCTTTGGAGAAAGAATGAAGACCCATTAAAATTAGTGCTTCAATCCACGGATGGGTTAAGTGGATATGAACTTCAAAGCTTATTGGAATCACAAGGTATATATAGTGAACTGGCTGACCCCATTAATGTTTTATTGGTTCTCCCAATGGTAAAACAGGATTCTCCGTTTCCGTTCAATGTTGCAATAGAACGAATGAAGCAGGCAATGTTTAAAACTGGAAATTATCTGGATGGTGCCAGGCACCATCCAGATAATTTCCATGTCTTTAGGGGGGATTCTTTTAGCAGTTTGGCGGTATCGTATAAAGAAATGGAACAGATGCAGCAGGTTGGCATGTCTCTAGACATTGCGATTGGGGAGATTTGTGCGGAGACAATAACCCCTTATCCTCCGGGAATTCCGTTGCTTCTTCCTGGAGAAAGGATTCAACAGTTTCATATCAGCTACATAAAGCGTTTGTTGGAATTGGGAGCTAAGATTCAGGGTGGAGCTCAATTAATTAATAAAAAAATAAAAGTGCTAAAATAGAAATAGCATAATTTTTTGGAGGACTTAAATGAAGCAGGGTGTATTTATTAGTATAGAAGGTCCAGAAGGTGCCGGTAAGACAACGATTATTAATATGTTAACAGAACAGCTAGAACTCGAGGGGCAACAGGTTATTTCAACTCGTGAGCCTGGTGGGATTGATATTGCGGAACAAATCAGGGAAGTAATTTTAAATAAGAGTAATACGGCAATGGATTCCCGGACAGAAGCACTTCTTTATGCAGCTGCGCGCAGGCAGCATCTTGTTGAGAAGGTAAGGCCAGCATTAGCTGAAGGGAAAATGGTCTTATGTGATCGGTTTATTGATAGTTCCTTAGCCTATCAGGGGTATGCACGTGGGCTTGGGATAGATGAAGTCTTTTCCATTAACAAGTTTGCCATTGAAAATATGATGCCGAGCATTACGCTATACTTTGATTTAGATCCACGAATTGGTTTGGAACGGATCAATAAAAATAAAGGAAGGGAAATAAACCGTCTTGACCTAGAGAATGTAGAGTTCCATGAAAAGGTAAGAGAAGGATATTTGCAATTAGTAGAGAGATTTCCTGAGCGTATGGTAAAAATTGATGCCTCTAAACCGGTAGAAGAGGTGTTTAAAGAAGCCAAAAAACAAATAGAACAATCAACTTTTAGAAAATCTTAAAGAGCATATCTTTAAGATTTTTCACTTTCTAGCTATTTATTTTGGGTGGAAATGGAATATTTTACTTCTCCCCTGCTTAGAAATAAAATTACTGTTATAATGAGCTTAAACATATCGGTAGAAAATGATAATGGAGGGAATCAAGTTGAAGCTAATTTTAGCTGTTGTTCAGGACCAAGATAGTAATCGCCTGTCAAAGGCTTTAGTAGATCACAATTTTAGAGCAACAAAGCTTGCCAGTACGGGTGGGTTTTTAAAGTCTGGAAACACAACCTTCATGATAGGAACAGAAGATATCCGTGTAGATAAGGCATTGCAAATTATACGAGATAATTGCCAATCGCGTGAGCAATTAGTTGCTCCTGTATCGCCAATGGGTGGAAATGCAGACTCTTATGTTCCATACCCAGTAGAAGTTGAAGTAGGCGGAGCCACTGTATTTGTTTTACCGGTTGAACAGTTTCACCATTTTTAAAGGCTTGTATTACTAAATACGAGTCATGGATATAGAGAGTAGATTTTTTGTATGTAAAGTAGATGCTATTTTTTCATTAAGATCTGTTTAAAGCTGACGTTGATTTCCACTGATAGGCACTTAGGGGGAGCTCCTATGGGGTTCGCCCTTGGTCTTGCAGTCTACGTTACGTACTTTCTGCTCTAATCAAATGATTCGAAATCAACACTATACCTTAAAACAGAAAAATAAATAGGCTATAAAAGCCAATGAATAAGGGCTATTTAAAAACATTATATAGAGCTAAGAGAGTGATGGCAGATTGGTAAAAACGTGGGAAGAATTAGAAACTCTTCAGCCTAGAGTGTTAAAAATGCTGAAAAATAGTTTGTTAAAGGGAAGAGTTGCACACGCTTATTTATTTGAGGGAATGAGAGGAACGGGTAAGAAGGATATTGGCTATTTATTGGCGAAGAGTTTATTTTGTCATGAACCAGTTGAGGGATATAAACCTTGTGAAAACTGCTCAAACTGCAAACGAATCAATCATGGAAACCATCCAGATCTTCACTTTGTAGAACCCGATGGACTTTCAATAAAAAAAGGTCAAATACACGATTTGCAAGAAGAGTTCTCAAAAACAGGGGTAGAATCAAAGAAGAAACTATATATGATTGTTCATGCAGATAAAATGACAACGAATGCTGCCAATAGTTTGCTAAAGTTTCTTGAGGAGCCGCATGCGGGGACAACCGCTATACTAATCACCGAACAAGTGCAGCAGATTTTGCCGACAATTCTTTCGCGGTGCCAAATTATTGGATTCACACCATTATCTCCTAAAAATTTGGAAAAACGCTTAGAGGAAAATGGAGTAAACCCATTAACCGCGCCAGTTCTCGCACAATTAACGAACAACCTCGAAGAAGCACTGGAAATCAATCAAAATGATTGGTTTGTACAAGCACAAAAAATAGTGGTAAAATTATATGAAGTGTTGCGCAAAAACCCGCTTGAAGCAATGGTGACGCTTCAGGAAGTTTGGTTTCCACACTTTAAAGAAAAGGAACAAATCGACCGAGGTTTAGATTTATTACTTCTTATTTTTAAGGATTTACTATATATCCAGCTTGGTAAGAAAGATCACATTGTTACCCTAAGCGAACGTTCCCGCTTGGAGCAGTATGCGCTACAGACATCTGGACGGCGTCTGACTGAACAAATGGCTGCAATTCTTGAAGCGAAGCGGAAATTGCATGCCAATATGAACCCCCAGCTTCTCATGGAAGAGCTGGTGTTAAAATTGCAGGAGGGATCTTGACTTGTATGATGTAGTCGGTGTCCGCTTTAAAAAAGCGGGGAAAATCTATTATTTTGATCCCGGTGAACTAGCAATTCAAAAAGACGACTTTGTCATTGTAGAAACAGTCAGAGGAGTGGAGTTCGGTAAGGTCGTTATCCCTAGAAAGCAAGTAGGAGAAAATGACGTCGTGCTTCCGCTGAAAAAGGTCGTCCGAATTGCAGATCAGAAGGATCGCCTTATAGTTGAGGAAAACAAAGCCGCAGCAAAAGAGGCTTATGAAGTTTGTGGCCAAAAAGTAAATGAACACCAACTAGATATGAAACTAGTGGATGTTGAATATACCTTTGATCGAAATAAAGTGATATTTTACTTTACAGCTGACGGAAGAGTTGACTTCCGCGAGCTCGTCAAAGATTTAGCAGCTATTTTTAGGACAAGAATTGAGTTGCGCCAAATCGGAGTAAGAGACGAAGCGAAAATGCTAGGGGGCATTGGTCCTTGTGGAAGAATGCTTTGTTGCTCTACCTTCTTAGGGGATTTTGATCCGGTCTCAATTAAAATGGCAAAAGATCAAAATTTATCATTAAACCCCACAAAAATATCAGGCCTCTGTGGACGCTTAATGTGCTGCTTAAAATATGAAAACGATGAATATGAATCAGCCAAAGAGATGTTACCGGATCTTGGTGAGTTTATTGAAACTCCAAATGGACGCGGAAAAGTGGTCGGTTTAAATATTTTGCAGCATGTGATGCAAGTTGAATTCCCAAATCAGGGACGTGTGCTCGAATATACACTTGAAGAAGTACTGAAGGAAGGCGCCGTTTCAATACAATCATCCACAGATTAATGAGGTGGAAAAAGTGGATAAAAAAGAGATCTTTGACTCAGTCAGTAATATGGAAACTCAAATCGGAAATCTTTATGTTCAGCTGGGTGAGTTAAAGCAGCATTTAGCGGAAATTCTTGAGGAAAATAACTCTTTAAAGCTTGAAAATGAACATTTAAGACGCCGTCTGGAGCAAACAACAGAAAAGAAAGTAATGAAGCCAATAAAAGGCTTTAAGTCGAAGAATGAAAATCGAAATTCAGTCGACATCGGAGAAGGGTATGACAATCTCGCGCGCCTTTACCAAGAAGGTTTTCATATTTGTAATTTGAATTTTGGAAGCCCTCGGAATGAAGGGGATTGCATGTTTTGCTTATCCTTTCTTAATAAAAAATAATCCGCAACCTTCCTCAAATTTGGGGAAGGTTTTTTTAAAAGGATAATATGCGAGGATTATTAAAATAGGCTGTTTTCGTAAAGAATGCTGTTAAAATCCTAAGGCCGATTTTAACGAGAAATAAGCTTTTTTCTTCTTTATAAACGAATTTCGAATGGAATGAAAATTATGGAGGGTTGTTATGGTGGAATTAAAAGGAGATGAAAGACTAGATTATCTTTTGGCAGAGGACTTGCGCATCATTCAAAGCCCTTCTGTATTTGCCTTTTCACTTGATGCAGTTTTGCTTGCTAAATTTGTCTATGTTCCCATACAAAAAGGAAAACTTGTTGATTTATGCTCTGGAAATGGGGTTATCCCACTTTTTCTTAGTACGAGAACAAAAGGATCCGTCTTAGGTGTTGAAATTCAAGAGCGGCTTTACGATATGGCGGTTAGGAGCATTGAGTACAACAAGTTAGGTGACCGGATTTCAATGATTCATGGCGACCTAAAAGAAATGCCGCAGCAGCTCGGTTATGGAAAGTATGATGTCGTAACATGTAATCCACCTTATTTTCCAACACCACAAAAGAAAGAAATCAATGGGAATGAACATTTAGCAATCGCGCGCCACGAAATCCTTTGTACACTAGAGGATGCGATCAAAGCCTCAAGTCAGTTGGTTCGACAAGGAGGTAAGGTGGCATTTGTTCATCGTCCAGGAAGATTAATTGATATTGTTGAGCTAATGCGTAAATATCGTTTAGAGCCAAAGAGAATTCAGCTGGTTTATCCCAAGCTCGGTAAGGAAGCAAATACTCTCCTTGTTGAAGCCATTAAGGGTGGGAACCCAGACTTGAAGATAGAAAAGCCTCTATTTGTCTATAATGAAAACAATGATTATACTCCGGAGATACGAGAAATTTTGTATGGAGCAGAATGAGCATTATTTTTATGTACTTCTATGCCAAGATGGGAGTTATTATGCGGGTTATACGAACAATCTAGGACGGCGGATTCGGATGCATAATGAAGGAAAAGGGGCAAAATATACGAGGGGAAGAGGACCAGTAAAACTGATTTACTCAAAGTCCTACTCAACCAAAAGTGAGGCCTTAAAGGCAGAATATGCTTTTAAACAGCTGGCTAGAGCAAAAAAAGAAAAGTTTTTAACAAGAGAGTTGGGTGAAGAAATTGCAACAACAAAAGAGCTTTGAACGAGAAGAAGAAAAAGGAATTCTTTATCTTGTGCCGACCCCGATTGGCAATCTAGAAGATATTAGTTTCCGGTCATTAAGAATATTAAAAGAAGTAAATGTGATTGCAGCTGAGGATACACGAAACACAAAAAGGCTTTGCAATTACTTTGAAATTGATACACCTCTAGTGAGCTATCATGAGCATAATAAGAAGATAAGTGGTCCGAAGCTAATTGAACAACTAAAAGAAGGAACAAAAATAGCGCTTGTCAGTGATGCTGGCCTACCGACGATTTCTGACCCTGGTTACGAGCTAGTCTGTTTGGCAATCGAGGAGGGATTAACCGTTGTTCCTTTGCCAGGAGCAAATGCTGCACTAACAGCTCTTATCGCCTCAGGTATTCAAACCCAACCCTTTTTCTTCTATGGATTCCTACAACGAGGCAAAAAGGATAAACGAAAAGAACTAGAACAATTGGCGAGACAAACATCAACGTTAATCTTCTATGAGGCACCTCATCGCCTACGTGAAACATTGCATGTTATGGCAGAGACACTAGGAGAAGAAAGAAAAATTACTCTATCGCGTGAATTAACAAAGAAATTTGAGGAATTTATAAGGGGAACGATTAAAGAAGCCGTTGTATGGGTAGAAAGTAATGAGGTACGAGGAGAGTTCTGTTTAATTGTTGAAGGTGGAAGCGGTGAACTTGTAGAAGATCAAAACTCTTGGTGGCAAGAGTTAAGCATTAACCAACATGTAGAGTATTATATACATACGAATAATATGACATCCAAAGAAGCAATTAAACAAACAGCTAAAGATCGGGATATGAATAAACGGGATGTTTATCAGGCTTTTCATATTGAGTAAGGTTAGCAAAACATCCTTATGAGCAAAAAAAAGAGCTTCTCCGTTTTTGGAGAAGCTTTACAATAGAATTTTTAAGCTTTTGCTGGTTCGAATGAACCTTGAATTTCCTTTAGTAATTGTTCGGCACCTTCGCGGCTTAGAACTAATTTTCCACCAGCAAGTGAAATGTTATTATCAGAAACTTCACCAGTAATATGGCAAGTCATGTTTGGTTTGTATTTTTTTAAGATGATGCGATCATCGTCCACATAAATTTCAAGAGCGTCTTTTTCAGCAATACCTAACGTTCTTCTTAACTCAATTGGAATAACAACACGACCTAATTCATCAACTTTACGTACGATACCAGTAGATTTCATTTGTAAATTTTCTCCTCTCTCAATTAAAAGTTTCTCTATGTTTTCGTCAATATTCGACATTTATTTTATAGTCTTAATAATACCAGCCATTCCCAAATACGTCAATTACTTTATTTTGGTTTATTCTAGAAAAATTTAACAAGTGCATAGAATGTGTTCATATCAAGTTTTTTTCTTAAGTTTCTACAAAAAGAACAAAGAAATAAAGTAAATACCACTGTAATAATGTTATTTATTCCATAACATTTCCAGTTCATGAATCGCCTTGGTTCGACAAAATTCGACAAATATGTCGACAACATGGAAATGATAAAGGAAGAATTGTATAATAAGACATTAGAATGATTCTGGTTCTTTAGCCAAGGAGGTATACAAAATGAAGGAAAATGGAAAGACGTTTTATTTAACGACGCCCATCTATTATCCAAGTGGGAATCTACATATTGGACATGCCTATACAACTGTTGCTGGAGATGCAATGGCACGTTATAAGAGACTGCGTGGTTACGACGTCATGTTCCTGACCGGAACGGATGAGCATGGCCAAAAAATTCAAAGAAAAGCAGAAGAAAAGGGAATTACTCCTCAACAATATGTTGATGAAATCGTAGCTGGTATTCAAGAGCTATGGGGGAAATTAGATATCTCTTATGACGACTTTATTCGGACGACTCAAGACCGTCATAAAGAAGTTGTTGAAAAGCTATTTGCTCGTTTAGTGGAACAAGGAGATATTTACCTTGATCAATATGAAGGTTGGTACTGTACACCATGTGAATCCTTCTATACAGACCGTCAGCTTGAAGATGGAAATTGTCCAGATTGTCATCGACCAGTTGAAAAAGTAAAAGAAGAATCATATTTCTTTAGAATGAGCAAGTATGCTGACAGACTACTTCAATTTTATGAGGAAAACCCTGAGTTTATCCAACCAGAGTCTCGTAAAAATGAAATGATCAATAACTTCATCAAACCAGGACTTGAAGACCTAGCTGTATCTAGAACAACATTTGATTGGGGAATTAAAGTCCCTGGGGATCCTAAGCATGTTATTTATGTTTGGATTGATGCATTGTCGAATTATATTACAGCATTGGGGTATGGCAAAGAAGACGATTCGAAGTATTTGAAGTATTGGCCGGCAGACGTCCATCTCGTTGGAAAAGAGATTGTTCGTTTCCATACGATTTATTGGCCAATTATGTTGATGGCGCTTGATTTACCTTTACCTAAGAAGGTTTTTGCTCATGGTTGGCTATTGATGAAGGACGGAAAAATGTCGAAATCTAAAGGGAATGTTGTCGACCCAGTTACACTTATTGACCGCTATGGACTCGATGCACTACGTTATTATTTGCTTCGTGAAGTTCCATTTGGTGCAGATGGAGTCTTTACACCAGAAGGCTTTGTTGAAAGAGTAAACTTTGATTTAGCCAATGATCTTGGAAATCTGTTGAATCGCACAGTAGCAATGATTGATCGTTATTTTGACGGGGTAATCCCTGTTTATAATGGCTCAAATGGTGAATTCGACAAATCACTGCTTGAAATGAGCCAGCAAACGGTGAAGAAATATGAAGAAGCAATGGAGAAAATGGAGTTTTCTGTCGCTTTAACAGCGGTTTGGCAATTAGTTAGTCGAACAAACAAATATATTGATGAAACACAACCATGGGTACTAGCGAAAGAGGAAGCGAATCTAGAGGTATTGGGAAGTGTAATGGCTCATTTGGCTGAATCATTGCGACAAACAGCTGTTCTGTTGCAGCCATTCCTGACTCAAACTCCAAAGAAAATCTTTGCTCAATTAAATGTCCTAGATGGGGAGTTAACAAGCTGGGAAAGTTTACAACAGTTTGGAGTGATTCCTGAAGGAACAAAGGTACAAAAAGATGAGCCAATCTTCCCGCGTTTAGATGTTGAGGCGGAAGTTGCTTTTATCAAGGAAAAAATGCAAGGTAGTGCACCTGTAGCAGAGGAGAAGCAGGAGGAAAAGCCTGAAACACTCCCTGAAATCACAATAGATGATTTCATGAAGGTGGAACTGCGTGTTGCTGAAGTAATTCATGCTGAGCCGGTTAAAAAGGCAGACAAATTACTGAAACTTCAATTGAACTTAGGGTACGAGAAACGTCAAGTTGTTTCGGGAATTGCGCAGCATTACAAACCAGAAGATCTCGTTGGTCGTCGCGTCGTTTGTGTAACAAACTTAAAACCAGTAAAATTGCGCGGTGAACTTTCGGAAGGGATGATTTTGGCAGGTTCAAAGGACGGCGAACTATCGCTTGCAACAATTGCTGAAGCTCTTCCGTTAGGAGCAAGAGTAAAGTAATCACCCCTTCACAATTTTATTAAAAGCTAAAGCCACTCATTAGAGTAAAAAGGTTTCAATTAAACATAGAAATGTTTCATTTGTAACATTTCTATGTTTTTTTGTTAACTTTCACGATATTTAATTGACTTTGTACTCAGAAAATCGTTATGATTTTGTCAAAATTTTAAGTTTGTTTTGTGTCTTTCAATAACTGCCCATATTTGGAAATAAATATTTCAAGTAAAATAAGGACATAAATAGCAAACT
>Ga0182742_1005274_pt1 | contig 11043 bp, 6 predicted proteins | sample eDN5th37CBELigMG_FD_128880 | JGI IMG/M metagenome (GOLD analysis project Ga0182742, IMG submission 128880) | Enriched Miracle-Growth compost microbial communities from Emeryville, California, USA - eDNA 5th pass 37_C BE-Lig MG (version 2)... ... | reverse complement strand
GGCGTGGTCGAGTTCGCGCAAGGCACGGATGGCACCTACGCCGGTGCGCTCTCCGGGACCGGCGGACTGGTGAAGACTGGCAGCGGGCGTCTCGTTCTCAGCGGCGCGAACAGCCATACCGGCGGCACCATCGTGCAGGCGGGCACGCTGGCGGGCGACACCACCTCGCTGGTCGGCGACATCGCCAATGCCGGCGTGGTCGAGTTCGCGCAGGGCACCGATGGCGCCTATGCGGGCGCTCTGTCGGGCACTGGCGGCCTGGTGAAGACAGGCAGCGGGCGTCTGACCCTCAGCGGAGCCAACAGCCATGCCGGCGGCACCATCGTGCAGGCTGGCACCCTGGCGGGGGATACCACCTCGTTGGTGGGCGACATTGCCAATGCCGGCGTGGTCGAGTTCGCGCAAGGCAGGGATGGCACCTACGCCGGTGCGCTCTCCGGGACCGGCGGACTGGTGAAGACTGGCAGCGGGCGTCTGACCCTCAGCGGAGCCAATGCTCACACCGGCGGAACGGTGGTGCAGGCGGGCACGCTGGCGGGTGACACCAACTCGCTGGTCGGCGACATCGCCAATGCTGGCGCGGTCGAGTTCGCGCAAAACATGAATGGCACCTATGCCGGCACCCTCTCCGGGACCGGTGCGTTGGTGAAGACCGGCGGCGGACGTTTGAACCTGACCGGTGCCAGCAGCTTCGCAGGCGACACGATCGTCCAGCAAGGCCTTCTCGCGGTTAACGGCTCCATCAGCCAATCGCGTGTCGGAGTCGATGCGGGTGCGACGATCGGCGGGAACGGCTTGGTCGGCGGGCTGATCGTTCGCAATGGCGCGACCGCAGCGCCTGGAAACTCGATCGGTGAGATCCGGGCCGCGACGACCGTCCTGTTCGAGCCGACTTCAGTGTTCCAGGTGGAGGTCGATGCGACCGGCGCGTCGGACCGAGTGGTGGCGACCGGGACCGCCACTCTGGAGGGCGGCACGGTTCAGGTGCTGGCGGAGAATGGCCACTATCGCCCGCAAACCCGCTATAGCATCCTTCAGGCGGCGCGTGTGGACGGGGAGTTCTCGAACGTCACCAGCAACCTCGCATTCCTGATGCCGACGCTCAGCTATACTCCCACTGAGGTGTCGCTGACGCTGACGCGGAACGACGTGAGCTTCACGGATGTCGCTCTAACGGCCAACCAGTTTGCCACGGCCTCTGCGATCGAGACGAGCTTTGCGCCGTCTTCGGAGCTTTACTACGCGCTTGTCGATCAGGACGCGCAGAGTGCGCGCACGATGTTCGACCACCTGTCCGGCGAGGTACATGCTTCCGCCCTCAACGTGGCCGTGCAGAATACCGGGGGTATGCGCCATGCATTGCTGCAGAAGGCAGGTATGGCCGGTGGTCCGTCCACTCATGTCTGGGTCGAGGGAACGGGTGCATGGTCGGATATCGACGGCAATAGCAATGCCGCGGATGTCTCCGCCGATTCCCGCGGGCTGCGTGGCGGCATCGAGGCTGCGTTGGGTACTGCTCGGTTCGGCATCGCGGCAGGGCACGATGATGGCGATCTGCGGTTGGCGGGCCGGTCCTCCAGCGCCACGCTGACAAGCACGCATGCCGGCGTGTATGCGGCGGGCACGCTGGGTCGGGTCGGCGTCCGCGCAGGCGCGACCCATAGCTGGCTCGACATCGGAACAGCCCGTGACACGGCACCGGCGCTCGCGCAGCAGCTGACGGCGTCGTACGACGGACGCATCATCCAGGGCTTCGCCGAGGCCGGCTACAGCCTTCCAGTCGGCCGCGGGGCCATTGAGCCTTTCGCCGGAGTGGACGCCCTCTGGTTGAAGACGGATGGCTTCCGCGAGCAGGGCGGCAGCCTCGCGCTCACCAGCGTCGGCCAGACACAGAGCTATGTGTGGTCCACGCTTGGTGCGAAGGGCAGCTTCGGCCTCGGGAGCGGCTCGCCCATCTCGGCGAACTTCAAGGCCGGTTGGCAGCATGCCCTGAGCGACACAAGCGTTGCTTCGGATGTCGCATTCGCAAACGGCGGACCCATCTTCTCCATCGAAGGGGCTCCGCTGGCGAAGGATGCCGGCCTGTTTGACGTCGGCCTTAGCTGGGACGCATCCCGGGCGATCCGCTTGGGTGTAAGCTATACCGGCACGCTCAGCGATCGGGGTGACACCCACGCTGGCAGGGCGGCACTGTCGATCGCCTTCTGATCGAACCATCTCGGGGGCGCCGCAACGAGGCGGCGCCCCTTTGCCGCAGTCGTCGCGCTGGTCGGTCGCGGCGCGCCTGTGAGGTCGCCGCGAATGTGAAGCTGCGCGTCACCTCCCGATAGGCCTGAGCGGCGGAAAGGAACGCATGCGGGCGGCTGCCGTTCATCCGCTTCGGCATGAGACATTGGCTTGCTTCACGATTGGGCGTGCTTCGATCTGCGCCAGCATGGTCTCGCGTGTTGGTTACCCTGGCGGCTTTCTCGGCGGCCGGATGCGCGACCTTTCCTGAAGACCGCGTCGCGCAGTGCAAGACAGGAGCGCCCCGGATCCACGTCGACCAGGAAACTGGTGAAGCATCGACTGAACTGAGCGTACTGACCTACAATGTGGAAGGGTTGCCATGGCCCGCACGCGCCAATCGGTCACCGCGACTGCGGGAAATCGGCCGGCAGCTCTCCGCCATGCGGGACGGCGGCGTGGCTCCCGACATCGTTCTCCTGCAGGAGGTCTTCACGACCGACGCGGGCAGGATCACGGAGAGTTCCGGCTACGCCAGCCGGGTCAGGGGCCCCGGCCGGCGAACGCATCGTCCGCCGACCAGCGATGAGGCCGACCCGGCGCTGACGAGCCGGCGCAAATTGCTGAAGGGGGAGAGCCTGGGCCGCTTGTTCTCCAGCGGTCTTTACGTCCTCAGTAACTTCCCGGTGATGCGGACGGCAGGGCAACCCTTCCGCAGGCGGGAATGCGCGGGCTTCGATTGCCTCGCCAACAAAGGCCTGCAGCACGTCACCATACAGGTTCCCGGGGTCCCGCAGCCATTGGATGTGTTCAACACCCATCTGAACTCCGGTGGGGCATCGCGCGTGCGGCCGGAGCGTTCGCTGATCGCCCACAACCTGCAGGTAGAAGAGATCGCCCGCTTTATCGAGCAGCAGAGGGGAGCTGGTTTTCCGCTGATCCTGGGCGGCGACTTCAATATGCGCGGCGATCACGAGCGCTTCACTTATTTCACCGACACGGTGCCCCATACGCTGGTGCATCAGTACTGCGCATTCGATGCCTCAGGGTGCGAGGTGGGCTTGAGCTGGGACGGTGACGCTCCATGGATGGATACGCAGGACCTGCAGAGTTTCGACGACGGCGAGATCGTGACAGTGCGACCGGTCCGGGTCGAAGGGATGTTCGACGAGCCATGGCGAGGCGCGCCATTGGCGGATCATGATGGTCTTCTGGTGATCTATCGCCTCTCATGGCCGGCAACGGCATCGCCCCGGATGCGCGCCATCCCCCGATGCGCGGATCAACTCGGCGCTACTTCGCGCCTGCGGAGCCTTGTCCCGCTCGGTCGTTCGTCACGAGGGTTCGCATCTTGAGCATCCACGAAGCGATTGTGCCGCGGACATGCCCCTCTATCCTCACCTGCGCGGGATGGATTGCCGCCACACACTGTCCCCGCGGAACCGGCGGTTGATCATGCTTCTGTTCTCGACGCCATGCAGGAAGATTTAATGGATCACCGTGAGCCCCAGGTCGCGGAGCCCCGTTCGGGACAAGGCGTTAACCGGGCCTTTCGAGGTGCGGTGGCTGTTCTCGCCGTTCTGGGATTGGCTCTGCTTCTCTGGCAGCTCAGGCCTGTCCTCCTGTTGCTGTTTGCGGCAGCACTGGTTGCCATCGTCCTCCATGCTCTTGCCCGGCTGATCCAGCAGCGCACCCGGATGCACCATGCGGTGGCTCTCGCGCTTGCAGCGCTGACGATCTTCGGCAGCGTTGGAGGCGTCGTCTGGTTGTTCGGCGCGGAGCTTGTCACGCAGGTCAATCAACTGGCCGCGCTGATCCCGAGCGGCTGGGAAGCCCTCAGCGAGCGCTTTGGGGAAGATCGGATCAATGACACTGTCGAGCGCCTGGCGCCCAGCGGAAGCAATATCTTCTCAATCGTGCAGGCGATCCTCTCCTTCGTCAGCGGAATGTTGACGGCGACGATGCTGGCGATGCTGGGCGGCGTGTTCCTGGCCGCCCAGCCCGAGACGTACCGCAAGGGCTTTCGTATGCTGCTGCCCACCAGTTGGGAGGAACAGGCGGACGATGTTGTTCACACCCTTGGAAGGGCGCTTCGCCGGTTCATGGCAGGGCAGGTCATTTCGATGCTGTTCGTCGGGATCACCATCTTCATTGGCCTGTATGCGATTGGGGCGCCATCACCCCTGGCGCTGGCGGTCATCGCCGCGATCCTTGGTTTTATCCCCGTCATCGGCCCGCTCATGGCGGCTGCGCCTGGCGTGCTGGTGGGCCTCACCATGGGCGGGGACGCCATCTGGCAGGTGATCCTGCTCTATTTCATCGTGCAGCAGATCGATGGGAACCTCGTGAACGCGATTGTGATGCGCCATTCCGTGAAGATCCCGCCTGCAGTCACGATGTTTGCACTGTTCGCCATCGGCAGCATCTTTGGGCCGGCAGGGCTTATCCTGGGCGGGCCCATCACAGTTCTGATGTTCGTGCTGGTGCGAAAACTCTGGATCGAAGGGCGACTGGGCAAGACGATTGTTGACTGACGCGGTGATCCGCCGAATGGCAAGGGCTGGCGAGATCGGCGCGCCGTGACCATTTCTGCGCGGTTCAGCTGCAGGATTGGGTGAGCCGGCCACCTCGCGAGCCGAACTGGCCCGTCCACCTTTGCAGGTCCGCATCTTTCAGAGCACGATGATTCAGGCAGTGCTCGCAACGGTTGTGCAGCACGATCAGCAGGCAGACCGTTCAAGATGAAGCAGGAAGCGATATCCGCTTTCAACATGGTGTCTCATTGCAATTTCGGCCTGTTCGGCATTGCCGTCGAGAACCGCCTCGAGGATTCGAAAGTGATCTCGCACCGCCTCACGCAGTCGTTCGCCTCTGTAAAAGGTGCCGAATAGAAGACGATGAACGGGGGTGCTTAAACGCCTCACCATTTCTTCAATCGCGAAGTTCCCTGAGCCTCTCATGATGAGGTTGTGCCACTCGGAGTTGAGGCGGCTGAAGAGCTCGGGAGTGCCGTTCTCCAGGCATCGCTCCATCTCCTGGGCGATCTCCTGAAGCGACCTTTTCTCTTCCGCCGAGGCATTGCGGGTGAAGTCGCGGGCGCACAAGCCCTCCAGGACGGCACGTGCCTGATAGAGTTGTGACACTTCTTCCATTGAGGATTCGCGGACCGTCGCTCCGCGGAACTCCTCGATCTCCACAAGGCCCTCAGCCGCCAGCCGCTGGAACGCTTCCCGAACCTTGAACCGGCTGCCCCCGGTTCTTCTGATGATGTCGATCTCGATCAGCCTCTGCCCCGGCACGAGCTTGCTGGCGCGGATCTGCGCCCGGATCCAGTCCGCGATCTCCGGCGCGCTGGGAGCCTTGCTGATGGAAGAGAGCACTGGGTCAGCCATAGAACCAACATCTTAAGAGACAGCAATATTGTCAACAATGTTGTCGGCCATCTTCTGCTTGCGATTGGCTGAAGGATCAGGGACCGTTGCGGAGGACGCGGTCGTAGAGCCGTGATGTTTGGGAGGCATCGATGTTCAGAGACGGGCACACTTCTGTCAGCCGCCGCTCTAAGGTTTGGCTTGCTGGGGCGTCACTCGGTGCCCTCTGTCTCCCCGGCACAGCTCTGGCGCAGGATCTTGACGCGGCAAGGGCCGGTCGGCCTGAGAGCGGGACTCCCATCATCGTCACGGGAAGCCGCGTCAGCGTGGGCGCTCCCGTCGGTTCTACTGCCACTGTGTTGGGGCGCGATGCGATCGTCGAGTCCGGGGCGGTCACCATCGATCGGGTCATTCGTGAGTTGCCGCAGGTGTTCGACCTGGGCGTGTCCGAAAACTCGCGCGCTCAGGCCGGCGGCTCGGGCAACATCACCTACGGCAATAGCGTCAATCTCAGGGGTATCGGCCCTTATGCGACGCTGGTGCTGATCGACGGGCATCGGGTCGTCAACAACAGCCGATCGACCGATCCCTCCGTCCTGCCGACGCTGGGAGTCGAGCGCGTGGAGGTGGTGGCGAACGGCGCTTCCGCCATCTACGGCTCGGACGCGGTGGCCGGTGTGGTGAACCTGATCCCGCGCCGCAGTCTCGATGGGGTGGAGGCCTTCGCCCGCTACGGTGTTGCCGATCGCGGCGGGTTTGATGAATGGTCGGCTGGCATCGCCGGCGGCATGACCTTCGATCGCGGGCAGGTGATGGTCGCGTACGAGCACGTCGAGCGTTCCAACCTCAGTGGCGACGATCGCGACTTCTTCGTGGCCGATCAGCGTCCGTTCGGCGGACAGGATTACCGGGTCACGCGCTGCGCTCCCGGCACGCTGTTGATCGGCGGCACGACCTATGCGCTGCCCGACGAGTATACGCAGGCCAATGCCGGGGCGATCACCGCTGGCACGAGCAACCTGTGCAACAATCTGATCGGGCAGGACTTGGTCCCGCGCCAGTCCTACAACTCGGTGAACGCCACCGGCACGTTCGAGTTCACCGACTGGGCCGAGTTCTTCGTTGACGGCTTCTACTCGCGCCGCAAGTTCGAGCGGATCAGCGCAGTGCCCAGCGCGCGGCTGACCGTGCCGCAGACGAACGCCTTCTTCGTGCGCCCGCCCGGCTTCACCGGAACCAGCTATCAGATCGATTACAGCTTCGTCGATGATATCCCGCTCAGCCGGTCAACAGGCTTTGCCGAGAGCTGGCAAATCTCGCCCGGCGTCCGCATTCAGCTGCCGTATGACTGGGAGTTCGAGGGGCTCATCGCCTATGGCGAAACTCACGACTTCTCGGGTTCGTATGACGGCGTCGACAACGCCGCGCTGAATGCCGCACTGGCGAGCGGTGATCCTGCCGCCGCGTTCGATCCCTACGGTCTCGGCCGCACCTCGAACAGCGTGCGGGCCGGCATCTTCGACCAGATCTTCCTCGCCCCCACGGACGGCCAGCTGACCTTCTACGAGGCGGGCGTCAGCGGACCTTTGGTCGATCTTCCGGGCGGCGAGGTGCGGCTCGCGGCGGGGTACGAGCGGCAGGATTTCACCGTGGACCTCGGTTCCGCCCGCGGCGCACCCAACACGCCGCTGACCTTCCGCACCTTCGATCGCAGCGTCGATTCGGCCTATGCCGAACTGCTGGTCCCGGTGTTTGGCCCGGGCAATGCGCAACCGGGCGTGGAGGAACTGGAACTGACTGCCGCCATCCGGTACGACAGCTACAGCGATGCGGGTAACACCACGAACCCGCAATTCGGTGTCGACTGGACGCCCATCAACGGGCTCAAGTTCCGCGCCAGCTACGGCACCTCGTTCCGCGCACCAACGATCCCGGAAATCTACGGCAACAGCAACAACTTGTTCGTCCAGAATTACCAGAACCCCGCGGGCGGCGCGCCCATCGTTGGCGTCGCCCTCTCCGGCCCCAACACCAGTCTCGGCCCTGAAACGGCGACCACCTGGTCCGTTGGCGCCGATATCGAGCCGCTGGACCGCCTGCGGTTGTCGATCACCTACTTCAACGTCACTTATGACAACCAGGTGACCGCGAACCTCTCGAACCTCGCCATCCTCGGACAAGCGGCAGATTATGCAGGGACGGGGGTGCTCTTCCGCGGGCAGGAGGCGCGAGACCGGATCCAGGCGCTGATTGACCAGGGCATAGGCGTGCTGGGTGCCTTCCCCGGGGGCAGCCTCAACAATATCGACGTGTTCGTTGACGGGCGTTCGCTGAACCTGGGCAAGTCGATCACCCGCGGCATCGACTTCGCGGTGAACTACAGGGCGGACCTGGGGCCGCGGGACGCGCTGTCTCTGAGTGCATCGGGCACCTACCTCACCGATTACAAGGTGGCGGTGTCGCCGCAGGCCGCGCTCCTTGACCGGCTGGACATCATCTTCCAGCCGCTGCGCTTCAAGGCGCGGCTGGTCGCCAATTGGGACTACGGTCCGCTCAGCGCCCGCGTAATGGCAACGCATGTGGGCGGCTACACCAACAACCTGGTGACGCCGGCGGAGAAGGTGGATTCCTATACGCCGGTGGACCTCACCCTCACCTGGCGAGTAGGCGAGAGCTTCTCGGGCTCGCTGACCGAGGGACTTGAGCTGAGCGCGGAGGTTCGCAACCTGTTCGACATCGATCCTCCCTACGTCAACCTCGCCCCGGGCGGGAATGGCAGCGGCGGTTATGACGCGACGGCAGCCAGCCCCCTTGGCCGCGTATTCGCCGCGTCCGCGCGCGTGCGCTTCTGATCCTGGATGGGAGTTGCGGGGTCCATGTCTGCACGAAAGGCGGCGCGCGCCGCCAAGGTCGGCCGCGCTCCGTTCCGGGTTAAGCCGTTTGAAAAGGCTGCTGGCCACATCGTCTCCGGTCCCGGCCAAGAGACCCGCGCGGCCGCATGAGCGTGGCGCAACGAGTTCTCGTCTGGATCGGCGGCATCGCCCTGCTTGCCGCCACCTTCATCGACACGATCGCGGTGATCGGGCGCCATATCGGCTTGCCACTGACCGGTTCGATCGAGCTGATGCAGGCCATGGTGCTGGTATCGAGCGGGATCGGCGTCATCATCGCCACGCTCGAAAGCTCCCACGCGCGGGTGCGGCTGGTGGTCGACCGGCTCGGCCCGCGCCTGCGCAGCGTGGCGGATCGGCTCTCCGACGCGCTGACGCTCGTGGTGGTGCTGTGCCTGCTCGCCGGATCGGTATGGCTGGCGGCCGACTTGTGGCATGCGCATGAGCGCAGCGAGCTTCTCGGCGTGCCATGGGCGCTGCTGCGCCTCATCGCCAATGCCTGCCTGCTCGCAACCGCCCTCATCCTCGCCGTCCGGATCGTGCGGGGTACGCGCTCATGATCGCGACACCCGAAACCGGCCTCGTTGGCGTCGTCATCCTGCTCGCCCTGCTGCTGCTGGGCGGACGCATCGGCGCCACACTCGGGATCGTGGGCATCGGCGGTTTGGCGCTGATCCTCGGGCCGGAGGCGGCGCTGATCAAGAGCGGGGTGATCGTTGTCGACACGTTCACCCGCTACGAACTCGGCACGTTGCCGCTGTTCCTGTTCATGGCGCACATCTTCTTTTCGGTCGATGTGAGCCGCGACCTGTTTGACGCAGCGGCTAAGCTGGTCGGGCACCGTCGGGGGGGACTGGCCTACGCCTCCATTGCCGGGTGCGGCGGCTTCGGGGCGATTAACGGGTCGAGCCTTGCGACCACCGCCACCGTGGGCCTGGTCGCCTACCCGGAGATGAAGCGGCGCGGCTATGACGATCGGCTTTCCACGGCGACGATCGCCGCCGGCGGCACGCTCGGTCAGATGATCCCTCCGTCCGGCGCACTGATCGTCTATGGAATCATTGCCGAGCAGTCGATCGGCCGCCTCTTCACCGCCGCCATCATCCCGGGCATCACGCAGGCCATCCTCTATGCGAGCGTGGTGTTCCTGCTCGTCCGCCTCCGCCCGGACCTCGCGCCAGCCGGCGAGCGGGTGTCATGGGCGGAGCGGCTGCGAGCACTCACGCGCATCTGGGAGATCCTGCTCCTCATCCTGCTGGTGATCGGCGGGATCACGGTCGGCTTCATCAGCCCTCCGGAAGCGGCCGCCGTGGGTGCCGCCGGTGCGATCCTCATCGCGGCCCTGCGCGGCAAGCTGAGCCGGGCCGGCCTGTTCAATGCCTTTGCGGAAACCCTCCGCACTACCGGTCTCATCTACCTGATCGTCATCGGGGCACTGATCTTCTCGGTCTTCGTGGGCGTAACGGGTCTCGCCGCGGCGGCGGGGGAGATGGTGGCAGGGCTGGGGCTGGGCACCTTCCTCACGCTGGTGCTGATCGGGCTGGTCCTGCTGCTTCTCGGCACAGTCCTTGATGGGCTCGGCCTGATGCTGCTGATGACCCCGATCCTGCTCCCGATCGTCGAGACGACCGGCATGACCGCCATCTGGTTCGGCATCTTCCTCGTGCGGGCGATGGAGGTCGGCTTCCTCACCCCTCCGCTGGGCATCAATCTGTATGTGATGCAGGGGGTGGCCAAGGACATCTCGATCTCCAGCATCTTTCGCGGCGTGCTGCCCTTCCTCGCCAGCGATTGTGTCCACCTCCTCCTGCTCATCCTCTTTCCGGCGCTCGTTCTGTGGCTGCCGGCATTCATGGGAAGCTGATCGATGATCGCAATCGCCGGACCCAACCTGCCGCACGAGCTCCTGCTCGCCGCCGGCCGCCATGCGGGTCCGCTCCCCTTTGAGCTCGATCGGCCCACCCCGCGCGCTGAGCAGTGGGTGGAAAGCAAGTTCGCGCCTTGGGCCCCTATGGTGGTGGAAGCTTGGGCGGAAGGCGCCTACGATCACCTCGACCAGGTGCTGTTCAGCCGGGCCGAAGACAGCTCGCAGCGCCTCTACTATTACCTGTGCGAGCTTCAGCGGCGAGGCCTCGTCGCCGGGCCAGAGCCGCTTATCCTGGACATTGCCAAGATCCCGCGCGCCAGCAGCGTCGCGCGCACGACGGAAAGCCTGCGCGCTCTGGCGAAGAATCTGGCGGTGGAGGACGCTTCGATCGAAGCGGCAATTGCCGCCAGCAATGCCCGCAGAGCCGACGCCGCGACGCCGAGCGGCAAGGTCTGCCTCCTTGCCGGCACGGCACCGCCCGACCGCCGGCTGCACGACGCCGTCTCCGCCGCGGGGTTCACGCCGGTGGGGCCGACGCTGGCGGAAGACTGGATGGACCTCGGCGAACCTGTGGAGGAAGGCACCGGAGATCCCCTGGCGGCGATTGCCCGTCAGCTTCACCGCCGCCCTCGCGGCCCCCGCAGCTTCGCCGATCCCGCCGCCGTGCTCGGGAACGAGATCGAGCGGG
>Ga0182742_1005273_pt1 | contig 11047 bp, 9 predicted proteins | sample eDN5th37CBELigMG_FD_128880 | JGI IMG/M metagenome (GOLD analysis project Ga0182742, IMG submission 128880) | Enriched Miracle-Growth compost microbial communities from Emeryville, California, USA - eDNA 5th pass 37_C BE-Lig MG (version 2)... ... | reverse complement strand
GACGGACACGACGCGCTCGGCGACCTCGAGCGTCACCCCCGCGCGACGGAACGCCTCCACGGTGGCGGCGTCGATGCCGTCGTCGGTGATCACGAGATCGAGCGACTGGGCGGGCCGCACCGTCAGCAGCGACGAGCGCTTGAACTTCGAGGAGTCCAGCAGCCCGACCTTCTTGGCCGCCGCGTCGGCGGCCGCGTTGAGCGTGTCGGCGAGCGCGGAGCGCGAGGTGGTCAACCCGTGCTCGAGCGTGATCCCCGCCGCGGAGATGAACGCCACGGCGATGTTGAGCTCGACCAGGAAGTCGACCGTCCAGCGCCCCGTGAGCACGCGCATGTGCTGGTTGAGCTCGCCCGGCGGCACGATCACGTGGATCGTGTCCGCCGTCAGCCCGAGCGCGATCGCCGGCGAGTTGGTGACCAGGGTGAGCTCGGCCGGCGGGCGCAGCTCGAGCGCCCGCGCGAGCGCGAGCCCCGTCGAGGACGCGTCGATGAAGATCGTCGACCCGTCCTCGACCAGTTCACGCGCGCGAGCGGCGATCGCGTCCTTCTCGTCCGCCGCCTCGCGCACGCGCGCCGACCACGCCGTCTCGATCCGGGGCCGCGTGTCCGGCAGCGAGCGCGCGCCACCGCGCACCCGCTCGAGCAGGCCCTCTCCCGAGAGCAGCTCGAGGTCGCGGTGCACGGTGACCGGCGAGACCGCGTGCTCGGACGCGAGCTCCTGGAGCGTGGCGCCTCCGTCGCGCTGGACACGTTCGAGGATCCGCGCCCGCCTCAGGACCGGCGGTAGCGGGGCGTCGATCATTTCCGTGCGATCGCCGACTCCGTATCGGCATCGAACAGGTGGACGCGATCCAGGTCGACGGCGGCCCGGACCTTCTCGCCGATCTGCAGCGACGTGGTCGGCGGCGCCTTGATGACGATCCGCTGGTCGCCGACCTCGACGTCGACCAGCGTGCGATCGCCCAACGGCTCGACCGCGTACACGGTGCCGTCGAGCGCCGCGGACTCCTCGCGCACCTCGAGCGAGAGGTCCTCGGAGCGCACGCCGAACAGCGCCGGCCGGTCGCCGTGGATCCCGAACCCGGGGTTGGGCAGCGACCACCCCTCGCCCTCCAGGCGGCCGTTGGCGCGGCAGCGCAGCAGGTTCATCCGCGGCGAGCCGACGAACGTCGCCACCCAGCGGTTGGCGGGGTTGTCGTAGATCTCGGTCGGCGTGCCGACCTGCTGCACGGTCCCGGAGCGCAGCACCGCGACCTGGTCGGCCATCGACATCGCCTCGACCTGGTCGTTGGTGACGTAGAGGAACGTCGCGCCGAGCGAGCGGTGGATGCGCGTGAGCTCGGTGCGCATCTCCACGCGCAGCTTGAGGTCGAGGTTGGTCAGCGGCTCGTCCATCAGGAACGCGCGCGGCTCGCGCACGAGCGCGCGGCCGAGCGCGACGCGCTGCATCTGCCCGCCCGACATCTGGGCCGGGTAGCGGTTCATGAGCTCCTCGATGTGCAGCAGCCCGGCGACCCGGCCGACGCGCTCGTCGATCTCGGCCTTGCCCATCTTCCGCGCGCGCAGCGGGGAAGCGATGTTCTCGAACGCGGTCTTCTTCGGATAGAGCGCGTAGCTCTGGAAGACCATCGAGAGGTCGCGCTCGGCCGGGGTCGCGCCGGTGGCGTCGATGCCGTCCAGGTGGACGGTGCCCGTGTCGGGCTTCTCGAGCCCGGCGATGACCCGCAACGTGGTCGTCTTGCCCGCGCCCGACGGGCCGAGCAGGACGAAGAACGCGCCCTGCGGAACGTCGAGCTCGAGCCCCTTGAGCGCCTCGACGTCCCCGAACGACTTGGAGACGTTCTCTGCGACGATCGCGGAGGTCATTTGCTGATCACCTGCTCGGACTGGGGGTCGTACGCCGGCGGCGGTGCGCCGACATGGCGGACGGAGACGATCTGCTCCTCCGCGAAGCGGGCCGTCGGGGGCATGCGCACGTTGAGCAGCCCGGCCTCGGTCTCGACGACGTAGATCGTCTCGTCACCGAGCGCCTCGCGGGAGACGACGCGGCCGCGCGCGCCCTCGCCCTCGGCCGAGACCGTGAAGCGCTCGGGCCGCACGCCGGCGATCACCTTGTCGCCGCGCTTGAGGCCCTCGGGCGCGGCGATCTGCAGGCCGCCGGCCGCGGTCAGGTGCCCGTTGGAGACCTCGGCCTCGACGAGGTTCATCGGCGGCGAGCCGATGAACCGCGCCGCGAACAGCGTCGCCGGCCGGTTGTAGACCTCCATCGGGGCCCCGAGCTGCTCGAGGTTGCCCTTGTTCATGATCGCGATCCGGTCGCCGAGCGCCATCGCCTCGACCTGATCGTGCGTCACGTAGACCATCGTGGAATTCAGCCGCTGCTGGACGTGCTTGAGCTCGGCGCGCATGTCGGCGCGCAGCTCGGCGTCCAGGTTGGTCAGCGGCTCGTCCATCAGGAACGCCTTCGGGTGGCGCACCATCGCGCGCCCGAGCGCGACCCGCTGCTGCTCGCCGCCCGAGAGCTTGCTCGGCTTGCGCGTGAGGTACTGCTCGAGCTGCAGCATCCGGGCGGCCTCGTTGACGCGCTCGGTGACCTCGTTCTCGGGCATCTTCGCCGCGCGCAGCGGGAACGCCATGTTGTCGCGCACGCTCAGGTGCGGGTAGAGCGCGTAGAACTGGAAGACCATCGCGATGTCGCGCTGCGAAGGCTTCAGGCCGGACACGACCTCGTCGCCGATCACGATCTGGCCCGAGGTCTCCTCCTCGAGGCCCGCGATGCAGCGCAGCGTCGTGGTCTTGCCGCAGCCCGACGGGCCGAGCATCACGAACAGCTCGCCGTCGCCGATCTCCAGGTCGAGCTCCTCGACGGCGACCGTGCCGTCCGGGAACTGCTTGTGCAGGCGCTGAACGAGAACCTGGGCCATTAGCGACGCACCGCCCCGAGGGTCACGCCCGCGACCAGGTGCCGGCGCACGAGGAACGCGAAGATCAGCACCGGTATCGCGAAGATCATGGCCGACGCGGCCACCAGGCCCCAGTTGATCGTCGTGCCGCCGATCAGGCCCGCGATCGCGGACGGCGCCGTGCGCGTGTCCGGATCGGTGATCAGGAAGATCGAGAACACGAACTCGTTCCAGGAGAAGATCAGCGCGAACACCGCCGTGGCGGCGATGCCGGGGATCAGCAGCGGCATCGTGAAGCGCCAGAAGGCCTCGAAGCGCGAGTAGCCGTCGAGCATCGCGGCCTCCTCGTACTCGGCCGGGACCTCGTCGATGAAGCCCTTCATCATCCAGATCGTGAACGGCAGGTTGAACGCCGCGTAGACCAGGATCAGGCCCTGCAGGGTGTCCAGCAGGCGCAGGTCGCGGAACATCAGGAAGACCGGGATCACGACCACGACGGGCGGCATGAAGCGCGTCGAGAGGATGAAGAACAGCTGGTCCTTCTTGGCCTTGATCGCGAAGCGCGAGTAGGCCCACGCGGCCGGCACGCCGAGCACGGTCGCGATGATCGTCGACGCGGTGGCCACGATCACGGAGTTCTTGAAGCCGGAGAACACCGGCGAGTTCGAGCTGAAGACGTTCTTGACGTGCTCGAGCGTCGGGGTCCAGCCCGTGATCACCTTGGCCGGGACGGCGTAGATGTCCTTGGTGTCCTTGAGCGCGGTCTCGAGCATCCAGAGGACGGGGAACAGCATCACGATCGCGAGGATCGTGAGCACCGCGATCTCGATCCCGGAGCCGAGCTTGCGGCGTCGGCGGACGGGAGGCGGCGCCGCTGTCTCACCGACGATGCCCTTGTCGGCCACGCCGGCCGGTTGGATATGCGCGGCCATCGACTAGCGCTCCTGCAAACGGTTGAGGTAACGGAGATAGATGTTGGTGGCGATGATCACGACGATCACCATCAGGATTCCGTACGCCGACGCGCGGCCGGTGTCGAATCCGAAGAACGCGACCTTGTAGACGTTGAACGACAACGTCTCGGTCGTACCGCCCGGGCCGCCGCCCGTGAGGATGTAGACCAGGTCGAAGAGGCGGAACGCCTCGATCGCGCGGAACATGACCGCGATCAGCAGCAGCGGCCACACGAGCGGGAACGTGATCCGGCGGAACTTGAACCACTCCGAGGCGCGGTCGATCTCCGCCGCCTCGTAGAGGTACTTGGGCACCGCGGTCAGGCCCGCGAGCGCGATCAGCATGATGAACGGCGTCCATTGCCAGGTGTCCACGACGATCAGCGACAGCAGCGCCAGCCGCTGCTGGGTCAGCCACTCCACGCGCCCGAAGCCAAGGCTGTCCAGGAACGAGTTCACGACGCCGAACTGCACGTCGAGCATGAACTTCCAGAACAGGCCGACGACGACCGGGGAGAGCATCATCGGGATCAGGAACAGCGTGGTCAGCGCGCCTCGGCCCTTGATGCGACGGGAGATCAGGAACGCGATGGCGAAGCCGAGCACGGTCTGCAGTCCGACGGCGCCGACGACGAAGATCATCGTCGTGAGCGCGCGCTCGCGCACCACCGGCGACGTGAGCACGTCGGCGTAGTTCTCAAAGCCGATGAAGCTCGCCGGGACGTCACGCGTCACCGAGTAGTCGGTGAACGAGAGCCAGATCAGGCGGATCAGCGGCCAGATCGAGAGGAACACCAGCAGCGCCAGCGCCGGCGAGATGAAGAGGCCGGCGAGCCACCGGTCGGTCAGGAAGCGGAAGCGCGCCGCAGCGGGCGGCGCCTCGAGCTTCGCGGCGGCCGGTGCGGCCGTCGGAGGTGTTTTCTGAAGCGTGTCGGCCATGAGTCGTTGGGAGCGGAGGGGCCGGGCCCGTCCGTGGACGGGCCCGGCCTTCAGTCACTGCGCGGCTATTCGCCGCTCTCGTCGAGGATCGCCTGCTCGTCCGCAGCGAGCTTGTCGAGCGCGGCCTTCGGGTCCTGAGTGCCCGAGATCGCCGCGTTGACCTGCGTCGAGTGGACGTTGAGGAGCTTCGCGTACTCCGGCAGGTTCCAGAAGTCCTTCAGCCGCGGCACGGACTCCGTGAAGACCTCGTTGTACGGCTGGGTCTCCAGGAACTCCGGCGACGACAGGACGTCGTTACGCGCGGGGACGCCGCCGAGCTGCGCCCACTTCTTCTGGGCCTCGGGGGTCTGGAACCACTTGATGAAGTTCAGCGCCTCGGCCTGCTTCTCCTCGGGGATGTAACGCGAGACGTGCAGACCCATGCCGCCCAGCGGGACCTTGTCGGTCTCCTGCGGCGGGATCGGCGCGAACGCGAGCTTCTCGAGGATCTCCTCGCGGGTCTCGCCCAGCTCGGAGCTGGCCGGATCCAGCAGGCCGCCCATGGCGGCGATCCACTGCATGCCGACGCAGACCTTGCCCTGGCTGATCGCGGCGTTGACCTCGTCGATGAACCAGTTGCTCGAGCCCTTCGGCGCGAGCGGGACCATCTTGTTCACGAGGACGTCCATCGCCTTGTGGCCGGCCTCGTTGTTGATGATGCCCTCGATCTTGCGCTCCTTCTGATCCCAGAGCTCGCCGCCGTAGAGGGCGTTGACGACGTTGTAGGTCACGGCCGCGGCGTCACCGGTGCCGGCCTGGTGGAACGCGAGGCCGCTCATGCCCTTGTTCTCGTCCTGGCACTTCTTGGCGGCGGCCAGCATGTCCTCGAACGTGGCCGGGGGCTCCTCGCCCATCAGGTCCTTGCGCCAGATCAGCGACCAGGTGTCACCGAGCAGCGGCAGGCCGTAGGTCTTGGCGTCCGGCTCGGGCTGACCCGTCGTGTTCTGCGGGTACTGGCCGTACGCCGCGAGGAAGTACGGGTCGTACACCGACGTGTCGATGTTCTCCTTCACGAAGTCCGTGAGGTCGAGGATGCTGCCGTTCTCGACCGCCTCGCCGATGTTCTGCGAGTCGAGGATCGGAAGGTCGAAGTTCGTCTTGCGCGCCGCGAACTGGGTGAAGATCGCGTCGTGCCACTGCGGGTTCGGCACCGTGTTGACCTTCACGGTCACGTTCGGGCGGGTCTTCGTGTACTCCTTGCCCAGTTCCTCGAGCGCCTGCGCAGGCGGCCACTCGAACCACAGGAACGTGAGCTCCATGGGCTTGTCAGAGAGCTTCGACGTGGCGTCCTTTGCCGCCGTCGTGTCTCCCCCTCCTCCTCCGTCATCGCCGCCGCACGCGGCGACCGTCAGCGCGGCCGCAGCCACGGCGATTGCTGCCGAGACTTGAAGTCTCCCCTTCATTGCTCCTCCTCCAGGAGTTTGGTCCTGCTCCGATTGAACGGCGCACTACGAACCTTGCACGAGGCTTGCAAAAAGCTACGCCCTCTTTGCATTCGTTGTCAACACCTCTGCCAATTTCTTGCATCGGCTATCACCCGTGCAATACTGTCAGACAATGTTGATCGCCACCGAGCGGCGTCGCTTCCCTGTGCTCGATCCTTCCGACGGGTCCGTCATCGACTCGCTCGGGTCGGCAACGGCCGACGACGGGATCGCCGCCGTGGACGCAGCCGAACGCGCAGCCCCTGGTTGGGCCGCGCGCCCCCCTCGTGAGCGCGCCGAAACCTTACGGGCCGCGTTTGAACTTTTGACTGAGAAACGTGAAGCGATCGCGAAGTCGATCGTGCGCGAGATGGGCAAGCCGCTCGCGGAGGCGCGCGGGGAGGCGGCCTACGCCGCCGAGTTCCTGCGCTGGTTCTCCGAGGAGGCGGTGCGCATCGACGGCGACTACGGCGTCGCGCCGTCCGGGGCCAACCGGATGCTCGTCGGCCACGCGCCCGTCGGCATCTCGCTGCTGATCACGCCCTGGAACTTCCCGGCCGCGATGGCCACCCGCAAGCTCGGGCCGGCGCTGGCCGCGGGCTGCACCGTCGTGCTCAAGCCCGCCGAGGAGACGCCGCTGACCGCGGTGCTGATCGGCGAGCTGCTGCTGGAGGCCGGCGTTCCCGAGGGCGTCGTCAACGTCGTCTGCACGGACGAGCCCGCGCCGCTGGCCGAGGCCATCCTCGCCGACCCGCGCGTGCGCAAGCTGTCCTTCACCGGCTCGACCGCGGTCGGGCGCCGGCTGCTGGAGCTGTGCGCGCCGCGCGTGATCTCCGCGTCGCTGGAACTGGGCGGCAACGCGCCGTTCATCGTGCTCGAGGACGCCGACCTCGACGTCGCCGTGCGCGAGGCGATGGCCGCCAAGATGCGCAACGGCGGCGAGGCCTGCACGGCCGCGAACCGCTTCCTCGTGCACGAGTCGGTGGCCGAGCCGTTCACGGCGGCGCTGACCGAGGCGATGGCCGCGGTGCGCGTCGGCCCCGGCTTCGAGGAGGGCGTCGGGCTCGGCCCGCTGATCAACGAGGACGCGCGCGAGAAGGTGGAGCGCCTCGTGGCCGACGCCGTCGACCGCGGCGCGCGCGTGCGCACGGGCGGGGAACGGCTGCCGGGCCCCGGCTACTTCTACCCGCCGACCGTGCTCGACAACGTCCAACCCGGCAGCGCGATGCTGCAGGAGGAGGTCTTCGGCCCGGTCGCGCCCGTGATGACGTTCGCCACCGAGGCCGAGGCGATCGAGCTCGCCAACGACACGGAGTACGGCCTGGTCGCCTTCGTCATGAGCCGCTCACTGCGGCGGGCGATGGCGGTCGGCGAGGCGATCGAGACCGGCATGGTGGGCCTCAACCGTGGGATCGTTTCGGATCCGGCGGCGCCGTTCGGCGGCGCCAAGCAATCCGGCCTGGGTCGCGAGGGCGGCGACTACGGGCTCTACGAGTTCCTCGAGCCCAAGTACTTCGCGTTCGACTGACATTTCAAGTTCTTACAAGGAGGAGAGCAGTGTCACAGCAGAAGGTGCTCGTGCTCGTCGGCGATGCCGCCGAGGAGCTCGATGCGATGTACCCGATCTACCGCCTGCGTGAGGCGGGCTACATCGCGGACGTGGCCGCGCTCACGCGGCGTGACGTCCAGCTCGTCATCCACGACTTCGACCCCAACTCGGACGCCTACACCGAGAAGAACGGTCGCAAGCTGCCGGTCGACATCACGTTCGCCGAGGTCGACCCGTCCGAGTACGTCGGCCTGGTGATCCCGGGCGGGCGCGCCCCCGAGTACATCCGCACGGACGCCGACGTGCGCCGGATCACGGAGTACTTCTTCGAGCACGACCTGCCGGTCGGCACGATCTGCCACGGCCCGCAGGTGCCCGCGGTCTACGGGCTGCTGCGCGGGCGCAAGACCGCCGCGTTCCCGCCGCTGACCGGCGACATGGAGAACGCCGGCGCCACCGTCGTCGACGCTCCCGACTGCGTCGACGGGAACATGGTCTCCTGCCGTGGCTGGCCGGACATGCCCGAGTGGTCGCGCGCGTTCATGAACGTGCTCGAGCGGGCCGCGGTCCCGGCCTGATCCGATGCCGTCTCCGGTGCTGTTGCTGCACGGCTCCGGCCCGGGGACGACGGGCGCAGCCTGGGCGCCGCTGCGAGCGGCGCTCGAGCCGCGCTTCGAGGTGATCGCGCCGGACCTGCTGGGGTTCGGCGCGAGCCCGCCGCCGTCGGGCTCGCTGCGCGAGGCGTGGACGGCCCAGGCCGCCGCGCTGGTCGACGAGCTCGACGCGCCCTGCGCGGTCGTGGGCAACTCGGCGGGCGGCGCGATCGCGCTCTCGCTCGCGCACGCGCGCCCGGGCAAGATCACCCGCGTCGTCGCCGTCGGCTCGATGGGCCACCCGATGACGCTGCCCGAGGGCCTCGATGCGCTCTGGACGCCCGCCGACCCGCAGACGATCGTGGAGCTCATCAGCCCCGGTCCGGCGGCGCCGGAGGCCGTGGAGGCGCGGCGCGCCGCGATGGAGGCCCAGCCCCACTATCCCGAGCTCTTTCCCCCGCCCCGGCAGCGCTGGGTCGACGACCTGTCGCTGAGCCCGGAGGAACTGGCCGCGATCGACATACCGGTGCTGCTGATCCACGGCAGCGCCGACCGCATCGTCCCGCTGCGCGACGGGGCGCTGGCGCTGCTGGACGCGCTGCCCGACGCGCGCGCGCACATCTTCGGCGGCGCCGGCCACGGCACGCCGCTGGAGCGCACCGCTGAATTCAACCGACTCGTCACAAGCTTTCTGGAGACCGACCGATGACCGACTTCGCCGTCCTGCGCGCTCCCTCTCAGGTGTTGTTCGGAGCGGGGATGGCCGCGTCGACCGGCCGCGTCGCCGCCGGCCATGGGCGCCGCGTGCTCATCGTCACCGACCCCGTGATCGCCGAGACGCCCGGGTTCTCGACCGTGCTCGAGTCCGTGGCCGACCTCGAGGTCGCCGTCTTCCGCGACGCCGTCGTGGACGTCCCGCGCTCGGCGGTCGACGCCGCGGTCGCGGCCGGCGAGAGCTTCGGGCCCGACGTGATCGTCGCGGTCGGCGGCGGCAGCGTGATCGACCTGGCGAAGGTGACCGCGCTGCTGCTGGCGCACGGCGGGCCGCTCGAGGACTACTACCCCGTCCAGTCCGTGCCCGGCCCGATCGTGCCGCTGATCGCGCTGCCGACGACCGCCGGCACCGGCTCGGAGGCCACGCCCGTCTCGGTCATCACGGACCCCAAGACCGAGATGAAGGTCGGCGTGGCGTCGCCGCACCTGATCCCGCGCCACGCGATCTGCGACCCGCTGCTGTCCGTCGGCGCCCCGCCCGTGGTGACCGCGCACTCGGGGATCGACGCGCTCTCGCACGCGATCGAGTCCTACACGGCCGCGCGCGAGGAGCCGTCGCCCGAGCTCGTCCTCGGCCGCCCGCAGGTCGGCAAGAACATGCTCTCGGACGCGCTGGCGCTGACCGCCGCCGGCCACATCTACCGCAACCTGGAACGGGCGGTCAGCGACGGCTCGGACGTCGAGGCCCGCACCGGCATGCTCTACGGCTCGCTGTTGGCCGGCATCGCCTTCGGCAACTCGGGCGTCTCGGCCGCGCACGCGCTGCAGTTCGCGGTGGGCGCGCTGACGCACACCTCGCACGGTCTCGGGACCGGCCTGCTGCTGCCCTACGTGATGGAGTTCAACCGCCCCGCGCGCCCGGCCGAGCTCGCCGAGCTGTCGGCGCTGATGGGCGGCGACTGCGTGGAGCGGGTGCACGAGCTCGGGCTGAAGATCGGCCTGCCGGCCTCACTGGAGGAGATCGGCGTCACCACCGCCGACCTGCGGCCGATGGCCGAGGCCTCCGTGGGCATCAAGCGCCTCGTGGACAACAACCCGCGCCCGCTCGACGTGGACGCGCTCGAGGCGATCCTGACCGCCGCGTACCACGGCGACCCGTCGCGGCTGCGCGAGTCGGTCGCGGCGTAGAGTTCGGGGGCGGCCGCGGGGCCGCCCCTCCCCTACTTGCTGCCGTGCGTGAGGTCTCTGACGGCGCGCTCGAGGTGCTGCGTCATCCGCGCCTCGGCGGCGGCGACGTCGCCCGTCTCGAGCACCTCGAGCACCTCGCGGTGCTCGCGGCCGATCTCTGACGGCGAGGCCCAGCTCGGACGCAGCTGGGCGACGCAGAGCCGGATCTCGCCCGAGAGCGAGCGGTACAGGCGCTCCAGGCGCGGCGAGCCGACGGCGCTGACCAGCGCGGTGTGGAAGGCGCCGTCGCCGGCGACGACCTCGCTCCAGCCGGCGTCGTCGGGCAGCGCCTCCAGGCCGGCGATCGCGGCGCGGGCCGGCTCCAGCGAGGCGCCGCGCTCGAGCACGGCGCGCACGACCATGCACTCGATCGGGATGCGGACCGAGAACAGGTCGAGGATCTCGTGGCGCGTCAGCACGGGGATGTGCGCGCTGCGGTTGGGCTCGCGCACGAGCAGGCCTTCATGGCAGAGGGTCTGGATCGCGGCCCGGACGGTCGGGCGCGCGACGCCGAACTCGGCCGCCAGCTCGAGCTCGGGCAGGCGCACGCCGGGTTCGATCTTGCCGTCGAGAATGCGGGCGCGCAACGAGACGACCACAGCTTCCTGGGTCGAGATCGGGCGCACGGCGAGCTTGCTCATCAAGCAGCCAACATAGACGGCCGCGGCGTCAGCGCCGCCGCGAGCCCCGCCGGCGCGACCGCGCCG
>Ga0182742_1005271_pt1 | contig 11051 bp, 11 predicted proteins | sample eDN5th37CBELigMG_FD_128880 | JGI IMG/M metagenome (GOLD analysis project Ga0182742, IMG submission 128880) | Enriched Miracle-Growth compost microbial communities from Emeryville, California, USA - eDNA 5th pass 37_C BE-Lig MG (version 2)... ... | reverse complement strand
TGTGTATATTTCTAATCATGTCTATGATTTGTGCTTAAAAATATTCCTTTCAATTATGTCACTCATGTGCATTGGAAGTCATTATACCATTTTAGTTCAATAGATTATGTAAAATATATACCAGCACGAGTATGATTGAAAAATTTATTTTGAGATTTGATGGAAGCTTTTTATTCAATAAAATCAATAACTTCTTTTTCTTTATTTGGATAAAAAAACCTTTTTCCACTTTTTAACTGAGACATCGAAGAAATTCTATTGTTGGAGGCAAATTTAATTTTTTCCTATTTTTGTAAGTATTGCAAATTCTAGAAATTTCGATCGCGTATTTCTTTTAATCAAATGAAAAACCCCTCGTCTTAAAGTTCAATTTTCAACAGTCTTAATAATCTTTTTTAATTTTTATTTCTACTCTTTTACCAAGTAATACCTCCAACTTCTTCCTCTAATGGAGCCTCACAGGTCTGGCCAAGACTCCACTAGACGACTTCTTTCTCAACATACTTTCTATTCAAAAGAAGACGATGGTACACTTTTTTGCCATTATTCCCTTTAATCAACCAGATTTCTTAAAAACTCATGCTAGTTTATTGTACAGAACTACTTCACAAGCCATTGGCCAAGGGAACAGTCTCAGTATTTTTATAAATTAACAAAATCATTTATTTCTATAGTCAAACCAGAAACTGGCAAGGGATTGAATGGAACTTTTACTACGGTAAAGGAAAATAATTTCATGAAATTAATAACTGATTTTAGCATTTAGCAAATGCTGGAATGTACCGAAATCGTAGTTTGAATACTGCAGTGGATAGAGAGAGATATATCAATGGATCCAGAGATTGGGAATTAAAATTGGGCTAACGTGAGACCTTTGAGATTGATTAAAGAAGGAAATGAGGCTGACTTTCTATGTTTGTGGTTATATATATTTGTCAGAACTCTATAAGAATAATATGACAACTAAAAAAACTTTCTTGATATTTAAAACCATTCAACAAGAAAAATGAATCTCGTCTGAAGATAAAGAATCTAAAGAAAATAAATTATTTCCTAAAATAATATATAGTATGAGAAAAGAAGATCGATCTCCTTTGATCAAGAAAATAATAGAAAAAAATAATATTTATTTAAAAACAAGTTTAGCTGATAAGAGTGAGTTTATTTTTTTTAAAGAAAAAAAGTTTATTTGGTTTCTCTTTTCGAAAAATTTGTCTAAAGTTTTTGTATTCAAAAAATAGGGTCGATGATTTTAAAAGTTACTTGATTATTCAAGTGATAGAAATTTTTTAAATGCTAAATTTTGATGATTTTCAATTTCTCATTTAAGAAAAGTAAGTCGGTTTCAAACTTAGGCAAATAAAATAAATAAGAAATCCAGTTCTATAAAGAGTTAATTACGATATATGAAGTCTAAGTCCTAGAAAAAAGCTCAGGGTATTCAATGAATCGGAACATTTTAAAGAAGTTAAATTTGACAATCTCTAACTAACGTTCATTAACTGATTCAATTACAGAAGCATCCTTATGAATATCTAACGAAATTTTCAAATTTTTAATGTATATGAAATGAAAGTGAGGAAACAAAGCTTTTCTTTAGAAATATGAGAACTAAAATTTAGATTTTACTTTGAAGTTTTGAGTTTCTTTATAGATTCTTTCGTCCTTGAATTAAATTCTATATTTTTTTTCCATCCTTACATGAAACATAAGGGCAATTAGTCTTGATGGCATCTGAAAGGAATGATTTGTTATTTTTTTAAAGTCTTCGCTATAATTCAAAGGGAAATTCCTTTCAGAAATGTGTTGAGTACCGAAAAGTATTAAATTTAAAATTAACGTTCTGATAGACACAATTACATCAAAACTCAAAGATTTCCCGATACTTATAAATAAACTGATTTTAAGATTAACAGATATTTCATAGATGTCTTTTGCTTCTTCCTATCAAACAATAGTTCAGGTAAAGTGTGTTGCCATTTAAATTTAACTTCTTTAGAAAACCCAAAATGAAAATGTAATAATTTTACCTGAATCTCACCCCAAAGACACAAACATAAGCTTTGGCTATTCTCAAAATAATCAAATAAGAGTATTTGGGACAGAGATCACAAATTTAGTATGCGTCAGTTCTCAATATAACAAAATTAATGATTCTAAACAACAAGTACCAAGACAGTCCTTTTCTTACTTCTCTAACCTTCTATTAGTCTCAAAAATTACATCAAACGTCCAAAATAACTCCCAACCAAATAAACGGTGATAGTCTTTCTAATATCAAGCCATTAAGTCATAATTCAACAAAATTACGTGTTAGAAAGTCTCTTTTGTCGATTTCATCTGATGCCTCAGGAAATACCGCAGCAAGGCGTGAATATAAAATGGAAGTTGAGTCTGAAAGGAAGGATAACAGTGCTAAAGTTGAAGAAATAAAAGAGGTTCCCATGGAAGATTGTGATTTAAGAGAGCTAGGAAACCCTCAACGTGTCTCAGAATATGCTGCGACAATTTTCAAGTACTTAAGAGAAAATGAAGTAAGAGTTTATTAAGAGAGTTTTTCTAATAAGCCTAGAAATATATTGCCAAAGGTGGATATCTGACAAGGCAAGTCGATATCAACGAAAAGATGAGAGCCATATTAGTTGACTGGCTGGTCGACGTTCACTTAAGATTTAAACTATTAGATGAAACGTTATTCCTGACAATCAATCTTATTGATCGATATTTGGAGAAATGTGACGTAACTCGACAAAACCTACAGCTTGTTGGAGTAACAGCCATGTTAATAGCTTCCAAATATGAAGAAATTTATGCTCCAGAAATTAAAGATTTTGTTTATGTCACTGATAAAGCATATACAAGGGAAGAGATTTTGGAAATGGAAGGGAATATGTTGGCTATATTTGAATTTAAACTTACAACCACCTCAGCTTACCGATTTTTGGAGAGATATTCTAATGTGCATGGTACTGATGAAAGGACTTATAACCTTGCAAAGTATTTAATTGAATTGTCTCTTGTTGAATATAAAATGCTAAAATATACTCCAAGCAATATTGCGGCTTCTGCATTATATTTGTCAAGTAAAATATTAAAGAAAACACCTTGGAATGAATATTTGGAGAGGAACGCTCAATATACTGAGCAAGAAGTCAGACCATGTGCAAAAGATCTTTGTGTATTATTACAGAATGCCCCTAAAACAAGCTTACAAGCGGTTAGGAAGAAATTTTCACAAAAGAAATACATGGAAATTTCAAAAATTCAGTTAGATAGATCTTAAATTTTTGTTCAAAAAAGAAGGTCATAAAACTAAGGGTAATGTCCTTTGCATAAAGACCTGGACATGGCTTGTTCTATCACATATTTATTTTTTGATCAGTGGAAGATCATTGTTCTTTAATTTATTTATAACTATTTTTATATTGATATAGACAGAATTATCTATATGCTAATTTAGATGAACATGTATTTGTTTGTTCATAATAAATTATTTTATTTATATTAAAAAGTCTTGTTGAAAATCAGGATTTATCAGACAAAAAATAACTGATTGATTTTATTAATTTGTTCTAGAGCTTACTAAAAAAGTTCAGGAATTTCTACTGAATCTTATAAGTTCTTTTGTTCGAAATTTATTTAAATAACTCAATCTAATATTTTTAATAATAAAACCTCTACTTTTTCCAGATTTTATAAATTTTCAAAGAAGATCACATTTCATTATGGAGTCTAGACATAACTATAACAATAACTTCCATAACCAACCCTTGGGTACCTTAATAATTAGAAATTTTGTCTCATTATTACCAGAAAATGTTTTGAATCCTCGTTCCAATGCTCCAAGGACAACAAATCCAGTAATGGCTATTTCTTTCCGAACTTATTTTAAAGGATGATCGAGTTATTATATCACAAGGAAAATATAACCTTGACTTCATTGATTGGGATAATGAGTATGAAGCTATCTGTAGTGGACTTGAGCCAATGAATCTTGATGAAGATAACCCTTTTCCTGGTAGGACCTTGAAAAATATTGAAGAATTTATCAGTAATAGGGTATAATATTCCTGAAGGAGTTTCAGAGGCCACTTTTGCAGCATTAATTGTGAGGAATATTTGGAAAAAATAATCTAATTTATTAAGGACAACATGCAAGAAGCAAACGAAGACGATGGAAAGCAAGGCCTTCCCAAAGAAATGCTTGCTCTAATAAAGCAAATGACTATGGGAAAATCTGGAAAGGAATGTTCGGTTTGCTTTTCTGGGTTCAAGCATGGTTTTTTCCTTTAGAAATCATCTTTTATTTACTCTTTATTTAGGAGATAGAATAAGAAAGCTTCCTTGTAAACACATCTTCCATAATTCATGTCTCCTTCCTTGGTTTGAAAAGAATTCATCTTGTCCAAATTGCCGTTTGAACCTTGAAGAATTTTTTACCAAAAATCCTACTGGCCAATATGAATAAATTTTCCATGGACTCATCTTTTAATTGAAAAATCCAACTCTTTAATAGCTTTATAATTTTTTTTTTGTTGATAAGATAGAGTAAATTTGTATTTTGATTATATGTGTCTATAGAAATATATTTATTTCTTTATTATTTGTGAATTGGCTCTTTTCTTAGAAATTCAAGAAGTCTTAATTCTAAAGATGGTAGTCAACTATTTTATTATCAATTTGTATGAAAAATTGAATAGAATTGAGCAAAATATTTTTTCTCGAATATTACTAATTTTGTGTTCAATTTGGAAGAGGAAATTTCTATAATAATTAAAAGCGTTTCATCTAAAAATAAAAAAATTTAGGACAAGAAATAAAATTTTAATGTTTCTCTTTTTCATAGAAATATTTTGAAACAGTGAAATTAAGGTTTTGTAATTTTTGTAAAATAGATATATGGAGTTAAAAATCATATATTTGGATCGAAATTCATTACTTATGTCACAATAAGGAAATATAAACTGGTATGCTTATAAACAACATGAAGTAAAATACAATATAAAGGTAAAAATAAGAATTGAGGACCATGGTCAACCTCAATTTTTTTCTGAAGCAACCTCACAGATTGTTTTTAATATATTAATTTTTTAAAGCTTTAGGAGATAGAGATGCATTCTGTCACCTTTTTTAATAGAAGATTCTTATTTCTTGTTTATAAATTATTTCCCTTGTTCCATATAATCCATAGAAGGAACTATATCAATCATTCTTTGGCCTTCATCTCCTCCACTCTCTTCAATGATTCCTTGGGAGTCTCCGTCATCTTCTTCAAGGAAATTATCCGATAGTTCCGAGCCATCCTATGGAGGTTAAGATAAGAAATTATCATATTTACTTGATTTTCTTTTTTCATTGTAACAGTATTCCAAAGCTTTTCGGCACTAAATTCCTTTCTATTCTTTTCCTAATAAAAATTATAAAAACACCTTTAACTTTGTTTTTACTCTTTCTAAGACTAAAAGCAATTTGGCTGTTTGTGTTGGTGTAAGATAGTTTCTGAAATCATCGACTACTGCTTGCAGAGAATTTGCTTGCTTCAACACGTTTTTACGGACTTGATTTAAATTATGAACAAGACTAATAAAATTTATTTTCTTTTTATCAATATAAAAAATACCTTTCAAACTTTTGTTTTTCTCCGAGGAGTTTTTTCTTGTATTTCAAAAGATGTTTGCGTTGGTTCTCTGAAAGATTTACCTGTGATGCTAATTCAGTCCAATATTCGCTATTTTTATGTAAAGGTTTTGCCAAGGCAAAATTTAATACGTATTTTCTATTTGAGGATTTGTTCCAGGAGGATAAAACCCATTCATTTGAATACTCTCTGGTGTATTAAATAAATCCTTGTTTTGCGTTGCCACCCAAAGTAAATACTTCATATGAACTGGCACAAGAAATTCAACAATTTGTTTGAACATGTAATTAACTACATCAACTCTCTCCTTTCCAGATGCACCAAATCGTAACTATGAATATTAATTATAAACTCTAATAAAGAACGCACCCTTAGGGAGTCAATGAGAAAACTAACTTCAGATTCATCAGCTTTTCCTTCAACCATTTTATCTAAGCGTTCGAACAATTGTTGTTTAGCTGTATGTAAATTATGCATCTAAAATTTTATTATTCAATACACAAAAGAAAGACATTTTCTTACGGGCTTTGATTGAAAGCTAACTTTGTTAAGATTGGAACTATTACTTTCTAATTGTTTTCTAGCTGTCATTAGCTCTTGTTGGAGTTGATCAACAGTTTTTTCAAGGAGTTCAATGTAAACCTTTTTCCTTATACGACTATTCCTTGCAGATTCTCTGTTTTTAGCTAGCTTCATATTTAACTTTTCTAATAAATTTCAAAGCGTGCCAAAAATAGTAAATTTACCTAATTCATCAGATTTCAACACATCACATGACCGAACTTTTTTCATGCCCATTTTAGTTTGCGAACCACTTTGTGAAGGAACTTCATTTTTAATACTCACGTGTTTTTTTATGTCAGCTTTCAGTTGATTACTTTTGTCTGGTTAATTATATGATACAAAACATATTTTACGTTTTGGAACTTTCAGCAGTATTTGTATACTTTGGATCGGTTATCAATGAATTTATTTTATTGATGTATGTATTTTTGATATTTCCTTTATTCTTGGAAGAAACATCGTGAACTTTTATTTCTCCATTTCTGTTTGTTTTTATTTTCTTAGTCTTGGTATTTCCATCAAATTCTTCTGGATTTTCAACTTTAAAATTCATAGTAGGTTGAGGACCAAATTGCATTTTAGAACTATCATTTACATTTTGAAGTAACCAAGGATCCTTAATGAAGAGTTAGAAAATCAACCATCAACACAAAAGATTGATACCTGTATGTTAATCTTCCCATATAAGTTTTGTAAAGACTCTGGAGGCTTTTGAGGGTCCTGAAAACCTGGAAAAGGTAACTGGATCTCAGGAAGAACTGGACCAAAGAGACTTGGGTTTGACATAGTTCTATAAAGAGATTTTAAGCACAATAGGAGAATTGAGAAACAAACCTTCTCTGAGCTGCATCAGGATCATTAAGGTAATTTAGGACATAGTCAGTATCAATGACAGAAGCGAGACCATCATTAAAAAATCTGTCGTCCTCATTAAAGTTTTCCACGAGACGATAGGAACCAGGATTTTGCATAATTACTTAGACACTTTGGAATAATTAGATAGCTAAGATTAAATTTATTTCGTGTTCAGAGGAAAAAACCTTTGTGAGACAAAATCGCAATAAAAAAGAATTTAATCAATATTACTCTATGTCATTTTTATCACTCTTTCTATTAATGATTGTTTCTTATTCCCAAAATGCGCCAAGGAAAAAAACGATCTCTTTCATAAATAAACAAAACATGGAGTTTTTCTACACGAAAAACTCTTTAAACTCATATTTTTCATCTTTTAGGAGTGAGTTAATTGAACCTTTTATAAGTTTAATAGTAAATTATCGCTTTATATGTGCCATTAAACTCTTCTCTTCCTAAATTTTCCCCTTTAGTGATTCTTAGAAAAATTTCCATCCTATTCTGGTCCTTGTCAAGGCCTTTTCTGTGATTATGTCCTTTGAAACTTGAGTTTCTCATTTAAATTAGAATCGTCCAACATCATTAAGATAATTTGACTTTTCTTCTTCATTATTGACAATCTTCTTAAAGGTCAAGCTTTTTCCTTGTTCTCTTCTTTCGCTGAATAGGCTTTATATGTTTCTTGTTGTATTCATCAAAGAATGTGACAATCCATATTTGAGTTTTTTCTTGCCTTTCAAAGAAATTATAAAGGGCCCTTCTCTGTGCAAACACAGTCTATTTATTGTGCGTGGTTGTTAGCTTTTTGATGATTTAGTCTCCTTACAAACCAAATGTCAGCTTGTAAAAAGTTTTTAAGTTTGTAAGAGCAAGTGCTTAAGATCTTACAATTCTTATTTCTCTTTGTAAGTTGAAAAGTTTGAGATGGAGCGAAACATAGAGTTTTAATTCTAAAGAAATATATAAACATTACACAGTAAGTTTTAGTGACGAAGTTTCTAATCGCGATAGTTTAATGACGCAAATAAAGGAGATGATGCATTATAAGCCTAAGTTAATATGTTACAATGTTAAAAACTGCAATAAAATTTGTTCAATATTTTGAAGCAAATATAAAGAGCCGTAATATTCGTACTTTTCTCTTATTCAATAATATTCGGATGACTTATTAGATTAAATCTTAAAATAATATGATACGAGCTTATTCTATTCCTTACATTGTTAATTTAGGTATTGATGTTGTTAAGATTTGGTTGTTGAAAGGTCAAAGCTGATCAGGAAAAGTGTTTTATCTTTGTTAATTAGATCAAATTCACAACAGACTTATGTGTCATTATAAAAGCCTCATTGATTTTTGCATCGAGCAACAACTTATCCTATCAATGTCGTCAAAAGACCTAACGTAAAAAATACATTTAAAGGATACATATAAATCTCAACAATCAGTAAATTAAATTGAAAGGTGGAGTGCTTCAAAAAGCCTTTTTTTTCTCATGAAATGTAATACAATGAAAACATAGAACCTCAAACGATTTTGGTTTTAATGAATTCTTTATTTTCATTCTTTTTTAGAAACCCAATCTCTTTTGAGTTTTAATCATATGAAACTGACTACTTAAAAAATTTTCCGGGAATAATTTTATCCTTTTATGTTGTTCTTTTTGTTTCAAAAATACTTTCATGAAAGTTCTTCCGAAATTCCTTAATTGAATAAATTTTGATTTATTCTTAGAAGATTGAGGCGAGTTAAAAAAAAGTGATGAAACACTTTATTTTATCTTTCGTGAAAAAAAAAGAGAATAAGAATTTTTTATCAATGGAATATTTTGCCTCTTATCTAGAATTCAAAACTTTCTTTCTTATTATTCATATTAAGAGCAGTACAATTTAACAATACTTGAATAAAATCTAAAAAAGCTTGGTCAACGGAACTAACCTTTTCAGCCTAACCAAATGGAAAAAATAACAGAAGAAAAGACCAAGATAGTTGTTCCTAAAGGCAAGCACGCTTTTACCTGCGCAGGTAAGATCTTCCTTTTAGCTCTTCGTTTTGAAACTTCACAGGCACAACATTTGTTGTTTATGAAAAATATGAATTCATTAAACAGATTGGGCATGGAGCTTATGGTGTTGTATGCTCAGCAATTGATAAAACAACACAGCATAAAGTAGCGATAAAGAAAGTAACAAAACTCTCTCTTGTTTTCTCATATTCACCCTTCAGATTCCTAACGCTTTCGATGATTTAATTGATGCTAAAAGAATCCTCAGAGAAATTAAACTACTTCGTAAAACTTTTGCAATTTGTCCTGTTTTTAACGTTCTTTTGAATAGGATTCTTTGATCACGAAAATGTTATATCTTTAGTTGATGTTATCAAACCGGAATCCAAAACAGGGTATAATGATATTTATATTGTTACTGATTTGATGGAAACTGATTTACACAGAGTTATTTATTCCAAACAAGTAAAACGAACTTCTTCAATGAGTTTCTCATAAATTTTTAAAGGAACTCAGTGATGAGCATATTCAATACTTTGTTTATCAAATCTTAAGAGGAATGTTATATATTCATTCTGCCAATGTTATGCATAGAGACCTTAAGCCAAGCAATGTCCTCTTAAACAAAAATTGCGACTTGAAAATCTGTGATTTAGGTCTATGCAGAGGCTTTGACAGCGAAGACGAAGCTAAAACTGAGTAAAAAGAGTTTTTTTTTCTTAGCTAATTTTATTAGATACGTTGTAACTCGTTGGTACCGTGCCCCAGAAGTTATTTTAAATGCCTCTCATTATACTAAAGCAATTGATGTTTGGTCCATAGGTTGTATCTTTGCTGAACTATTAGGAAGAACTCCATTATTCCCAGGTAGATATTGTATAGTATTCTGAAATAAGAATTTTCAGGTCAAAATTATCTTGATCAAGTTGAGAGAATTATCGCGATAACAGGAACTCCAAGTGCAGAAGACCTTGAATTTATTGGTGATGAAGCTGCATTGAAATACATAAAATCAAGGCCTAAAAGAACTAAACAAAACTTTAAAGATCTTTATCCAAAATCAAATCCTTTGGCTTTAGACTTATTACAAAAAATGTTGATGTTTAACCCTGAAAAGAGGTTAACAGTAGAAGAGTGCCTTGCTCATGAGTATTTGAAAGATTTGCATAGTCCTGAAGAAGAGCCAATTTGTGAGGAATTGTTTGATTGGAGTTTTGATAATTTTGAACTAACTAAAGATACTTTACAAACAATGGTATACGACGAAGCACGCTACTTCCACCCTGACAAATGAAGTTGAAAATTTTATTGTTTATTTCTATGAAGGTTAGACCCTAAATAACAAAGTTAGAATCTGTTAAATCTCTTAGAAGTTTCGTAAATGATCTTTAATGGTATTTTTTGCAATATTTCTTTAGCTTATTATTGGTTATGCAGTTGCAAAATGCTGCATTAACTGATTGAAAACTGTCATGAACAAAATACTTATCAAAGAAAGTATCGAGGAAAATTTATTTCTACCTAAAAATATTGGATTTTGCATTTTTCAAACTTTTTAAGTGAGAATTACATGATATTGGCTGGATTTTGTAAAATATAAATAGTGTAAAAAATTAATTTCAATTATAAGAGGCCTTTTAAACAACCAAAAATGAATAAAAAACTAACTTAACTGTAGGTTTTTTTAAAAGGATTCAATAAGACAAATTAACATACCTCAAAAATTTGTCCAAATATCGGAAAACAAAAGAATTTTTATTTTTTAAAAACTTTTTTTAAATACTTCGTTATCTATTTTTCCAAAAATGAGCATTTCTGAAACTCTTGACAGCATCAAAGCCACTGTAAGAAGTGCAAGGTAAATAAAAACAGTTTCTGGTTTTAATATTTTAGACAACATGCCTATCTGGGAGTATATGAGGACTCAGTAAAATCATTCAATAAATCTCTTGAAGCAATTAAAAGGTAAAGCTTTTTCAAATACTCGAAAT
>Ga0182742_1005270_pt1 | contig 11056 bp, 7 predicted proteins | sample eDN5th37CBELigMG_FD_128880 | JGI IMG/M metagenome (GOLD analysis project Ga0182742, IMG submission 128880) | Enriched Miracle-Growth compost microbial communities from Emeryville, California, USA - eDNA 5th pass 37_C BE-Lig MG (version 2)... ... | reverse complement strand
CTGTGATGCTTGTGAGACACCCAAACCTGCATTTGTAAGCAAACCTGCACAAGAAGCAGTTGAAGAAGAAGTTAAACATACGGATCTGGCTGAGATCGATCAGAAGTTGAAACAGAAGGAAAAGGAAAGGTTAGACAAAATTTCAGAACAGATTACAGAATTTGCAAACGATTTCTATGAAAAACTAAAACAAAAGGTAAAAGAAATTGAAGAAAAAGAGAAAGTTGCTTTATCTAAGCCAGAAATTCCAGTTCCAGAACCAACAGAAGAGAAGAAAGAAGCAAAGGTCGATTCTGCTGAAGAAAGAAAAGAAAGAAACAGAAAGAAAAAGCAAGAACTGAAGGAACTAAAGAAGAAATTACAAGAAGAAAGACTTCAAAAGAGAGAAAAGAAGAAAAAGGGCAAAAAGGAAGAAGAGATTATCGAAGAGAAAGAAGAAGAAGAAAAAAGTCCTGAACTCAAAGAAGAGGAAGAAAAGAAAGCTGAAGGAAAACCTGACGAAACCCAAGAGCCAGCAAAGGAAATTGTGTCTGAGAAACAAGAAGTCAAGCTTGAAGACTTAAAGAAGGAAGAAAAGCCAACCTCAGATCAAGAAGAAAAGAAGAGATTACAGGATATCATTGCAGGTCAAAAGAAGCCTTCTGTTGCGGCTGCTGGTGATGTGATCAGTGGTGCTTCAAATAATTCACAATTCCAAGAATTCCTTAAAGGAAGACTTTTCGATGCTACAACAGGAGAATTCAAGTCCCTAGCAAAGAATATCATCATTAAAATATTTAATCAATTAAAGCAAAGTTCTTCCAGCATTATTCCTCAATATCAAAATGCAGTTCAAAATATCAGCATTTCTGATATTCAAACCATTTCCTCTGATGATTTCGTAACTAGAGTACTTAATGAAGCAAAGAACAATCCAATCAAAGTTTGGAAGTTCTTGGAATTATGCGGTTATGACTTGTGGCTTTGTGAAACAAGCTTTAACTTAATTATTGAAGCTCAAAAGCAAGTTAAATTGATTCCTCTCAAAGCACTTGAACATTTGATGAACTTTATGCAGGTTGATTTGTGCAAAGAGAATAAAACTGTTTTGAACTATCCACCTACAAACATAAGAATCCCATCCAAAGTTCATACAAGTGACGATGAAGATTTGAAACCTCTTAACTATGACGAAGAAGCACTTTTCGCAGTTAGATATATGACTCTTAACAGATATTCCCTTGCTGAACTCAGATTCAGTTGGGCTCTTATCAAGACATTCAATAAGAACTTAGCTGAAGGAATTGACTTTATTGGCACATTCTCAGCTATTCCTTACAACTTCGATGCTAAATGGTTCAATTTGGGTACTTATCTTTCCGCATTCAGAAACCTTTGGATGACACCAATCAAGATTGAACTTTCTTCGAAGATTATGCAGAAGACAGCTATTGCAAGAGATCATGTTCCTAAAGTTACCATTGAAAGACTTAAGAACTTTGCTGAGAAAGAGAAACAAACTTCAGCAATCGTTCCTACTTCAAAGGAAATTGTTAACTATAAGATTAAGGACGACTTCATTTTCACTAAAGCTTATGAGCAACTTAAAGATGTTTCAACTACTCTATTCAGACCTCATAAGCCCGCTGGTTCCGATCCTTTCTTAGCATTCGAAATCATATTCAAGGGAGAACTCGCAATGGGTGAAGCTGGTCCTTATAGACAATTCTTTGCTGATATTTCCCAAGAACTTCAACCTAACAATGTTTCTCTGGCTTCTCAATACAAGAACTTGAATTTATTGGTTCCTTCACCAAACAATTATGCGAAACTCGGAGAAGGAAGAGACAAGTTTGTCATTAATCCTTCAGCAAAGGCTTCTTATCATCTCCAGTTATTTGAATTCCTTGGAATCTTAATGGGATGTTCTGTAAGAACTGGCACTCACTTGACACTTGATTTGCCAACAATCTTCTGGAAACAATTAGTGAATGAAACTATTTCGATTGAGGACTTGGAAGAAATTGATAAACCTCTTACAGATTTAATTAGATTTATGGGTGAATGCACAAAGGAAGTTTTCGAAGAATCATTCTTTGAAAATTATACTACTATGCTTTCAGATAAGAGCATAGTGGAGCTTAAGCCAGGCGGCTCAAAGATTCGTGTTAGATTTGAGGATAGATTTGACTTTATTTCCAAAGTATTACACGTCAGAATTCACGAAAGCAAGTTACAAATTGATGCTCTTAGAAGAGGGCTTACTAAACTCGTTCCACTTCCTTATGTCAACAGTAAGTTTATCTTATTATCATAACTAACTTTATTCTAGTAACTTCTTCTAAAGATCTTGAAATCTGGGTCTGTGGTAAATCTAAAGTCGATATTCCCTTGCTTCAAAGACATACAAGATATAGTGGAGGACTTAATGAGGAGACTCCAACTGTGAAATATCTCTGGGAAGTTTTACAAGAATTGAGTGATATTGAGAAATTAAGATTTGTTAAGTTCTGTTGGGGACAAGAAAGACTTCCTGCTAATGATGAAGAATTTGAACGTACACAGACAAGATTCATGGTTAAGCCTTCAACATTGCCTGCTGATATCCATGATAAAGCCTTACCAAAAGCAGATACTTGCTTCTTTAACTTAGAACTCCCTAAGTACTCAACTAAGGCAATCCTTAAGCAAAAATTGTTGCTTGCTATTAATACTGATTGTGACAGTATTAATGCTGATCAGTTGATCAATCTTGATCCGAATGCACCATTTAATAGAGGAAATCATAATAATGGAGATTTTGAAGAAGTTGATGAAGATGATGAAGAGTAGATTTATGTATAAGACTAAGAAATGAGAATAATAAGATCTTATCTATTATTCATATATTTTATCTATATAAGTTTATGAAAAGAAACAAACCTTTATATATATAAGGAATATAAATCTAAACTAATATATTATAGAAAGATTAACTTTTAGAGATTACGATCAATAACTAATAAGACCAGTGAATAGTCAAAATGACAAAGATCTTTTAAACAATATAATATAAAAAGAAGTACACGAATTTAAGAATATAAATATTGAAAGTTAAAAGACACTTCCGCTTAATTATTTTTGAAATTTTTTCGTATAGAAATAATTAAATTCAGCTTTTCATTAATTTTCCCGGATTTTGTTCAAAAGTAAAACAAAATTAGTATTCTGGAGACAAAAATAAGTTATTACTCTAAGCACTTGTGAAACAATTTATGTTAAAGCCTTTTCATTAAAACTCAGCGCAATATTTTTCGACACAAAATATCTTTCTCTAAAATCACATTTAGAGTATGAAATGAAAGTCACCAGTCACCAATTAAATTTAAATTTTGTTAAGGCGTGCTTTTTCCTGACATAAAATAATATTTTGAGGCAAGAATCTTTTACTTTCCTTAAAATATTTCATTTTCATATCTTTATTCTGGAGCCAAGATATTTAAATTTAACGTAATTTTGGTTCATAAACTATGAGGATTATCAAGAAAATATATTCCATTCCATCTTCATATTTTCTTATTTCCATCTCTATTTCTATAAGAGAAGCTACCTGTTAGGTAATTAAGATTTAAAACTAACTTATTTTCCAAAGATGGGTTTTCAAGAAAAAACCTTAGATACTCTATATCTAATCTCAAAAGAAATCATGTCCTAATAGAAAACTAATTGAGGAATGATTGAGTCTTTCATAAAAACTTAATTATATCAAACTCTTTTAAATAATTACGCGATTTCTTCTAACTTTCAATTATAAAAAATAATTACATTTTGTCTTGATATAATATTCTATAAAATGTTATTAGTTATTACAACAATAGGAATATATCATTTCCATATAACCCCTACCTATAATAACCGAAACTCTACACTGCCTATTTATTTGTTGTTGTGGGGAGCTCTGAATTCCATCAAAAGATTGTCTTCCAAAGGTAAACCAGCACAGACCTTGAAAAGATTTTCAATACTATTCCTTTGTCTGAAAAGAGAATTTATGATGGGAGCTTCATCTCTGGTTCTGGGAGCTTTGCACAAGTATCCCAAAACGCTCAAAACGTTGTCAAATCTGTGGAATTCATTTTCGTTTTCACTCTTCCATTCGATTCTTTCCAAAAGCTCAGTAAGGAGGATCAAATCCAAAATAATTGGGGTAGCCAAAAGAGAATCCTCACAAACGTTATAGATGCTCCAAGTTTGTTTACCGCCCAAGAAGATTTCAGAAACGTACTCATCGATAGCTTTCTTGGAATCTCCAGCACTTGGGACGTATTTAATGATAATTTCGTGATCAGGGTGACCACCATCAGGGAATAAAGTTGGGTTAGCAGCAATGATATCATCAGTGCATGATTTCTTTGAAGTTTCCTTAGATTTAAATTGACTTTCAGAGCTCAAGTTCTTACCGTCATTGTTACCTAAATGGTTGTAACTGACGATAGAAATGGGCTTAAGACCAGCGCCAGCAATAACGTCAACCAAAGCAGTCTTGAGCTTAGTTTGTCCGGTTTTGAAGTCATCACCGACAACAAAGGCATTATTCTTGACAGCCAATTCAATGATACCGTCAACGAGGGTGTTTTGAGGGCTTCCGTTAATGAAACTGCATCCTTCAAGAGCAGCAGCGGCAGCATAGATGATAGAAGGAGAAATTTCAGGGTGAGAGTTCTCAATAGCTTTTAATAAGTTTTCAGCAGTGTCGTGAACACCAACGGTGACTTTGCAGTATCTTTCAGTGTTACCAGACCACATGAGAATAACTTTATCGAGCTTGTTTTCAGTCTTGAAGTTTCTGATGTGTTCTCTAACTTGTTCAAGATGCTTTTTCTTATCAGTTCCAGGTAAGACATTATCCGCTCTTTCTTTTTGGTTTGCGGCAATGAAATCTTCGTAATAAACAGCTGGGAGAGGAACGATGTCTTTCATGTATGGTGCGAGTTTTACTTGGAGATCGTACTCTAAGACTTCAGCTCTTCTCATAGCATCAACCAAATTCATTTTACTGATGTCCCATCCTCCGACAACGATATCATTAGGGTTGACGAGAGGAAGGATATGGTTTAAGGGTAAAAAGACTTCAGAGTTCTTGTTGTTACCAACCTTAGTAGCTGAGGCTTGGGTAATTGAACCTAAATAGTTGGGTTTATGGGTTCCGGTTCTGGAGTTCCAGCTGATGTTGTGTTTATTAGCAAGGATACCAGCAGCGAAAGTGGTACCATTGTTACCTCCAAGACCAACAAACATGGCTCCGAGCTTAGGAGGTTGGATCTTGGTCTTAAAGGTGTACTCAGTCTTTTTAAGATTAGGAATGTAAACACCATCAGATTCAATCATGGAGCAGGTTTGGGAAACATAAGTGGAAACAATATCTTCTTGGGTATGCTTAGCATTGGGACCAACAATTCTAAGAGAACTTGCCATTCTAAGGATTTGGTAAGGATAAGGAGTTTTTCAAAATTTAATTTATATTTTAGAAGATTTGAGGCGCTGCTCCTTAAATAATGTGCACACTTTTAATAGTAAACTTTATTCCATTTTTAGACAAATTAAGGTAAATATACAATACATTTAAGAGGTTGAGCTTCAATTATCAAAAAATGTGTTTCGTCAATTAAGTCAGTCTTTGCTATTTATAGGCCACAAATTTCAAGACTTTTTTCCAATTCTTATCTCTGCAATAAAATTAAATTTTCAATTTTTCTCAAAGAGAAAATATGTTGTTCCTTTTTTTAATATTTCTTTAACATAAAAATTTTCAGGTACTTAATCCAAGCTTGTGAGGAATATGCATGAGGTAATGATCACAGAATAGCAAAATTTTATTTGTTTACATGAAATTAGAATAAGTTTTTAACAAAAAATCTCTAGTTTTTTTAGCTAAAATGAATTTTTGAATAGATAATTTTTTTATAGATCAAATCTAGACACAGATTCTGTTTCTATAAACATAGGCAATATGGAATAACCTCAATTTGGCTTGATGTTTAGTGAATATGACATGATATTTTCCGAATTGGGTATATTATTTCCAACTATACGTAAAAATTGTCGACAGAACTTGATTGAGCAAGTTCAGACAAGTACAAATCAGGCTTTATTAGTTGAAAAATGTTCATATTTAAGAAGAAAAAGCCATAAAGGAAATCGAAATGAACACGTTGTATTTTCGAAATCTCTAGTCTTAAACTATCCTTAAGGATTTTATCAAGAAGATTAATTTTTAAAGTCTTATTTTGGAAATATCAGTATCGGTATTCTCAATATCATTCTTTGTCTCTATTATTTGTGCTCAATGAAGTTAAGCTTCTAAACGACATTTCACGCTGGATATTTGATTGGGAGCACTTCTTTGATTTCAGTTCCAAGGGCAAATTTAAATGTTGAGCGGCAAAACTTTTGAATCAAACAAAGTTAATGCTCTGAAACTAGGAGTTACATCGTGTTATAAACCCATATATCAAAGAAAAAAGCTTTTATTCGTTTTAAATAAAGAGTATATTTAATAAATATTGCATTTGAGGTATGTTGATGAGGAAGGTCGCAGTAAAAAGAAGATGTTTATAATAAATTCCTTCTGAACACGTATTGAAAATCAAACCATTCAAACTTTAAGATAAATCGTAAGGTGAAATTGTAAACGTTTATTCCCTATCCTTAAATTTTTATTTGTGAACTCAAATCCTGAAAATTAATTTTAAGCCTGTAGTTTTTTTCCTCATAAAATTATATTTCGTCATTAAAAAGCTCTTACGTAAAGTCTTATATCTACTAAAGCCTTTTTAAAAAATTATGAAATTATCTGACTTTAACAGTAATGTCGACTTTTATAAACTTCAAGAATTTTTTTTTAATTCGATTCTTTATCTGCTTTCGTTTGAGTACATAAAAAGCATTCCTCCTCTCCATCTTTTTTCCTTTCTTAGGTTATGTAATTCTTCAATGAAAATTAAAGACTTTTTTATTTTAAACGAAAACGAGGTGAAAGGGGCTAAAGAAAGAAGTTTCTCTATTCGAGTTTATTCTCCTCTTACAAGTTAAGGTCGGATTGGATGAATAAAATAATACTTCTAGAAGTTTCCAGAACATAAGGATTAAATTAAACGCCTATAGCCTTGATGCCTACTAATTTTACTACAAAAAAGTGTCTCTCTTCATTTAATAATACTCAGGGCATCATTTTGTGGGTAACAGAGCTGGAAGAGATAACGATTAGCTGATATGGAAGATCCTCATCTTAATAAATTTTATTTAGATCGATTTATGTAAATCTTATGTTATTTCAGAAATTGCGATTCAATTCAACTTAACTTTTTTGAGATCGTTAAATCATAGTCTTCGAAATTAAATTTATGGTAATGAGAGTTTTGTGATGAATTAACTCTCAAGAATGTTTTTATTCAGAATTTTTACAAACATACTTCCCTTATCTCTTATTTTTCTGAACTAGTAACGTATATATAAGCGAAGAAACTGATGAAACTTCCAAGATACTGCATACTTGTCCCCGAACTACTGAAATTTGCTTACATAATACAGTACTAAGAGCTTTAGCACTAAAAGAAATAATAATTCACATTTATTTTTTTTTGTTTTATTTTCCAAAAGGTTATCCTTCTCTCAAGTAAAATAAATTAATTGAAGCAAAAGTTCAATTCAGATTGATGAGTGGTTTTTGAAATGAAATAGTAACAAATTTCTTGATAAATATTAATAATTAGGATTCGTTTAAATGAGCAATATTTTATTCGAATTCTGATGTAATATTTCATGGAGGTTTAAATTGATCTGAGTGACTTTAATTGCAAGAAAAATTCAAATAATTCTATTCTGTATTATACTTTAATATTTATAAATTCTCCAAGAGAATTAAAATGCCTATTTTAGCACCTTTATATATTTTCTTTTTGGCTTTGGAATTAAGCTAATTTCTAAAGTCTCCGTCTTTCATAGCGCAAAATCACTATGATTGAGAGAATTTTCCTTCTAACATCAAACTTCAAATTTATTTATTATTTTTGTTTTTTTTCATTTTAAAAAAATATTATTTCACAGTTACTTTTCTCTCTTTTTTTAAAGGAATACAGATTATTCGAATAAGTTACTAGATTCAAATTATTAGAATAATTAAATAAGTAGATTATACACATAAGATATGAGATGACTGCATTTTATAAACAACAATTTATATCTTCTTTAACTTTCTATTAAATAAAAGCTTGGAAAGTTAAATATAATATTTTCTTCTTTCAATTGGACGAAACATCTTGCCTTCAAAATTTATTAACTTGAAATTTTGTTTCGAAATAATTTCAAGTCAAAGGTAAGAGAGAAAGCAGAAATTTTTATTGAGTTTAGTTGAAAAATAGTTTCAGTCATTTTTTATTGACATTTAATTTTTTGACTTGAAATTGTTGTTAAAGTTTACCTTAATTTAAAATTTCTTGAATTTGTAAAAAAAAGTTCAATCTCTTTTGAAAAAAACTTTGGTTTAAAAGTTGGAGAAATGAAAAGTAAGGAAAGGAAAGGGTGGAAGAAGTGATTTATTTTAGTATTTTGAAAAGAATACATTTTAACAATTAAACATACAAATTAGAGCTAACCAGATACCAAATTAAAAGGTTTCATTAACCTTATACGAACTCTATGACAAGTACTGTGTGACTATAGAAAATATAACACTTATTTGACCAAGTTAAAATCCTATTACTCATTCTCTCTTTACATCTTTTTATTTTATTCTTGATTGTATTCCAAAAATTTATCAATGATTTCAGAAACTTTTTTGTAAACGTTCTCATTTTTATGATATTGTAGGGCTTCAAGTTTTGTAAGGGTTCCTTCGGATTGAAGATTGTAGAGGAAAGGATTTTGGTCTTGAGCTTCTTCATCTTGAATTATTTTCCCTTTTTCTAATAGCTTTTCAAGGCAGTCAAGTCCATATAAAACTACCATAGCATTATCATTTGCCAGTGCCGTTGAAATAATTTTTGGTAAACCAAGCCCTTCGATAACCTCAGCTTGTTTTATACTACACTTAGTGAGAGCATTTATCAAACATAATATGGCTTCAACTTTACACTATTATACAATTAGTCCTTGGGATTTGAGAAAATTTACTATATTGATATCCATGATGACAGCATTGAATAATTTGACAAAGATATTTGTCTGGAGAACCTTTGCAATCAGATTAGAGCTGTCTGCGATAATATTCGAAATTGTCCAAAGAATTTCCCTTCTAACATAATACCTTCTATGAGTCATAAGAGTTTCAAGCTTTGCTAGACATCCTAGGTCTACAATTTTCTAAATATTAGGACTTATTTATAAATGAATTTATTACTTTTGTATAAGTATCGTTTGAAAGAAGGTTTCCTATAACACGCACAGCAGGAACTTTTATTGCCAAATCCACATTATCAAGCAAATCAAGCACACGTTTTATTACTGAGTCAGTGAATAAAGCATTAAGAATCTTATTGTCTGCTTGAGATAGAGAGGAATAAATGTAGCAACTTTTTGAACAAATTTCAACGTCACTTTGGGCTAGAAACAGTGGCAACATGGGAAATAATGGTATGAACTAAAACGATAAACTATTGAGAGGGGAAAATTTTATACCTTTTCATAATGTCCTTTAATTAATGAAAGATTACTGACAAGCCAAATAATATTCTTGAGTAAATCTCCAGGAAAAGTGGAACAAACTTTGAGGAATTTGCTGATTTCTTCATTGAGTTGCATTTCTAATAACTTTTCTCTGACTTTATCATCATCACCAGTAATATTTGCTAAAGCCCAGAAAGCCTATGCAGATAAATAATATACTCAAAAAGGCAAATTTACTGTGTCAACTATTTCAATTCTCTTATCCCAAATAAATTTAACAAGTGTTTTTAATAGAGAATCAGTAAGAAGTTTGTTTGATTGCTCAGGAGTTCCTGAGAAAGAATTGGAAACGATCCAAAGAATTTCAAATTGAAGATTTTCAATAGATGCATATTCTTCGTTCAAGAACTTGATCAAATGAGGAAAGAGTCCTGTTTCAATAAACTCTTGGAGAGGAGGATTCTCATTGACTGAAAGTTTTTTTCTTATGGAAATGACTACTGATAAAAGAAGATTAACATTATCATTTTGAACTGCTTCAAAGAACTGAGTTGTTAATTTCTCAAAACTTGGAAGTTCCTCATGCACTTGCATATTTTCTCCTTCTATTTCTCCGAAATTTTTATTTGGCTTAGTATTCTCTTTATTGAGGTTAATGTTTTTAGCAAGTTTGATTCTCTTTGCTCTGATCAATTCATCAACCTTGCTTTTACGAATTTCCATAACGTATTGATCTCTTTTATTCTTGGTTTGAATGATGTCAATTTCTTGCTGTCCATTATCTTTTCGTGAGTCCATTGAGAGCCAAATTCAAACAAAAAAATTTAATTTATTTTTGTTATTTCCCGACACAAAATTTTTTTTTTGTCAGTCTTAAGTCGGATATTTAATCTAAACTCTACAAACTCTAGAAATTTCTTAGGAATTATTAAGGTAAAAATCTAATTGAGGACACTTGAAAGCAATAATTAAGAATATACACGAGAGTCCCTAAGTGCCAAAAAAGAGAAACAATACAATTCTTCAATTAACTTTTGTTTTCTAGGTTTTAATACAATAACAAAATTTTAAAAAATGTTTCAATTTGTAATTTCAATCATTTTCTTTTTTCAATGATTTTTTTTTTGAAAAAAAATAAAATTGAGTGACAAAAATTGGTCATTTTCAAAACCAATTCAAAAAAGAAGTTGAATAACACTTTGAGAAAAATTGGATTTTTTTGTCTGTTTTAACTTTGGAATATTTTCAGAGAAAAAAAATGAAATAAAAGGGAAAATAGTTCTAAAATTATTTTTTATTTAATATGGTATTCGATACCAAAACTTAAAAACAAATAAACAAATGAACAAAAACAAATTGGTGGTTTAAATCTAAAAGATTAGAGAAGCATTTATTAAACACTTATATATTCCCTGTTATTTCTCATCAAATACTT
>Ga0182742_1005269_pt1 | contig 11058 bp, 13 predicted proteins | sample eDN5th37CBELigMG_FD_128880 | JGI IMG/M metagenome (GOLD analysis project Ga0182742, IMG submission 128880) | Enriched Miracle-Growth compost microbial communities from Emeryville, California, USA - eDNA 5th pass 37_C BE-Lig MG (version 2)... ... | reverse complement strand
TGGCACTTTATTTAATAATTGATTAATCTCTTCTTTAGCCTTTTGATATTGCTTACCTGTACGAATTTTACTTAAATATTGATGCATAGCACCAACGTTTGGAGCAATAGACATTTCATTATCGTTAAGAATAACGATCATTTTACGCTTTTCATGACCAATATGGTTGAGTGCTTCAAGTGCCATACCGCCTGTTAGCGCACCATCCCCTATCATAGCTACAATACGGTTTTTCTCACCTTTAAAATCTCTAGCCATAGCCATACCGATTGCAGCAGATAAAGATGTACTGCTATGCCCGGCTTCCCAAACATCATGCTCACTTTCATTTCGCTTTACGAAGCCGCAAAGCCCTCTATATTTACGTAATGTATCAAAACGGTCTTTTCTACCCGTTAAAATTTTATGAACATAAGACTGATGACCAACATCAAAAATAAACTTATCTGTTGGGCTATCAAATAAATAATGCATGGCTAAGGTAAGCTCTACCACCCCTAGGTTAGGAGCTAGATGACCACCAGTATAAGACAAATTTTCAATTAAGAAATGTCTAATTTCTTCAGAAAGCTGCTCAAGTTGTTTCACAGATAGCTTCTTCAATTGTTTGGGGCCATCAATGTGTTCTAATAGCACATCGCTTTCCTCGCTTTCAAATGTCATCAGAAAATAATTTTCTTTATTAATCATGGCTTTATTATAGCATATCTTATCCTAAAGTCTCACTATTAAAGTTTCTTAATACTCGCGATGAACTAAATAGTCTGCAAGAGCAATTAAAGTTGAAGCATCTTTTAGCTGAGCAAACTCAATTGCTGACTTAGCTTCATCAGTAAGCTTTATCACAAGCTGTTTACTTTCCTCTAGCCCAATAAAGTAAGGATAAGTAACCTTTTCATTATTTACATCACTATTTGTCGCTTTGCCTAGCTTTACTTCATCACCGATTACATCTAAAATATCATCCTGTATTTGAAACGCTAGACCTATATTACGTGCAAAGGTGTATAAATGTTTCAGTTGCGTTTCATTTGCTTCAGCAATTCTACCTCCAGCTAATACAGAGCATATAATCAAATCACTCGTTTTATGCTGCTGAATAAACTGTAGTTGCTCAAACGTCGTGTCCCCTTGCTCTGCTTCAATATCAGCTACTTGGCCTCCAACCATGCCTTGTGCTCCAGCAAAATGCACTAGATCATCAATTAATTCTATCGCAATCTTTGGCTCTATTAAGTTTTGCTTAGCCATTTGTGAAAGCAAACCAAATGCTTGAGTTAATAATGCGTCACCTGCCAAGATGGCTAGAGCTTCACCAAAAACTTTGTGATTTGTAAGCTTACCCCGACGGTAGTCATCATTATCCATTGCCGGTAGATCGTCATGAATTAATGAATACGTATGAATATATTCAATTGCACAGGCTGCATAAAGCGCTTTATCAATAATCGCTTCATCCCCGCTTACCGCCTTAGCGACTTCTAGTACTAAAAAAGGACGAATACGCTTTCCACCTGCTGAAAGTGAGTAGCTCATTGCTTTTTTTAATGGCTCTGGTGTGTTAATCAATTGATGAATATGATTTAGTAATGTGTCTTGAATAAGCTCAGCAGAGCTTTTTAGCTTTTGTTCAATATTCATCAACGATTTATTCACCCTTTTCATTAGCTTGTGGAGCAAAAGGTACTGCTGTAATACCTTGATCCGTATCTATTAGCATCTCTATTTTCGCTTCTACTTGCTTTAGTTTACCGTTACATAATTGAGAAAGCTGCATACCTTCTTGGTATAAATTAATCGCTTCCTCTAAGGGAACATCTCCACGTTCTAATTTTGCGACAACTTCTTCTAATCTTTCTAGTGCCTGCTCAAAACTGATTTGATCTTGGTTACTCATACTCTATTCCTCCTTTATCGCCTTTACTTCACAATCTATTTTTCCATCTGTTACATTTAGCTGTAATACAGTACCGACCTCAACTTGCTTTATACTTTTAACTAGTGTTTTAGATTCGTCATATACTAATCCGTATCCTCTACTCATCACCTTTAGTGGACTTAGTGCATCTAGTTGCTTCGTTAAGGCAACAAAGGTGTAGGATTGTTTAGTTAATTGCTTTTTCATTGATACCGTTAACTGTTCCTGCATACGTTTAACATGATTATAATTTAGCTTAATCAGATGCTCTGGATGAATTCGAGCAAGCTTGTGATCGAGTGCTGAAAGTGTTCCCTTATCTTTATTCACTTTACCCTTTAAGTGACTTTTTAACGCCATTTGTAAATAGTCTATGCGCTCAGCATATTTGTGAACAATCCGTTTTGGTTCAATTAAGCTAGGAGATTGCATTAAATTATTTAATTTTTGTCTTGTATGTGACACTTTATATTGTATTGAACGTGTAAGGGTATCTTGATTGTATTTAAGCTTAGCTTTAATATCCTGTAAATGCGGTACCGCAAGCTCTGCAGCAGCAGTAGGAGTTGCTGCTCGAATATCAGCCACAAAATCTGATAATGTAAAATCTGTTTCATGCCCGACTGCACTTATAATTGGAATTTGTGAAGCTGCTATCGCTCTGACTACCGCTTCTTCATTAAATGCCCAAAGTTCTTCTAGTGAACCACCACCACGACCAACTATAAGAACATCACACTGCTTGATGTCGTTCATATAGTTTATCGCTTTTACAATTGATGGAGCAGCTAGCTCGCCTTGTACTTGAACAGGTGCTAATAAAATATTGGCAATAGGATATCGACGTTGCAGTGTCGTAATAACATCTCTGACAGCCGCACCAGTAGGCGAAGTGATTACACCGACTGTACGTGGAAAAAGAGGTAGTGCTCGTTTGCGTGAAGCCGCAAACAAGCCCTCCTCTTCAAGTTTGGCTTTAAGCTGTTCATAAGCTAAATATAAACTTCCTAAACCATCTGGTTCCATAGCATGAGCATAAAATTGATATGCACCATCACGTTCAAATACAGAAATTGCTCCTCTAGCTAACACCTTAGTGCCTTCACGAGGAATAAACTTAAGCCTTGCATTTTGAGAAGCGAACATGACACATTTTATACGACTATCTTTATCCTTTAAAGTAAAATACATATGACCGCTAGAATGGTGGGTAAAATTCGAAATTTCACCACGTAACCATACATCTGATAAGACTGAGTCTTGATCGATGCGCATTTTAATATATTTATTAATTTCCTTTATCGTATAAATTTGTGTATTATTCACTATTAACACATCCCGTTAAGCTTTTTTGCTGCCTTAATCGTATTTTGCATTAACAATGTTATTGTCATTGGACCAACTCCACCTGGAACTGGTGTGATATACTGTGCGACCTCAGCAGCACTTTCATAATGAACATCACCTGTTAATTTACCATTGTCTAAACGATTAATGCCTACATCTATAACTGTAGCACCTGGTTTGACAAATGAACCATCAATAGCTTCAGCACGACCGATTGCAACGACTAAAATATCTGCTTGCTTGCATACTTCCTTAAGATTTGCAGTACGTGAATGACAAATCGTCACCGTTGCATTCTCTCTCAGCAGAAGCATTGCTACTGGCTTACCAACAATATTACTACGTCCAACGACGACAGCATGCTTGCCAGAAATCTCACCTGAAGTACGTTTAATTAATTCGATGCAGCCTGCTGGAGTACAAGGTAATAAGCTATCGTCACCAATAACTAAATTACCTACACTTGCTGGATGAAAACCATCCACATCTTTATGTATGCTAATCGCATCAATAACTTTTTTCTCGTTAATATGTTTCGGTAGAGGAAGCTGAACTAATATACCGTGAATTGAGGATTGCTCATTTAATTTTTGAATTAATGACAGTAGCTCTTCTTCCGTAGTTTGTTCTGGTAGACGATGTACCTCTGAATACATCCCTAACGCTAAACATGCCTTTTCCTTTGAGCCAACATACACCTTTGATGCAGGATCTTCACCTACAAGCACGACAGCTAAACCTGGTGTTAAGCCTTTTGCTTTTAATGCCTCAACTTCTTGAGCTAATTGCTCTCTAATATTTGCTGAAATTTCTTTACCATTAATCACTTGTGCAACCATAGATGTATCTACCCCTTTATCTCTTATTAATATTAAAAATTAATAGTTAAAACATAAACGATAAATGACATACCTATTGAGAATGAAAGAAGCTTATCGCAAAGCGACAAGCTTAGTCTTCTGTAGAGTCAAGATTTTTAAGTAATTTAGCTAAGACGCCATTAACAAACTTGCCAGACTCATCAGTACCAAAATATTTTGCAAGCTCAATCGCTTCATTAAGTGCTACCTTTGGTGGAACAACTTCACTTTGATAAACCATTTCATATGTTGCTAAACGTAAAATTTGACGGTCAACACGAGATAAACGATCGACCTGCCACCCCTTTAGAAATTTTACGAGTAATTCATCAATAGCTACTTTATGTTCAAGCACACCAAACAGTAATTGACGAGCAAACTCATCTGTTTGTGGATCTGATACTTTTTCACTTACCTCGTTATCAGCCATAATCTCTTCAATAATATGGCTAAGTGCTAATTCTGGTGCTGCTTCATTAAATTCAATTTGAAATAAACTTGATACTACCATTTCTCTTGCTAATCTACGCTTCATGTGACCTCCAAAAATTTGCCATCAAGTAAAATAAGCTATGTTCTCGTCCCTTCACCAAATCTAATCGATCTGACGAACGGAGGAGAACACAACTTCGTTATCGATATGGACGAAAAAGTTTACGAACATACTCAATAAGTGTTGTAAGTGAAAATTGTTCTTCGTTGTATTCTTTTCCTTTGCCGATAAAATAACCAAGTGCGACAAGAAGAAGTACAAAACACATATCCCAAAATCCACAAATTAAATAAATTAATCCAAATAATAACCCAGCGCTCACACCTATTATTCGTTTATAATAGACGTTCCATATATCTTTCCATTGCATAGATGGACACCTCTATTCTACACGACTTTTAATTGTATTCGTCTGAATAATATTCGCTACAAATACTGAAACATTTACAACTGGAATTCCAGTAATTTCTTCTATATATTGCTTAACAGATTTTTGAACTTCCTCTGTAAGTTGTGGGATAAAAGCCTCACCATCAACGACAACGCGCAATACAATATCCATACCCGTATCTGTCGTATTCACTCGCACGCGAGTATCCTTAATGCCTTTATACTTAGACGCTGCTTTTAAAGCTAAATTTTCCATCGTTTCAAGTGATATTCTTACATCACCAAACTCAGTACGTTGATCGATTGATTGAACGTTTTGCCCTGAGCGTGATAAAGAAATGAATAAAAATCTAAGTGAAATTAAAAATACTACAGCCGATACGATAATAATTGTAAGACGAATAGTAGAAGATGAATATATTGCGTTGAGAGTATCGATTGCTAACGATTTACCGACCCACTCAAAACCGACACAAAATAGCACAACGGATACAAGGGTAATGAGTAAACTGTACAGAAATAAAAATAGCTTGTCCACTACTCTAATCATCGTAAGTGTTCCTCCCTAAAATCGAATATAACCCCCTGTATTTAGAGCCACTAGCCCAATTACCAGGGGGTTATGCTAACAACTGTCTCATTTACTTTACTCGAACTTGATTATCGTCAGCCTCTGGTTTAACTTCTGATTTTAGTAAAACGTCATGTACGTTTACATTAACTTCAACCACGTTTAAACCTGTCATGACCTCAATAGATTTTTTAATATTCTCTTGAACTGCATGTGCAACTTCAGGAATTTTAAATCCGTACTGTACAACAATATTAACATCAACTGCCGCCTCTTTTTGGCCTACTTCAACTTTAACGCCTTTAGCGACATTTTTTCTTCCTAATAATTCAGCAATACCACCAGCGATACCACCACTTGTGCCTGCAACACCTTCAACTTCAAGTGTAGCGAAGCCTGCTACAACTTCAATTACTTCCGGTGCAATTTGAATTGTACCTATATCAGTTTTTTCATACTCAGCAATTACATTCATGCTGATTACACCTCCAAATAATCAATACCTGCTACTTAAGTTACCAATTTATCTTATTTCTATACTATAACATTGTGCAAGAAATATGACAAACTATATTAAGTACAGCATATCAATTATACACAATGATGAAAAAATTGATAGCAAATTATAGAGAATGCTCCTCTAAAAATTTTATATCAAAATCACCACTTACAAATTTTTCATGATCCAGCACCTTTAAGTGGAATGGTATCGTTGTTTTAATTCCTTCAATGAGAAACTCATCAAGAGCACGCTTCATACGAGCAATTGCCTCTTCTCTTGTTTGTCCCCAAACGATAAGCTTAGCAATCATTGAATCATAATGTGGTGAAATCGTATAGCCAGGATAAACAGCACTATCTATACGTACGCCGTTACCACCAGGTGGTAAATAAAACGGAATATGACCAGCAGAAGGCATGAAATTACGATCAGGATCCTCTGCATTTATACGACATTCTATAGACCATCCGTTAATCTTTAAGTCTTCCTGCTTAATTGAAAGAGGTTGTCCCTCTGCAACTTTTATCATCTCTTTGATCAGGTCTACATTTGTAATCATTTCAGTTACAGGATGCTCTACTTGAATACGAGTATTCATTTCCATGAAATAAAACTTATTGTCAGGTCCAAGTAAAAACTCTAACGTGCCAGCACCAGAATAGTTAACAGCTAAAGCAGCACGTACAGCAGCTGCACCCATTTGCTCGCGTAGCTCAGGTGTTAATGTCGAACATGGTGCCTCTTCAATTAACTTTTGGCGACGACGCTGAACAGAACAATCACGTTCAAATAAATGAATTGCATTACCGTGTTTATCTGCTAATATTTGAACCTCAACATGCTTCATACCAGTCAAATATTTTTCTAAATAAACACCACCATTACCAAAAGCCTTTTGGGCTTCCTGTTGTGCTGTTACGATTTGTGTAATTAAGCTCTCTTCATCCTCAGCGATACGAATACCTTTACCACCGCCTCCGGCAGTTGCTTTTATGATAACTGGATAGCCGATATCTCTAGCAAGTAAAACCGCTTCGTTGACATCCTCAATTAATCCATCAGAACCTGGAATAATAGGAACTTTTGCCTTTTTCATTGTCGCTTTAGCCTCAGCCTTATCACCCATTTTAGTGATAGCATCAGCAGACGGTCCAATAAACGTTATATTGCATGACTCACAAATTTCTGCGAAATCAGCATTTTCAGCTAAAAATCCATATCCTGGATGTATCGCATCACATTCTGTTAATGTTGCCACACTCATGATATTAGTAAAGTTTAAATAACTATCAATTGATGGTGTTGGTCCTATACAATAAGCTTCATCTGCTAGTTTTACATGTAGTGAATCACGATCTGCCTCTGAATATACAGCTACAGTTTGTATACCTAATTCGCGACAAGCTCGAATAATTCGAACAGCTATTTCACCACGATTTGCAATTAATACTTTATGGAACTTCACTTAAGGCGAACCCCTTTCAACTATCTATAATGATTAGATAGCTTTACTATTAATCCGCTTTTACTAAGAATAACGGTTGTCCAAATTCAACTAATTGACCATTTTGCACTAAGATTTCAACAATTTCACCGTTTACTTCTGCTTCAAGCTCATTCATTAATTTCATAGCTTCAAGTATAGCAACGACTGTTTTTTCATTAACACGGTCGCCAACCTTTACAAACGGCTGTGCATCTGGAGAAGAAGCACTATAGAATGTTCCTACCATAGGAGAAGTAATCTTATGATACTTACTATCATCTTTAGCTTGAGCTTGTACAGGTGCTTGTGCTACTGCTTCAGTTACTGCTGCTTGTGTAGTTGCCTCTGTATGAATAACAGGTTGTGTATATGTATGCACAGGTGCAGTTTGAACATTAAACACTTCAGCCTTAGAAGGCTTCTTAATGTGTAAACGTGAACCTTCATCTTCGATTTCAAGTTCTTCTATGGATGTTTGATCGACTAACTTTATTAGCTCTTTAATTTCGCTTAATTTGAACATTAGCGTAATCACTCCTTATTTTCACATAACGAGTGTATTATATCATAAAACAAAAATAACACGAACATTTTTTAGCATTTATACAAGAAAACCACCAACTTTGATAAATTTTACTCAATAAGTTGGTGGTTTTATCCTACATAAATTTATTTAATATGAGCTTTAAGGAGCAGGCACAAATTGTACTGAAACTTGCTCTGGATTAACTTCTAGTGTTGAAATAACTTGTTCAATAATAGCTGCTGCTTCTTTTTTCTCTAATTGATCACTAGCAATAACTACCTTGAATTTATCATTTTCCTCTTCGCTTACAAGTGCCATCTCATATTGCTCAAGCAATAAATTTTCTAGCGTTAATTTCTTTTCGTTTTTTGCCTCTAATTGCTCCAGCTCAGCTAATGCACTTACAGCTTGTTCTCCATCTACTGTAGCATCAGCAATCAAGGCATACTGTTTATTTTCTTCTTGTAAATATTGGTCATTACGTTCATTTAAAATTTGACTAAATACACTTGCACTAAAATAACCATCTGCCTCTAATTGAGCCAATACTTCATGATCTAGTTCAGTTAATTCATAACTACCATTTTCTGCCGTTCCTTCCATATTTGAAACCTGCTCAGCATCTTCTAGTTGTGTAACTTCCTGTAATTTATTTGAGTCTAATTGCTCAGTCAATAAATAATAGGCAGATAATACCACCATTAAAAATAGCATTGACACTAACCAAATTGTTTGTCTTTTTCCACTCATATTTAACCCTCCATTATATTTTACTTGGTACTACTGAAATTTTGCTTTGATGAACATTTAACCCTTTTTCAACTGCTTGTATAATTAATTTGCGTACAGTCGCATCTTCAGCGCCCTCAGCAACAATAAGCACTCCACGTATCCGTGGATTAATTACTTTTGTAATAACTGGTTCTTGCTCTCCAGATGACTCCAAAAATACAACCTGACCATCATGTGTCGTCGTCGTAATTTCTCTCAAGCCACCATTTTTATCTGTTTCCTGTGTAACAGATTTACTTTCACTTTTATTTTGCTCGATGATTTGCTCCTCAGTTGATTCGACTGTAATTAATACACTCACTTTACCTACACCAATCATTTTTTCTAAAATATCCTTCGTGCGTTGCTCCAGCTCATTTTCAATTGAGCTAAAGGGTGAGCTTGAATGATCGGTAGGGGACATTTGTGAATCATAGTCTATGGTTTGCTGTGTATTAACTGATTTTGCTATCATGCTGTCTACCTCTAAGAAATTAGCCAGAATCATACCAATCGCTCCAATTAATACTGCGATTACAACAAATCGGAATACAATGACTTGCTTTGGTGGTCTTATTGCTGTTTCTGCTTGATTGTTGTTATCTTGCTTGGCATCAGACTTATTTGGTGATCTAGCACTTCCACCAAGAAAACGTTCTAAAACATCGAAAAATTTTTGAAACAAATATATTCACCTCATTTCTACTACTTGGCTACGATTGAGATTTGATTTTGTTTAATATTCCAATTACGCTGTAAAACGGTATAAATAAGCTGTATATCAGCCTCTTCAAACAATGCCAATTGATTATCGGGTTGCTGCTTATTGTTGTCTAGTATAGTAGAATGCTCATTTATACTAATATCAACATCTTGAATGTCGTCTACATTAATCAGCTCAACTGTCTCATCATCATTTTCAGTAATCTCTGAGGACGAAACAGTGACTACGACATGTTTTATAAACGGCTCAACCTGCTTTGTAGCATCGTTTATACCTAGTTCTACATCTATGCGTGAAATAAACATGAGATTGGCTTGCTGCAGCTCCTGCTCCATTTGCTTAGCTATCGCTTGGCCAGTAACAGTTAGAGTTTGACTATTTCGTTTTTCTTGTAAATCTTTAGCCTTAGCCTCAATATCCTTTAATGACAGTGTTTTTGCTTCAGTACTACTTAATTGCTTTTCCCATAATGCATAGCTAGCATCGATTTGAGTTAAGTAGTCCTTTTCAAATATTTTTAATATTGGACTTAAGATTGTGATGAGAAGAATTAATCCAATTACGAGTCTGGTGTAACGTAAAAACTTACTATTGGGAAGTAAGAGCTCTACAATTACAGCAAACAACACGACTGCGATAATACTATGTAGCCACGATTCTAACCACGTTAGCACATTCTACTCACCTCCTTATCTCATCATGACGCTAGTATTACCGGCTGTAATAATAATGGTGATTGCTAGGAAGAACATAAAGCTAACTACTAATAGTGCTGCAAATACATAAAGCAATGTTTTACCTATAACTTGCAAACACTTTGTTATCGGAGAGTTACCTAGTGGCTGCATAATCGCCCCTGTAATGTTGTAAATAAGTGCCAGTGCTACAATTTTTAACGCTGGAAAAGCAGCAATAAATAATAACACGACTACACCAACAATCCCGATAGCATTTTTAGCAATTAATGAGGTTGATATAACGGTATCAGCAGCATCAGAGAACATTTTGCCAACGACGGGAACAAAATTACCCGTTACATATTTTGCCGTTTTAAGTGCTAGTCCATCTGTAACGGAGCTTGTAGCACCTTGAACAGATATCACACCTAAAAATACGGTTAACACTACACCTAAAACTGAGATGGCAATATTTCTTAATATGTTAGCAAGCTGAGTAACCTTAAACTTGTCCGTTATAGCACTAACAATATGCAGAACTGCTGAAAAAAATAACAACGGAAATACAATATAATAAATTATTGTGCCTACAATGTGAATCATAAAGATAATGATAGGGTGTAAGATGGATACCGTTACCACTCCACCTAGCGAGGCAAGTAACGTAAGAAGTAGAGGAATCATCGCTAGCATAAACGATATCATTTGCTCAATGGCACCTTTTGCATACGAAATCGCTACAGTAAAGCTATTAACCGCTATAAGGATGAGAACCATATAAGTAACAGAGTAT
>Ga0182742_1005267_pt1 | contig 11060 bp, 10 predicted proteins | sample eDN5th37CBELigMG_FD_128880 | JGI IMG/M metagenome (GOLD analysis project Ga0182742, IMG submission 128880) | Enriched Miracle-Growth compost microbial communities from Emeryville, California, USA - eDNA 5th pass 37_C BE-Lig MG (version 2)... ... | reverse complement strand
TCCTGGCGCTGTCGTCGGCGGCCCTCGACGGGCGTCCGGCCACCAGCACCATCAACTGGAGGACCAGCGGCGCCGACATCGCCACCACCACGACGGTGGCCGTCGACGGCGCGGGCCGCGTGCAGGTGACGTCGGGCCCGAACTCGACGCACTTCATCGTCGACGTCGTCGGCTACTACCTGTAGCCGGAGGCGGCTCCTTCAGCCCGCGCGGCGGGCCCGGCTGACCAACCACAGCTGGGCCGCCGCCGCGGTGGAGGCCAGGACGGCCGCCGCCGCCCGCCGGCCCTTGGGGAGGTCGGACCAGTGGAGGAGGGTGCTGGCCGCGTCGACGGCGTCAGCAGCGGCGCCGGCGGCCAGCCACCCCACCGGCACCCGGCCGGCGCGCGCCCCGTTCAGCGCGCCGAGGCCGAGCAGGAGGTCGCGGGCGCCGAGGGCCCGGGCCAGCACGACCGCCTCGGGCAGCCCGCCGACCCCGCCGACCCACTGCCGGGCCACCAGGCGGGGAGCGATGGTGCAGGCCCCGCCGAGGCCCACCCTTCCGGCGGCCAGCGCGAGCGCGAGTCGAGCGTCGTCCATCGGCCCACGCTGCCACGTCGCACCGGCGCGTCGATAGGGTCGCCGCGCCGTGGCCACCTCGCCCTCGCGCTCGTCCCGCCGGCTCTCGCCGCTGCTGCTCGCCGCCGCGCTGGTCGCCGCGGCCGTCGTCGGCGGCGTGGTGGGCGCGTGGTGGGCCGGTGGCGACGACGACCCCCGGCCGTCGGCCGTGGACGTCGGCTTCCTGCGCGACATGATCCGCCACCACGACCAGGCCGTGGAGATGGCCATGCTGGCGCTCAACAACGACCCGGGGGCCGAGGTGCGCGGCTTCGCCCTCGACGTGCTGCGCCTGCAGCAGCGCGAGCGGGGCGTGATGGAGGCGCTGCTGGCCCGCTGGGGCGAGCCCGAGGCGACGCCCGACGCGCCGGCCATGGCGTGGATGGGCATGCCGGTCCCGCTGGCGGCGATGCCCGGTTACCAGCCGGTCGCCGCCCTCGACGCGCTGGCGGAGGCCTCGGGGGAGGACCTCGAGGTCCGCTTCCTCACGATGATGCGCGACCACCACGCCGGCGGCGTGCACATGGCCGAGGCCGCGGCCGAGCGGGCGACGCTGGCGGAGGTGCGGGCGCTGGCGGAGCGGCAGGTGCGGGTGCAGCGCGCCGAGATGGACGACTACGAGCGCGCCCTGGAGGCCGCCGACCCGCCGTCCTGAGAGGCCAGGGTCACGGCACGGTGATCTGGGCCGTCCACGTCTGGCCGGTGCGGGGCAGGTCGCCGCTCGAGTACACGAGGCGGTCGCCGATCACCCCTGCGAAGCCGGCGTAGCGGGCCGCGGGGAGCTGCCCGAGCGACGACCAGCCCTGCCCGTCGGCGTCGAGCACCCAGACGTTGCGGTTCGGCTTCTTGAACTCGTGGTCGCCGCCGAGCACCACGATCCGGCCGCCGACGTGCACGACCGCGCCGCCGATGTGGGCCCGCGGCGCCGGCAGGGCCGGCCCCGCCGCCCAGCTGTTGGTGGCCGGGTCGTAGACGTCGACGCGGTCGAGGTAGATGGCGAACTCGTCCCAGCGCTGGTGCCCGCCGATGGCCCAGATCCGCCCCTGGTGGACGATGTAGCCGATGTGCGACCGGCCCATCGGCACGGGGGCCAGCGCCGACCAGTCGCCGCCCGCCGGGTCGAGCACCCAGTGCTCGGTCCGGTCGGCGCGCGACGGCCCGATGCCGGTGAAGAAGTGGAGGCGGCCGTCGAGGGCCACGAGGGCACCGCTGCCGCGGGCGACCCGGAGCGCGGGCATGGCGTGGTAGGTGCCGGTCCGCGTGTCGAGGCGCCACACCTCGGCGGTGGAGAAGTTCTGCCCGTCGCCCGTGGGCTTCACCGGGTAGCCGCCCGCCAGGTACAGGTCGGTGCCGATCACGGCCACGCCCACGTGGCTCACTGCGGTGGGCAGGTCGGGGCCGCGCGACCAGCTGTTGGTGGCCGGGTCGTAGATGTCGACCCGGCGGCTGGGCGTGAAGGTGTTGCGGCCCACGTAGCCGCCGAGCAGGTACAGGCGGTTGCCCACCACCGCGGCGCCGCCCTCCGAGCGGACCACGGGGGCGGTGGCCCGCTCGGTCCAGGGGCCGAGTTGGACCTGGCCGGCCGGCGGCGGGGGCGTGGTGGGCGGCGTGGTGACCGGGCCCGCGGTCGACGTGGGCGGCGCGCTCGTGCCCGGCCCCGGGACGCTGGGGCCCGGGCCTGGGACGGTGGTGCCCGGGCCTGGGACGGTGGTGCCCGGGCCCGTCGTCCCCGGGCTGTCGGGCTGCACGGGACCCGTGGGCACCACGCCGGTGCCGGTGACGAACCACCCCGCCACGTCCACGACGAGGTGGAGGGGGTGCTGGGCGTAGAGGTCGAGGCGGCCGGCGGGGTCGGGGGCCACGGCGGTGAGGTTGGCGATCGTCTCGCCCGGCCCGCCGGTGTTGAGGGTGGAGGTGGCCGGCACGCCGTCGAGGGCGGGCGCCACCGTCACGAAGCCCGCGGCCGTGGTGTCGGTGGCGGTCACGTTGGCCACCACCGCCCGCATGGCGTCGGGGGCGGTGCCGGTGGCGGCGGCCAGGTCGAGCGGCGTGGCCTGCCCGCCGGGCAGCGGCCCGGGCCCGGTGAGGCGCGTGTCGAGGACCCGCTGCGGGGCCTGCGGCACGAACAGGCCGTCGCGGTCCTCGGCGGCCGCGTCGGTGGTGAACCAGCCGGTCACGTCGGCCACGAGGTGGGTGGCGGTCTGGGCGTAGAGCGACACGGTGCCGTCCGCGGCCACGGGCACCACCACGAGGCCGGCCACGTCCCGGCCGGGGCCCTCGGGGTTGAGGGCGGAGACCTGCGGCCGCTCGCCGCCCGGCCAGGCCGTCACGTAACCCGGGCCGGTGGCCCCCGTGGCGGTGACGTTGAGGACCACCGCCGCCACCTCGCCGGGCGGGGGCAGGCCACCGCGGCCGGCGACGGCCAGGGCAACCGTGCCGTCGTCGGGCACGAGCCCCGCCGGGGCGCCCTCGCCGGTGCGGGTGTCGAGCAGCCGGGCGGGGGGCACGGGCTGGAAGCGGCCGCCGGCGGCGCGATCGGCGGCCACCCAGTATCCGGTGACGTCGGCGACCAGGTGCGTGGAGGTCTGCGCGTAGAAGGCGACGCGGCCGCCCTCGCCGAGCGCGACGACCGCGGCGTTGGGCACGGTCTGGCCGGCGCGCTGGACGTTCAGCGTGGAGGCCATCGGCCGCTCGTGGCCCGCCGGCCAGGCGGTGACGTAGCCGGGGCCGCCGGCCTCGGTGGCGGTGACGGTGAGCGCCACGGCCACGGCGTCGGGCGCCACGCCGGCCTGCCCGGCGACGGCGAGCTCGACGATCCCGTCGTCGGGCAGCGGGCCCGGCGCGCCTGACTCGACGCCGAGCCCGGTGCGGGTGTCGAGCAGCCGGGCGGGCGTCACGGGCACGAAGCGGGCGGTGCCCGCCGGTGCGTCCTCGGCCGCGGTCGCCACGTTGGCCGGTGCTCCGGCCGCGAGCGGCGCGCTCGCGGCGCGCAGCGTGTCGTCGAGGGCCGGCACCGTGACCATCGCGCCGGCCACGACCACCAGCGCGCCGACGCGCCCGCACCTCCGTCCGCCGCCCACTCGCACCGCCGCCGCCTCCTCGTGTCGCGCCCGCCAGCGCGTCCCGCCATGGTGCCACGCCCACCCACCGGTGGCACCGTCGAAGCGCGGGCGGATCCTCAAGGCATCGTCATCCCACCAGCACGGCGCGGCGGCGGGCCGACACGGCGTAGCCGTCGGGGAGGCCCGGGAGCCCGCCGCCGAAGATGGCGCGGGCCTCGGCGTGCAACTCCACCTCCACGCTGAGCCCGTCGTCGCCCAGGTGCACCGGGCACGGGTCGCGGGCCAGCGCGTCGGTCACGAGGTCGTTGCCGGTGGCGAGCAGCGTGGCGCGCGCCAGCTCGCAGGCGCGGGCCTCGTCGAGCTGCACGGTGCCGTCGCGGCGCAGGCCGGACTCGTCGAGCGCGGCGCCGGCGACGTCGTTGGCCGCGGCGGCCGCAGCATCGGCCAGCTCGCGCTCGGCCAGGAAGGCTGCCGACGCATCGAGCACCACACCCGCCAGGCCGAGGACCACGAGCATGGCCGCGGGCACGAGCAGCAGCGCGCTGCCGCGCTCACGCACCGCAGACCGCCTCGCCGGGCACGTCGTCGCGGTGCGGGTCGACGAGCTCGCTGTGCCGGCCGTGCACCGTCACCGCGCCCACGGCGCCGACGAAGGGCAGCTCCACCGCGGGCAGCTCGTAGGCGACCTCGACGACCACACGCGTGCAGCGGGCGAAGCCGTCGGCGGTGACCACCACGGTGCTGCGGTCGACGTCGCGCCCCCGCGCCGTCAGCGTGTCGTGCGCGGCGGCGAGGGCGGACGCGGTGGCGTCGTCGCCGGTGCTCGCCTCGACGAAGGCGCGGGTCGCCTCGCGCGCCGCCGCACCGGCGGCGACGCGCGCCCGCACCGCGCCCCACACCGTCGTGCTCAGCAGCGCGGTGAGGAGGCAGACCAGCACGCCGAACAGCAGCCCCTCGACGCCGCCGACGAAGCCGCGGTCGTCGTGGCGCCCGGTCACCGCGGCGCCTCGCGGCGCACGCGCGCCACCTCCACCAGCGACTCACCGAGCAGCTGGCCCAACGGTCCGCTGACAGGGCTCGGCGCGACGACGCGGAGCTCCAGCTGGTCGTCGTCGCCGCCCCACTCGAACGCCGCGCCGTCGCCCAGGCGCCCCAGCGCGGCTCGCGCGTCGGCTTCGACCTGTGCAAGCGGCACCGCCCGAGCGGCGCGCGATGCAGCGTCGTCGGTGACCGCCTCCAGCACCGAACGGGCGTGCAGGTGCAGGAGGAGCTGCGCGGCGGCGAGGAGGAAGGCCAGGAAGAACGTCAACCCGAAGGCCGTGGCCAGGAGCCCGCTGCCGCGGTCCGCCGGGCCGCGGGCGGTCACGCGCCGATGCCGTCGACGACGCCGCTCGTCTTCGTGGCCGCGCCGTCGAAGATGCCCCGGAAGGCCACGTACGCGGCCGCGCCGATGAGCGCGACGATCAGCACCGCGACCGCAGTCGAGATGACGCCCTCGCCGCGGTCGTCGCGCCAGCGCCCGGCGAGGATGCCGGGGAGTGTGCCCGAGAGCGTGACGGCCAGCGCGGTGGAGAGGCGGATCAGTGGGGTGGTCATGGGGAGCTCCTTTGTCGGGACGCGGGGGTGGAACGACGGGGTCAGGCGCCGAACAGGCGCACGGCTTCGAGGAAGGGCACGGCGAGGAAGAGCACGCCGGGCAGGAGGGCGGCGACGGTGACGGGGATCCACACCTGCTGGCCGCGCCGCTCCACCTGCTCGAGCAGCCGGCGGTGCGCCTCGGCCCGCATGGCCCGCGCCTCCTCGCCCACCATCCGGCCGAGGTCGGAGGCCTCGCGCTCGAGCACGAGGACCTGCACCAGCCGGTCGACGGCGACGACGCCGGCCAGGTCGGCCCACTCCCGCAGCGCGGCGGCCTCGGTGAGGCCGTGGCGCACGCGGGCGCTGACGCGGCGGAGGTCGGCGGCCACGACACCCGAGCCGCGCTCGCCGAGGCGGGCCAACGCGGCGCCGAGCGAGAAGCCGGCGCCGAGCAGCATGGCGAGCTGCTCGGCCACGACGGGCAGCTCCAGTTCGACGCGCGCCCGCCAGCGGGCGGTGGCCGTGCCCAACCGCTGCTCGGGGACGAGGAAGCCGAGGGCCGGACCGGCCAGCAGCACGAGGGCGACGACAGCCGCCGGTGGGCGCAGCGCGACCACGGCCAGGAGGCCCGCCACGAGACCTAGCCCGGCGGCGGCCAGCTGACGGGTGCGGAAGGCGGTGACGTCGGGCGGCAGGTGGAGGCGCACGAGGCGAGTGGCCAGCGGATCGCCGCTGCCGCCGAGGCGGCCGACGACGTCGCCCAGCTGCCGGGCGAAGGACGTGACCAGGTCGTGCCACGAGCCCGCGTCGCCGGGGCGCGCCGCCGACCGGTGGCCGTCGCCGGCCGTGGGGGCGACGCCGGCGACGTAGGGCCGCAGGCGCTCGACCAACCGGGGTCGGGTGGCCCAGCGCAGGGTCCCGAGCAGGAGCGTGGCGCCGGTGCCGGCCAGCGTGGCGACCGCCAGTGCGAGCCTCACCGGTCGAGCACCCGTTGCGGCGTCGGGAGGCGCAGGAGGTGCCCGGCCCAGAGCCAGCAGGCCAGGACGAGCACGATGCCGGTGGCTGCCAGCAGCTGGCCGCCGGTGGTGGCGTAGGCGGCCCGGCCCGGGCCGAGCGTCAGGCCGACCCCCGCCATGCCGAGCGGGACCAGCAGCGTGAAGCGACGGGCGAAGCGCACGCCGGCCTGGCGGGCGACCGCGTCCTTGCGGTGCAGCACGTCGAGGTGGCGATCGGCGGCCAGGTCGGCGAGACGGCGGTCGAGCCCGGCGCCGCCGAGCTCGTGGGCGACCAGCAGCGTCTCGCAGGTGGCGTCGGCCGTGGGGTCGGCGAGGCGGTGCTTCAGCACGGCCAGGGTGCGCGGGAAGTCGGTGGACAGCAGCCACTCCCGCCGGGCGGCCTCGAAGGCGGGCCGCAGCTCGGCGGGAGCGCGCTGGCCGACATCGAACAGCGCGTGCGGCACCGACCGGCCGAGTGACCCGGTCTGGAGGCGGATCTCCTCGATGAGGCGCGGCCAGCAGTCTTGCGCCGCGGCCGTGCGGGCGCGGCGCCGCGCTCGCAGCGACGCCAACGGGGCCGCCGCGACGCACGCGCCGGCCACCAGCGCGGGCGCGACCCCGCCGAAGATCGCGTAGCCCACCAGGGCGCCGAGCACGCCCGCGCCGAGGCACAGGCCGACCAGGTGCGCGAGGCGCACGTCGGCCAGGTCGGCTTCGGCCAGCCAGGTGCGCCAGCGCGGTTGCGGCCGGGCGACGCCCGCGGTCTGCAGCCGGCCGGGGCGCCCGCCGAACACGACCGCGGTCCAGAGCAGGAAGACGCCTGCACCCGCGCTGGCGGCGGCCGCCACGGCCATCATCGCGGCGCTCCGGCGAGGGCGGCCGCGAGGTCGTAGCCGGCCTCGGCCAGCGGGCGCGCCGCGCGCACCGGCACCTGGCCGGTCCACTCCAGCGGCGCGCCTGGCGCGGCGCGGCCGAACACCTCGGTGACGGTGAACTGCGTCGCGTCCGGCCCTCCGGCGAGGTCCTCGACCGCGGCGATCGTGCTCACCTCCACCCGCCCGTCGACGCGCCCGGTGTGCACGACGATGTCGACCGCCTCGGCCACCAACGTGTTGAGCGCCGAGAAGGGGAGCTCCGCGCCGGCTTCGGCCAGCTGGCAGATGAAGCGCAGCCGCGTGAGCGCCTGCCGCGCGGACGCGGCGTGGATGGTGGTGTAGCCCGTGACCCCGGACGAGAGCGTGAGCAGCAGCGGCAGCGCCTCGCGGTCGCGGACCTCGCCGACGATGGCCACGTCGGGCGCCATGCGCAGGAAGGCCGAGACGAGGCGGCGCAGGTCGACCGCCGGCCGGTCGGCCCGGGCGGCGCGCGTCTGCATCTGCGCCACGTTGGGCAGCGGCACGTCGGCTTCGAACACCTCCTCCGCGACCACGACGCGCAGGGCCGGGTCGAGCTCGGCGGTGCAGCACGACAGCAACGTCGTCTTGCCGGAGCCGGGCGCGCCCGCGAAGACGATCGAGAGCCGTGCGGCGACGCAGGCGCGGAGGAACGCCGCGGCCGGGTCGGACAGGGAGCCGCGCGCCACGAGCTCGTCGAGGCTGGTGATCGGGACGCCGGTGAACTTGCGGATGTTGACGAGGAGGTGCCCGCCGCGGGCGACGTCGCCGTGCACGATGTGGAGCCGGGCGCCGTCGGCCAGCTGCGCGTCCTGGAGGCCCTCGGCCGGGTCGAGCTTGCGGTGGGCGGTGGCCGCGTCGTCGAGGATCTTGGTGAGCGTGCGGACGACGTGGTCGTCGTCGTGGAAGACCTCGGAGTGGAAGCCCGAAGGCCCGCGGTGGCGCTTCACGAAGATGGCGTCGGGGGCGTTGACCATGATCTCCCAGACGTCGTCGTCGGCCAGGAGGGGGTCGAGCGGCCCGTAGCCGGTGAGGTTGCGCATGGCCCGGTCGGCGAGGGCCTGGGGGTCGGGGAGCTCGAAGGGCCGGCGGCCGCGGGCGTGCTCGGCGTTCCAGCGGCTGATCTCGTCGTCGACCAGGGCGCGGATGCGGGCAGCCGCTTCGGGCCGGGCGGGGTCGAGGTCGGCGTCCTTGGCCCGCTGCTGGACCCGGCGCTCGAGCTCGGCGAGGGGGTTGAGCGTCAGCCCGTCGGCGTCCGGAACTTCCATGGTCTGGCGAAGGTACCGAGCACGAGAGGCACTGTCGAGCGCTGAAACTCTATGGGTTTCCTCAAGGTGACCTGGAGTGGCGGCCGGGGTGCCCTCCGGGACCGAAAGGCGGCCGGTCGACGCGTGACGCGCTGAGGTGGCCTCGCAATGTGGGCGTCAGCTGCCTAGCATGCAGGTCAGGCAGGCGGTGAGCGGAGGAACCCGGGTGGCGGATGCGGGGCCGTCGGATGCGACCCTGCTCGAGCGGATGCGCGATGGCGACGCCGGCGCGCTGGCTGAGCTGTGGAACCGGCACCACGCGGCTGCCACGCGCTTCGCCGAGCAGTCCGGCGCCGACCCGCACCTCGCGGGCGACGTGGTGGGCGAGGCCTTCGAGGCCATGGTGCGGGCCATCCGCAACGGCGCCGGCCCCGAGCACAACGTGCGGGCCTACCTCTTCCTGGCCGTGCGGCGCCGGCTGGCCCGGTCGGCCCGCCGCCAGGAGCGCGTCGTCCACCTGGAGGACGGGGCCGAGCCGGCGGTGGAGGTGGGCGACCCGGTCGTCGACCGCCTGGAGCGGGAGGCTGCGCTGGCCGCCTTCGAGCGGCTCTCCGAGCGCGACCGGGCCGTGCTGCACTACCTCGAGCTGGAGGGCATGACCCCGGCCGAGGCGGCGCCGCTCCTCGGGGCCTCGCCCAACGCGCTGTCGCAGGCCAACGTGCGGGCCAAGCGCTCCCTGCGGGCCAGCTACCTGCAGGTCCACGCCGAGCGGGCCGCGCGCGGCGCCCGCGCGGCCTGCCGGCCGTTCATCGACCGCATGGGCGCCTACCGGGCCGGGAAGCTGTCGGCGCGCGACACCGCCGCCCTGGAGGCCCACCTGGAGGGCTGCGAGCACTGCCGGCGCATCGCCGGGTTCGTGCAGGACGAGGCCCGCGGCATGCGCCTCCTGGTGTGGCCGATGCTCTTCGGGCCCGGCCTGGCCGGTTACCTGGCCACGAGCCACGACCAGGGCACGGCCGTGGCCGTCGGTGGGGCTGCGGTGGTCACCGGCGCGGCGGGGGCCGCCGCCGCGGCCGGTGGGTCGAGCGGCGCGAGCGCCGCAAGCGCCGCGAGCGCCGGCGCCGGCGGCGTGGTGGGGAACGGCGCCGTGCGGGTGGGCCGGCCGCGCGGGCTCAAGGCCGCCAGCCACGCCAAGGCCGTCGGTGCGGCCGCGGGCGCCGCTGCCGCCGTGGTGGCGGTGGCTGCGCTGGTCGCGGCGCTCTCGGGCGACGGTGACCGCGCCCCCCGGGAGGAGCCGCGGGCCGATGGCGCACGGCCGCCGGTGGCCACCACCGTCGCACCGGTCGCCAGCACGGCCACGACCACTGCCGTGGACGACGAGCCGCGCGGCCCCGCGCCCGCCGTGGCCGGGCCGCGCTCGACCACGGGCGCGACGACCCCGACGACCGTCGCGGGCCCCGGCACGCCGCCGTCGACCGGGGCCCTGCCCACGACGGTGCCCACGACGGCGCCGTCGCCGCCGACCAGCCCGCCGTCGACCGCGCCCGGCGCGCCTGCGGCGAGCCCGCCGCTCACCCTCGGCCTGGGGCGGCTGGGCACCGCTGCGCCCGGCGGGCCGCTGACGATCACGCTGCGGGCCGCCAACGCCGGGCCGACGCCCACCGCCGCGGCGGCCTGGGAGCTGGGCCTGCCGGAGGGCGCCACGCTGGCCGCCGGTGGGGCGCCGGGCTGCACGGCCACGCCCACGGCTGCGCCGGTGTCCGTGCAGTGCCCGCTGCCCGCCCTTGCCGCGGGTGCCAGCACGTCGCGCACCGCCACCGTGGTGCTCGGTGACGCCGACACCGCCACCTTCACCCTGGCCGTGCCCGGCACCGCCGCCCGCACGACGCTCACCGTCGGCACGGTGCCCAGCGTGCTCACGCCCGTGTTCGCGGACGTGCTGCGCGGCGACGTGGCGGTGGCCGGCGCGTCGCTGATCACCTGCGCCCCGGCCGACCCCGGCTGTGCCGCCGCCCTGGCCGACCCTCGCGATCCCGCGGCCAGCACGCGGGCCCGGCAACTGGCCTGGGTCGACACCGACGACGACCCCACGACGCGGGCCTCGGCCGCGGCCGACGTCGCCTTCGCCGGCACCGTTCGCCACGCCACCCTGCTGTGGGCGGGCGAGGTGGCCCCGCCCGGCGCCACGCCGGCCCGCGAGGGGGCCATCGGCAGCGTGGTCGTGGGCTCCCCGTCGGGCTCGTCCCACGCGGTGGCGGCTGACCAGGTGGTGCTGGCCGGCACCCGCTACGTGGCCCACGCCGATGTCACCGCGCTGCTGGCTGCCGGCGGGCCCGGCGTGTGGACCGTCGGCGGGGTGGAAGCGGCGCTCGGGCCGGGCACCAGCGCCGGCTGGGCGCTGGCCGTCGTCACCGAGGACCCGGCCGCGCCGGCCCGCTCGGTCGTGGTCCACGCGGGCCTGGCCGACGCCTACCCCGGCCGCCCCGCCGGGCTGGTGGCCCACGTGCCCGCGCCGGCCGGCCCGGCCCGGCTGTGGGCGGCGGTGCTCGACGGCGGGCGCGACGCGGAGGGCGGGCTGCACGTCGGTGACCACGCCGTGACCGACCCGTGGCCGTCGGCCGCGCCCGGCTCCGGCCTGGGCTTCGGCTTCGACGTGGCCGAGCTCGACGTGTCGGGCGGCGTGCGCGCC
>Ga0182742_1005266_pt1 | contig 11061 bp, 12 predicted proteins | sample eDN5th37CBELigMG_FD_128880 | JGI IMG/M metagenome (GOLD analysis project Ga0182742, IMG submission 128880) | Enriched Miracle-Growth compost microbial communities from Emeryville, California, USA - eDNA 5th pass 37_C BE-Lig MG (version 2)... ... | reverse complement strand
TCACTTCCCTATCAATGGTTGAACAATTTACAAGGCAATCTTTTTATAAGTCTCCTCATCACAAATCACAAACATTTTCGCATCTATGGGGATTTTTTCATTATTGCGACGGGCGATGTCCATATTGCTTCCATCTGAAATGAGGATGGCTCCAAGTTCGAATAATTCCATCGCAGCATCTTTAAATGTTACCCAATGAGGCTGTTTCTTTATCTCATACAGGTTCTCACCTTCTGTTTTGCTCAACAGCTGTTCAAATAGTTTACTTGAACCATGGTGAATCGCAGCATGTGCCATTAAACGCGAAAGAGAATCATCTGAAAGGATAAACTCATCTACATTAGCATGCTCAAATAAGGCCATATGTTTTTCTTTCCTAATTTCCACGACAGTATAAATGCTTTTTTGATATTTTTTTGATAAATGTTCAACTCTTGAAGCGATTAATAAGGTTTTTCCATCCGCATATTCTGATAGATGGTGGTTCTCTTCATCAGAAAATATCAAGACAGATTTTGCTTCGAGAATATTGGCTTTCAGCAAGACTTCCTCTTCCGCTGGATTCCCACTAATAAAATGAACCCTATCATGTTCAAGGGGAGTGCGGTCAGCATGATCAACAACAACGACATCACAATTTTGACCACTACACAGGATTTCCTCTAAAACATTCTCAAGCTTATCTTTTGAAGATCCAATCAGAATATAGTGTCCCTTTCCCCCATAAGTCAATTTTCCTTCCTCCTTACGCCTTTGATATAACGTAAAACTTTCAAATATCTTGCCGACAATAATTCCCATTGCCCCAATGCCAAAGGTGTAGATAAGCAGCATTGTGAATATTCTCCCAAGATCTGTTGTTGGATAAATATCTCCATAGCCTACTGTCACAAGCGTGGTCATTGTCCACCACAGTGCATCAATAAACCTCGGAAAAGTTCCGGGTTCGATCCACCTCATAAATAGGCTACTCGAAAGAATCATGAAAATCGCGATAACAAAAGCATGCCACATCTTTATTTTCACTAATTTTGAAAGAATTCTATGTAAGATCCCCATTATTCCGCTCCTTTTGGCCTCTATATATGTAAGCCATGCTTCAATAGAAAAGGAAGCAAAAGAACCGTCCCTACGCTTCCAGTCCCACTGGCAAATAATAAGAAAGATTATTCGTAATCCGTTCCCCTACCCTATAACCAATTGCGGCTGAATGTCCATTGAGCAAAAAGCTCCCAATTAATAGTTTGCCAGATTGCTTCCCTTTCTCACTCAAAAAATTGATGGACGGTAGTTCCACATATTGTTGGTAGACGGGTACATAATCTGTATAGCTTTTCTGAGCATCCTGTAAATCAAGCTCCCCTGTCCCTTTAAAAATTTCAACCGTGTCACCCTCACGTCCAAAGGATGGTTTTTTAACAAAGGGAAGATTGTTTTGAATAAAATAATCCTGTTCAAAATAGGTTGGCAGAAAATATTCCTCAATCCATTCATGTTCTTGGTCTGTAAAAAAAGCATGATGTTCCTGATGCAGCCCCCAGATAATTGCTTGGACTGCTTTATTTTGTAGCAAGAATGCAGACGGTGGATTGATCAGCGTAAGCTTCCCCAATTCCACCAACTCCAATAGCCATAAGCCAATTTTATTTCCTGCTTCATCTTCGTCCATGATCAAGTTTTCAATCGGAAATGTTTGCCGATATAAAATATCAATTTTCCTGCCCTCTTCATCATATAAACCTTCCCCTTTTTCAATCTCCAATTGATGAAGCGGGACAAATCTCGATGGTAGCCCAGCTAATTCTTGAAGGTACAGGACGGTTTCACGATCTTCCTCATTTTCTTCGTGAGCTGTGAAAACGATATACGGCTTTGGCTTTTTCATTTGCTTCGCAGTTTCATTAATACTTATCTTCACCGCATTCGCAAGCCTCTCAGCCATCCCATCATTGGGATCCTCCATTTGGAACTCGTTGCAGACTAAGCCATTAATGGCAAATAACTCTTTTATAAATGTCGGAGTGTCGGAATTGATTTCAATACATTTATAGCCTGATCCCGTCTTAATGAGGTCTAGTCGAGCAATGACACTCTCAATAGGTAAGGTCTGAAGCTTTAAGAATGAAAGAGCCTCCTCAGGAAAGCCCATTTCCTTTAGAGTCTCTTCCGGTACCGCTCTTAAAAGATTTCCTACCTTAAAAAAGATCTTTCCCATGCGATCACTTGCTACACGAAGCTCATGCAGCTCACTATTCTTGATTGTCGCGATATCATATAATGCGTACTCTTCCCCGTAAAGATCCTGCCAGAAATTCGTTATTTTACGATAAAATTGTTGTCTTTTTTCACGGTACTGTAAGGAAGACATCTTATCTCTCCCCAATGTTTTTTACATAAATTACATACACGCTACGGTCTTCGTCAATCTCTGTGGAAGTCATCTCCATTTGACCAAATCCAGGAACATCGACAATATCCTTTAAAAGATAGCGAATGATATCAAAATGGGTCTCACACGGAATCACTGCAAGTCGCTTATAATTTTCCTCTTCCCTAGATCGCCGAAACTCAATATGAAGGCCTTTTCCTCGGTATCCCACTTCATCTAGAGCCGTAACGTTTTTTCCGGCATCCTCAAGAACGAGAATATCCTCATCATCCATCATTTCATTTGAGATTAACTGGTATTGTCTTCCCCTCATAATGAAATACGTGCAGAGCTGACGCGCATAAAGCTCATCCACTCCAACTTCTGGGGGAATATATTCATAGAAAGGCTCGTGACCTCCCTTACCATCATGGATAAAATATGTCAATTTCTTCATTTCACACCTCAGTTATGGACGACATTTATAGAACCATTCATCAATATGACAAGCATTTAGCCACAATCCAGCCAATTGAAAGAGATAAGGTAAACAACATCACACCCACTGCTCTGTTGTCTTCCTCAATGGCTTTGGAGATACTAAACCGAATCGTAATAAGTTCGGCAATAAGAAATACGATGATTTGTGAGATGATACCAATTACACCCCAAATAGCCATATCTACAAGATCAAGGGAATATTCTGCTGCAGCCCCCAGAACAATCGCAAGCCCAAGTATTTTTCCTCCAAGAGACAAAGCAGCCGTTGTATTCTTTTGCCCAATCAATTTGAATTCTTTTACTTTCGTTGTACTGATTTCAAATAAAATGGTTCCCACTAATAATAAAAGTACTGCCAAGCCTAAATAAGAAGCAAAATTCAGATATAAGTTCAACATAATCCCCTCTTTCGTTTAATTAACCACCGTAACTTTTTGAGCCGCTACCAAATCCTGAACTAACCTTACTTGAACTTTTAGACGTACTAGTTGAACTAACGCCTTGAAAGGATGAACTGTTTTTGTAGCTGGAATAGCTTTTACTCTTAAAAAGATTTGACTTACTTGAGTAATACCTACCACCATGATAATAATGCCCGTAGTAGCCTGAATCTGAATCCTCACACTCCCAAACACCATCATCTAAATCCCATTCCCATTCTGCGCATCCTTCGTCTTCCGGAGCAGGTGGTATTTCTACATTCGCATACGGATCCTGTGAAGACCCGCATCCAGCCAGACCCAGCATAAGTGCAGTTGAAGAAATACCTGCCATCACTTTCTTTGTTTTGTCCACTTCTATCCCCCCATTCCCAATATTGGTTCACATCTACATTTCAGTATAATTATACATATATCCATAATTGTATTTTAATAACTTCCTATTTAACAAGGAAAAAATGAAGGAATTTAAAAAGGACGTTTTAGACAAAAAAACCTGTGAGCTACTCGCCCACAGGTTTTCAATCGGTCTACTTCCCACAACATTTCTTATACTTCTTATTACTTCCACATGGACATGGATCATTTCTGCCGATTTTCTGCTTTTTCTTAGCATGAAAATCAATGATTTTCGCATCCTTGCTTGATGGTGTCTGTAAGTGATTTTGATTTTCTGGACGTAGCTCTACTGGAGTATATCCTTTTAAGAACCAATCCCTAGTATTGTTCATGAGGTCGACAACCCCATCCATCATATCCCTTAAAGCTTCGATGTTAGCAATCTCTACTCTGCTTTGTAGATATTCAAGGATATCCTTTGGTTCCTCACCAATTCTCTTGGCGTACACACATTCTTCTACAATCATATCCGCTTCTTCCTTGGTCATTTCATACCTACTTAGGAAAAACTGGACGAAGCGACGATAACTTTCGGTCCGATCAATAAAACCTGGCTCCCCAGCAGTCATAAGTTGAAGTTTTGTAAAAGGAAAATATCCTAACTCACTTCTCGTCTCATGTTCACGGAGGACTCGTTCTGGATCAAATACTCGGATATTTGAGAAGACACGCTTTTCATCAATTCGAATTTCTGAATAGTAATCAACTGCATGCTCAATCACAGATACGTATTCAGAAACATCGATTGAATCACTCATATATTTCTCAACGATTTCTATTAGCTGTGTTTGTGTTAAAGAACCGTAGTAGTATAGCGCTCCTTGCGTTAACTTAATCCATTCCGTATTTCTATCGATCATTGCTTGGAGATTCGTTTCTTCAAGAACTGAAAGCCTCTCAACTAATTCCTTAGGCATAACCACAACTTTTTCATTATGATATGTCCCGGTGAACAGAATTCCATAGTCTTGGAAGAATCTGAATTGCTCTGGTTCAAAATCAGGCGCTACTACGTACCCACCCTTTTTTGCGACTTTTCTTAGTAAGCTATAACGTTCTTTATCTAGTACTCTACAGATTTCCGCCAGTTGGGTAGAAATCTGTTCCTCAAGTACCTCAATTAATGCAGCTTTCTTCAAGCTGCTAACGTTTTTAATATCTAATTGCTTCCGTATCGTATCTAGATCATACTTTGCAAGACGATCTAGGCTGTCCTTCAAAGATATTTGCCCTTCAATCGGCTTCCATCTTTTTGCATCATCTTTCTGTTTTAAATCATGATTCATTTTGTGCAATACTTCAATGGCTTGTCCAATTGCCTTGTCTGTATCTTTCGTCTTTGTTGTCATTTCTCTCATTCCTTTAAAGCTATTTATTCATAAGGTTTTGCTAAACGTGGCTGTTGATTTCCGTTCCAGGTACTTTGCTCTCCACGGGTAGTCCAGAAAATGAATATTGAATTATGGTACTACTATACTAATTGAGCCATGACCTACTTTCGTCCTATGAAACTCAATCTTTCTCCTCCTATTATTATGCACATGAATTTTTCTTCTGTAAACACCTAGACCGCTTAAGGCTCTATTGAAAGCGTTCTTTCGCGAATTTGAATAAAAAAAACCAGGCCACTCCCGATCAGAGGAGATATGCCCAGCCTTAAAGTGTCACAATCACCATTAATAAAAACAATAACGAGATATAATTAACGGAGTAGAGAAAATTAACATACGCCCATTTTTTATCATCTTTTATATAAAATCCGCTTATACTGACTACTAACCACCCAATATTCAGCAACGTGGCCATGACAATAAAAGCTGTACCAAGTGATGTGAGAAAGAATGGAAATGGCAGCAAGCATGCAATATACAGGACCATTTGCAGCTTTGTTACTTTAATCCCACGGACCACTGGAAGCATCGCTACTTCTGCAGCTTTATATTCCTCATACTTTCTGATCGCGATCGCAAAAGTATGGGGCATTTGAAAGATAAAGAGGATTAAGAACATCACAATTGGAACTACATGTGTAGCAGGCTCTAGGACTGCCCAGCCAATTAATGGAGTAACCGCACCAGAAATACTTCCGATAATCGTGTTAAATGCGTATCGCCGCTTTGACCACATTGTATATAAAACTACATAGGTGAACCAGCCAATAAACGCATAAATTGTTGCTTCAATCGTTGTAAACAGCAGCAGGATAAACCCGAGAATCGATAAAACAATGCCAAGCGTTAAAACGGCATTTAGGGAGAAATTTCCCGTCACCGTTGGTCGATTTTTCGTTCGATCCATAATCGTATCTATATCAACATCGTACCAATTATTCAGCACTAATGCACCGGCCATCACCAACGTACTTCCGATCATTGTTAGGAAAAATAACCCCTGATACTCACTAAAAGAAGAATTGGTAAAATACAACACCAACCAAAACGCAGTGAATACGGGTAATACATTCGCAATCAATACCGGACCCTTGAAAAGGGCCTTTAAATCTGAGAATAAACGGAGTATTTTTGGTGTATCTAATAATGAAGTTTCTCTACCCTTCTGTAGAGAAGGTACCGTACTCTGTCTCATCATAACCTCCCCTTAGAAAAAGTGTTCCATTTGTTATATTACTGTAGGATTGAATAAATGTACAATGATTCTTTTTAAGAAATTATGGGAGTTTTTGTACGGGGACTTTGCTTTCTATTCATATTGTGAAGGATCGACAATGAGGGTATAGATTAAATAGATAACCATACATATAGCCATGGTAATGAACCCCCAGCCAAGAATCATTTGGTCAATGACAAGATAATTATTACATAGTTGATCATTTGATTGAATGTAAACCCAACCAAGCCCAAGAAAAATGACTGTAAAAACAGTAATAAGATTGCTTTTCCCTACCTTACTAAGTTTTTTCCAACTATCCCGTAATGGGACTCCAGCTAAAAATGGTAAGCTAATAAATTTAAAGAGTTCCACACTTTGTAAGGTTAACGCCTCATCCATTGTTCTTGGTAGCATCCAATAGATCATTATTATTGAAAATAACAGGATACCAGGCAAACCATTTTGATTATATTTTTCAAAAGATCTTGGAAAACGATCTAGAAAGAAACGTGCAATAAAAAATCCAGCAATCACGAGCAATGGCATTTGCATATGCATGTGAATAATCATGACAGATTCCATTAAGGTCGCAACAGGTGGAATCATCAACGCAATCAACAGAACTATACCGAAAATTACTTGGCCCACCAGCTACTCCCCCTTCCCAGCTTCAATCAAGCTCACTACCTTATTAGCAGCGGCATCTATGTCTGAAAAATCCATTACATCCACTAAACTTCCATTTCCATCTACCGTGTAAAAGGCAGCGTTATGAGCGAAATTTCCATTTCCATCTGGGATCACGATTACCCCGAACTTTTCTAATAACGAATCAAGCTCTACCTGATTAGGGATTCTAGCCATCCGCCATGTTTCTCCATCACTTTTAAACATATCCTTATATTTATCTAGCATCGCAGGATCATCTCTAGTGGGATCAAAGCTAATACTTAAAAAGACAATCTCTTGACCCAAATATTCACGAGGAATTTGGTTATAGACCTGCGCCATATTCTGTTCTAACTGAATACAAACGGTAGTACAGCCTGTGTAAATAAAGGTAATAAAGACATACTTGTCTTCAAACTCTGAAATCGAATAGGTTCTTCCTTCACTATCTTCTAAGGTGACTTCAGGAAACTCAGGCTGATTCTCGATTAGCTTGGTTACTCTTGCAGATTCAGCTGTATAAGCAGTGAAACCATCCGTCCCGATAAAAAACAAGATGAACCCAAACACAAAAACGATTGAACATGCATATAAAGTTTGCCGATTTTTGATCACAGTGATCACTTCCCACACTCTATTTTGAACTGAAAGAGATAGCCTCTTTACAAGCTATCTCTTTGTTAAAAGGATCTTTACCAAGTTTTAAATGGTGGTGATCCAGGAGGAGCATTGACAATCATATCCACAATCGGAATCACATAGGCCATTGAAATTACGAGTAGCATGATGACCACCCAAACACCCCAGCGTTCTGTCCAATACGGAGTTTTCGCTTCTCCTGGTTCTGTTTCTGCAATTGGAAATTCTGTTTCCCCTTTTGGTGCAAAAAACATCAGATTAAAGACAGCATACACTTGGAGAATTACAGCGATTAGTAAGAGGGTTGCTCCAATTCCGATTGCTGCCATAAAAGGGTTCCAACCAAGTGTTTCTGCAAAATTGCCATACGTAGTGAAAGATGTTCTTCTTGGTGATCCAAATAATCCAGCTATATGCATAGAGATAGCCATGATTACCATCCCAAGCGTCCAAATAATGGTTTGAACAACTCCTACCTTATTCATGGCGGGAGTTAACACACGTTTTGAAAGATATGGAACTAACCAATAGCTAATTCCAAAGAAGGTCATCACAACAGACATGCCTAATGTCAAATGGAAGTGACCAACAATCCACATCGTATTATGAACGACTTGGTCTAATTGGTTTGTGCTTTGAACAATCCCGCCGGCTCCGGCAGGAATAAATGCGACCATTGCGATGAACGGAGATAAGAAACGAACGTCTCCCCACGGCATTTGCTTGAACCAACCTAGTAAGCCTTTTCCCCCTTTTCGTCTAGCCGTACGCTCGAAAACTCGGAACAAAGCGTATGCTGTCATTAAGGAAGGGAAACCAATCGCTAAACTCATAAATACATGCATATATTTAATGCCTTCTGAAATCGCAGGGTCGACAATTTGGTGGTGGAATCCACCAGTAATATTCATGATAACTAATGGAATAACAACCATACGCGTTAAGAGGTCATTCCAGCGATTTCCTCCAATAATTTTTGGAATCACGACATACCAAGCTGACACGGCAGTTAAATACCAAATGTTCACCGCTGTATGCCCAAAAGCCCAGAAGAGAGTACGAGAAAGCATCACGTTGATGCCATCGACCCATCCCAGGGTCCAAGGAATGATCATAAACAAAACCTCAACTGCAACAAACGCGGTTGCACCAACTAATAACACGAATACACCAGTTCCAAAGAATGCTAATATCGGAAGATGTTCTCCTTTATGATTCTTTCTCCAGTTTGCCACTTGGGTAAAGGCACCCACAGACAGCATCCAAATCCCTAGGACAATAAAGACTAAACCGAAATAAAAAACTGGATGTGCAGCTAGTGGTGGATAAAATGTATACATGACAGACGCTTCATTCATCAATACAGGGATCACAACTAATACAAAACCGATAATCTTCATCCAAAAGCCAATCCAAGCCATTTTCCTTACCTTCGGAAGTAAGCCCCCTAAGGTATGGGAAAGGGCCGCATAAAAATAACCGATGGTAAAGAAGGCTGATAACACAACGACTAGCAGTAAGCCATGCGCTGTTAAAATTTGATAATAATTCGCCCATGATGGCAGCTGCAAAACTCCTGCCCGGTTTAAACCCTGTAATAAGCCAAGAAGACCGCCTAAAAGTAATGCGATAAAGGCAACAGATAAGTATGATTTCGAGATTCTAGCATCTTCTAAACTAATTCCAAAAGCTTGATTTGCTTTTTCTTTCAATGATTTTTGTTTTATTGCTGATTGCATATTCATTCCCCCCTTTATTTAACCGTAATTGTTGTGCTCATGGCTTGGTGTCCAGCACCACAATACTCATTGCATAACACTAAATACTCACCTGGCTCATCAAATTTTTGAGTAATCTTTTGAATATGCCCAGGCATGACCATCGCGTTTATATTTGTATTGGCCACTTGGAAACCGTGGACAACATCCTTTGACGTTAAGGTAAAATGAACGGTTGCCCCGGCAGGAATTTCAAGATTCATCGGTGTGAAGCTAAAAATTTGCAGGGTCATCACTACTTCATATTCGTTTTCACCAATTTGTCTAATGCCCGGCTCATCAAATGGCGCTGTTTGGTCAACCTTTTGTGGATCAATGGTTTCCTTATGGCTGGGTGGCCCCATTCCTAAAGCGACTGCTTGATAACCTGTAAAAATCATAAAAACCATAATCATCCCGAAGCTTAATGCTAGCCAAATCTTCTCATCTAAATGCATGCTGAACTCTCCCTTCTATACTCTCGCCATATATAATCCATAAAGCACAAAATAGGTAGCAAGGATGACTACTCCTACAATCCCAACCGAAATCCAAGTTCCAACCTTTGATGGTTCTTGGCAATTCCTAATCCCATTTTGAGTCACTGTTTTTGTTTTTCCATTTGATGCTTTCATTGCTTTCCCCCCTTAGCTTTCTTACCTCCATAATAATTGCGAATGAGAATCACTGTAGTGAGGTATATCACTAGAGAGAGCCATCATCTGAGAAAATCCCCACACAAATTCTCATTACACCTTGATACAAAAAGATTTCAATACGAATATCCGGAAATTCCTTCGTAAAATAGTTCACCATTTCTTCAAAAATTAACCCTTTTCAATTGAGAATGACAATCTAATATCCATCACCCGAAAACATTAAGCATGACAACTCCTAAAACAAAAAACACCCAGTCCTAGGACTGGGCTAAAATTTTACATCTATATGTTTTTTACCGCTAGATTACGAAGGACCCTCTTTAAAAAATTGCTATAGTCTCTGAATCGTTAAGCGTTTTTTCTCCAATTCCTGCTTCTCGTCCGAAAAGTCTTGTATAAACACCACTAGGATTCTTAAGCAAATCAGCATGGCTACCAACTTCAACAATCTTTCCATTTTCAAGGACAATGATTTTATCTGCTGAAAGAACCGTTGAAAGGCGGTGAGACACTATTAAAATGGTTTGCTTCTTCCCCGTTTTCAAGACAGCCTCATTAATCTTAATTTCGGTAATCGGATCCAGTGCCGAACTTGCTTCATCTAGCACAAGGATAGGTGCATCTTTTAAAAGTGCTCTCGCTAAAGATAGCCGCTGTTTTTGACCACCCGATAGTAGACTTCCTCGTTCTCCGACCTTTGTATTCAATCCTTCAGGAAGGGTTAAAATCAAATCATCAAGACCACTATCGTAGGTCGCTTTTAATAATTCTTCCTCTGACGCATCTGGTTTTCCAATTCGCAAATTATCTGCTAAGGAACCACTTCTCAGCTGGACATCCTGAGTGACAATCGCCATTTGCGATCGCAACCATGCAGTATCCCACTCAGAAATACTTCGACCATCAACCTCAATCCGTCCATTTTTTGTATCATACAGTCTAAATAGTAAGTCAACAATCGTAGATTTCCCCGAACCACTTGGTCCAACCAAGGCGACCTTTTCTCCCGCTTGAATATC
>Ga0182742_1005265_pt1 | contig 11061 bp, 11 predicted proteins | sample eDN5th37CBELigMG_FD_128880 | JGI IMG/M metagenome (GOLD analysis project Ga0182742, IMG submission 128880) | Enriched Miracle-Growth compost microbial communities from Emeryville, California, USA - eDNA 5th pass 37_C BE-Lig MG (version 2)... ... | reverse complement strand
GGCGAACGAACAGCCCGGGGACCAGAAGCGCTCCGCCCACGATTTCGAGAACACCTGCAATCCAGGGAAGGCTGAAGGCGGCCGGTCCGGGATTGGGAGAGACAGGGAAGCCGAGAAGCTTCTGCGTGCCATGCGCCATGAAGATGAGCGCGGCAACGATGCGCAGCACGCTGAGAAGGCGCGGCGCCCAAACGGTCTCGAGTTCAGTGGTGTTCATCAAGGATTCTCCGGGCTGACATAAGTTCGGCGGATGGCGTGGCCGATCCGCGTGGAAGCGCGATCCCGATACAGGCTCGGCCCGGATCTTCCCACCCCTCGAAGCGCAGCTTCCGGTAACGAATTGCTTACCACGTTCGCAAGGCCATTTGATCCGCCGCCGGGTTGGGGCGTTTCTCCTGTGCCAGCAGACAGGAGACCTTCATGACCATTCTCGATCCGAAGACGGGGCAGCTCGTCACCATCGACCTCACCTCCAAGCCGCGCCGTCAGTGAGCGGCTCTGACGTCACGGCCGGCCGTGTTGCTCGATTGCCCCTCACCCGAATTCCCGTTCAGCTCCCACTTTTTTGATCGTCCTCTCCGCTGAACGGAGGCGCGAAACGCCTTATCTGACTTAAAGCGGCATGGGCAGGTGACCCAACGCACATCGCAAGCGTGACAACCTGTCGATGGTCGAAGGGGCCGGAACCGTTGCTGCGCAACGGCATTGGCTAACAGGAATGGATTCAATGCGAGCGCCAGGGCCAAGGTTTGTCGGCTTACGAATTGGCAACTTGACCATCGGCGCTCCGCGTTTTTGTAGAGATCGCAATTGAGGAGAGTCGAATGGCTCTGACCGGACGTTTCAATCTTCGCAAAACCTTGACCGGCCGCATCGTTCTGCAGGTCGAGGAGGAGGTGACGGGCTTCTGGGGCCGGATGTTCGGCAAGACCAAACTCCATCGACGCTGGCGTGATGCGAATGTGCTCGATCTGGCCGCGCCCGAACTGCGAAGCCTCGTCGATCTGCGCTTCCGCCCCCGCTACATGCCGCAAACCAGCGAGCCCCCGCAGGATTGGCCGAAGGCTCCGCGTCAGCTCGAGGCGATCCCAGCCCAGACGCTTCATTACGAGGCCTATCAAGAGGACGGGCGCTTCTCGACGCACTGAGGAGCATTGAGGCTGTCCGTCAGTTCGCCGGGGCCGATCCCGGTCCCGGCCGGCCGGAAGGCGTTCCATCGGGATTCATGCCGTACTTCCTGTACGTCGCCTGCAGGTCTTCTTCGTCCGCGGCCTTCATGCGGGCATCGCTTTTGGCCCGGAAGGCTTCATTCGATACATTCACTCCGATCAGCAGCGGAATCGATGCCGCCCCCGTCTTGTCCATCGACGCCGCCATGGCGGCAGCCCCCTGGACGGTGCCGAGCGCGCGCGCTTCGGCCTCCAGTTCGGCATGGGCGCGCGCCGATGCGGATCCCGGCTCATCGATTCCTGTCGGTTGAACAGGATTCGCCGGAGCTATCGAACCAGCGCTCTGGCACCCGGCGAGTGCGACAAGGAATGCCACGACAGGCGCGGCCTTTCTGAATGCGGACGGCAATGATCTCGACCTGTTATGACGTAGCGTTATTTCGCCACCATAGCACGACGCCGTCTTGAGTCTCCCCATCCATCCAGAGGGGTTTCGGTCCATTTCTCAATGGGTTCGTACCATGTCGTGAGGGACGGCCCACGGTCTGTCGAGGCTCTGACACAGCCAAGCGTACCTAAGTTCGGAATTGGAAGAGCTGTTAGGGAAAGGCGAGGGGAGCGCCGGAGCGCTCTGCCTGAAGAGGATCGATTTTCGGCTGAGTAATGGTCGGAGTGGCAGGATTTGAACCTGCGACCCCCACGTCCCGAACGTGGTGCGCTACCAGACTGCGCTACACTCCGACACCGAAAATTCTCGGGAGGCCGGTCTTATAGCGGTGAGGGATGAGCGCCGCAAGGGGAGAATTCGACCTTTCTTGCAGATATCCGAGCGGGCGCAAAACGGTGTTGCCAGCCGTGATCGGGCCGATTATGTACACGCCACACTCGGTGGGGCGTCGCCAAGTGGTAAGGCAGCGGTTTTTGGTACCGCCATTCCCAGGTTCGAATCCTGGCGCCCCAGCCATCCTCCTCTCGACCTCGATTTCCCTCATAGACACTCCGTAGCGACGACCTAGTCCCGAGAACATTCGGCTCGCTCTTCATCGTACGCGGGACGGCACTCCGGGAAAACGGGCCCCCGGTCGAACGGAAGGTCCGCCAGCTGCTCGAGGCTCATGCGTTGCAGGGCCGGATGGGACAGCGGGTCGTCGCTGCAATCCGGCAAGTCCTGGGGCCGGGAATGGCCGTCGAAGAACTGTCTTGCGATGGCGAAGAGGTTCAGCATCCCTGCAAGATGATCGCATTCTCGCCTGGGCGGGATGGCTTTTCTCTGAAGCTGGTTATAGAAAAACTATATGAGGAACCTGAGCCGCTTCCATCTCACGGGCTTGCGCGCCGTCGAGGCCGTGGGGCGGCTGGGTACCTTGCGGGCGGCGGCCGATGAACTCGGCGTCACGATCGGGGCCGTCAGCCAGCAGATCCTGAAGGCCGAGGAGCAGTTCGGGCGCTCCCTCTTCGAGCGGCTGCCGAAGGGGCTGAAGCCGACGCCCTTCGGGGAGGACATCCTGAAATTTCTTAGCGCCGGATTCGCCGAGATTTCGGCCGGGCTCGCCCTCGCCGAGCGCCGCCGCGACGATGTGCTGACGGTGTCGGTCGCGCCCGTCTTCGCAAGCAAGTGGCTGGTGTGGCGCCTGCAGCGGTTCCACGAGCAATGGCCGGATATCCGCATCCGCATTGACGCGAACGTCGCGCTCGTCGATCCGGACACGTCGGATGTGGACGTATGCATCCGGGTCGGCTGGGGCAACTGGCCCCATGTGAAGGCGGAGAAGCTGATCGATCAGCTGATCTTTCCGGTGTGCAGTCCGAGGCTCGCCGCACGCCTGCGCAAGCCCGCCGATCTCGCCCATGTTCCGATCATCCGCGAGCCGACGCCCATGTTCGGCTGGAACGTGTGGCTCGGCCCGAACGGACTCGACGAGGCGATCCTGGGCGAGGGCCCGGTCTTCTCGGACGCCTCGCTCTGCCTCGATGCGGCGGTCGCGGGGCAGGGCGTGTTCCTGGCCTGGGAGACGCTGGCGAACGATGCCATCGCCTTCGGACGCCTGTCGGCTCCCTTTCCGGACCGCTATGCCACCGGCATCGCCTACTGGTTCGTCACGCCGCGATCCCAGCTGCAGGCGCGGGCGGTCACGGCCTTCCGCGACTGGCTGAAAGCCGAACTGGCCAGCATGAAGACCGCATGACGTTGCGGTTCTGCATCGCCAAACGAGAGAGCGGCCGTGTGGAATGCGCCGGCCGCTCTTGAACGATGTCGGAGATTTACCCGATGCGGGGACGCAGCGGGGCTGCGGAGCCGAGGCTGAGGGTGACGGGCTTCACCGCGAAGGCGCCGTCGCCGATCAGGATGTGAGCGAGGGCAGCGATCGCCAGGAAGGCGGGATATTCCCAGCCGCCATTGGGAGCGTTGAACACCCAGCCGTTCGGGGCATGGACGAGCAGCGCGCCCAGGAGAACCGGCAGGAGCGCGAGGGAAACCGCCCGGCCATAAAAGCCCAGCAGGATGGCGAGGCCGCCGATCAGCTCGGCCAGGATGATGGGCCATGCGAGAGCGGCCGGGAGGCCGATCTGCGTGAGGAAGCCGGCAAAGCCCGGAACGGTGAACACGACAATCTTCAGATACGCATGGGCGATGAACATGATGCCGAGAGCCGCACGCAGGGCGAACGCACCATAAGGAGCAAGGCGGGTGTCGATCATGGTTTTGTCTCCAGGACCCCTGTGGTCCGATGGCAAGAACCTGATCTTTTCGCTCACGCAATGCAATTCCCCGAGACGCAGCCCATTCATTGCGCATTTGCAATGAATGGGCTGTTCATGATGCGCTCTCCAAAGAGAGAAGCATCCGATCGATCCCGAAAGTGGAGATCCACTTTCGGGATCGATGCTCTAGGCGGATGTGCGCGGAGACCGTCCTTCGATCGGGTAGGCGGGATCGTTGTATCCGGGCGTCGACGGATGCCCCGTCGCCACGAGGCTGTCGACGAGAGCCTCGTCCTCGGCCGTGAAGCGGTAGTCGAGGGCTTTCAGGTAATCGTCCCACTGCTCCTCCGTGCGCGGACCTGCGATCACCGCCGTTACGAAGCGATTGTTCAGAACCCATCCCACGGCGAACTGACCCGCGGTGATCCCGCGGGCTTCCGCATGGCGCTTGATGTCCTGCGCGATCTGGAGCGATTCCGGACGCCATTCGGTCTGCATCATCCGCGTGTCCTGCCGGCCAGCGCGGCTCGTCTCGGGCGGCGGAGAATCGGGGCTGTACTTCCCGGTGAGGACGCCGCGCGCGAGGGGGGAGTAGGGCACGACGCCAAGTCCGTAGTAATCGCAGGCCGGCAGATGCTCGACCTCCGGCATGCGGTTCATGGCGTTGTAATAGGGCTGGCTCACCACCGGGCGGTCGATGCCGAGCTCATCGCAGAGGCGGCAGATCTCGGCCACGCGCCAGGCGCGATGATTCGAGACGCCGAAATATCGGATCTTGCCCTGGCGCACGAGGTCGCCCATGGCCCGCACCGTCTCCGACAGCGGCGTCGTATGATCTTCCTTGTGAAGATAATAGATATCGATCCAATCCGTGCCGAGGCGCCGCAGACTCGCCTCTGCCGCCTCCATGATGTGACGGCGCGAGAGGCCGCGCTCGTTCGGGCCCTGCCCGGTCGGGTTGGCGAGCTTCGTGGCGAGCACCCAATGAGAGCGATGCGGATTGATCGCCCGTCCCGTGATCTCTTCGGAGCGGCCTTCGGTGTAGGCGTTCGCCGTGTCGATGAAGTTCACGCCCGCCTCGCGCGCCTTTGCGATGATGCGCGCGGAGAGCGCTTCATCGGTCGGGCCGCCGAACATCATCGTGCCGAGGCAGATCGGCGAGACCTTCAGGCCGGAGCGGCCCAAGCTGCGGTAGTCCATGTGAAGCTCCGTCATCGTTGTGGGTTGGAAGATTGAGCGATAGTTCAGATGTTTCTACGGGCGAAGGCGAGGGATCCGATCATCGCTGAACGTGCGGATGCGTCCCGTCATTCCGACCTCCGAAGCGGCTGCACATCTCGCGCCGGATCCGGACGGCCAACCTGTTCGGATCGAGATCCACGTCATCCTCCGTGACCACGGAGCCTGCCGGGACATCGCGCGTCAGGCGAATACCGTGCGCGAGACCGATGGGAAGCATGCGGTGGGCCTTGCTGCGGCTTGCCGGCGCCAATTGTCCGTAGACGGTGTAGCCGCCTTCGCCATCGAGCGCCTCTCCTGCCTTGAGATCACGCTTGGCCACCGCCACTGCATCGCCGCGCCATGCGCGGGACGAGCCCGTCGGCTCACCGCGCAGGGCGGCGCTCAGAACGGAGATCGACAGTTCTAAGCCGATCAGGTGGAAGGGCTTGTACATCGCCGCATAGCGGCCGGTCGAATCCGTCGGAAGACCGTATTGCTTGAAGCAGGCCGCCGCGTAATCGTTCGGGGCCTTGAGCACCACGTAGACACCCCAGCGGAGATCCCGGAAGACCGGTCTTCCGTCGCGCTCCAGCGAGGACACCACCTCCACCATGCCGTCCCGTTCGAGCTGGCCGCCAACGGCGCGCGGACGAAGGACATGGGCGAGATCGTCGACGCCGCAGGGCGGAAAGCGCAATCCGTCCTCCGGCACATCGAGGTCGCAGGCATTCGCGATGGCGGCCATCTCGATGGCGGATTTGGTGCCATCGAGGAAGGAATTGAACATCTGCGGATTCATGCCCGCCGCCTTCGCCTGCTCGGGCGTCAGGCCGTAATGCGTCCAGACGTCGTCCGGGGTGACCGTATGATATGACGGGAGGTATTTCGTTCCCTTGCCGGCCGCCGCAACCGTGAATCCCGTCGCTCGCGCCCAGTCCACCATCTCCGATACGAGCGCCGGCTGGTCGCCATAGGCCATCGAGTAGACGATGCCGCGCTCGCGCGCCTTCTCGGCGAGGAGCGGGCCCGCCAGGACATCGGCCTCCACATTGACCATGACGATGTGCTTGCCGGCCTCGATGGCCGCGAGCGCATGTTTCATCCCAGCCTCGGGATGGCCCGTCGCTTCAATCACGACGTCCACATCACCGGCTTCGCACGCTTCCGTTCCATCCGTGGCGAAGCGGGTGGCCGCTATGCGTTCCTCGTCCCAGCCCACGGTTCGGCATGCCGCGCGCGCGCGCTCCGGATCCAGGTCAACGATCATGGCGACCTCGAGCCCCAGGATGGTCGGTGCCTGGGCGAGAAACATCGAGCCGAACTTGCCGGCGCCGATCAATGCTGTGCTGACGGGGCGCCCCGCCTCGTGCCTTTGACGGAGCAGTGCTGTCAGGTTCATGGCGTCGCGCCTCCCGGTTGTCGTTTCCTCACCGGTCAGGCTCGAAGCTGCGATGGCGCAAGTCAATGGGCGTCAACATACGAGGCGCCATGAACGAGGGGCATGGGTGGCGTCAGCGCATTGGCAGTGCGCCGAGAGCAGAGAGCTGCGCTTCGGCCTCGGCGAGCGAGATCGCGCCGGGCTTGAGGCCGTCCCTGGCCATGCGTGCTCCAAGCGCCGTGAAATAGGTATTCGCCGGGACAGGCACGCCGTGCAGGCGTCCGAGCAGCGCAATCTCGCCGTTGAGATAATCCGTCTCGATCGATCCGCCGCCGCGCGAAAGGCTCTGCGTCGTCGAGCTGCCCAAGCGGTCGAGCCCGGCAATCGGCTTCTGGTTCATCAGCTGCGCGCGGCGGGGATCGGCCTTTCCCACGTCAAACCACGAAATGCCGGCCGCCTCGTAGACGGCTTCGGCCTCGGCACGGAGAAGCGCTTCCAGATGCTTGTAATCGGCATCCAGGCCGAACGCCGCCTGGAGGATGTTGCTCAGGTTGAGCAGCAGCTTTCCGTACTTGCTCTGCATCACGTCCTGCGAGACGAAGGCGGCGATGTTGGCGGCCTCCAGGGCTTGGGCGAGCCTGTCATCATGCGCGTTGCTGCCGCCGGGATAGCGCCCGATGTCGAAGATGCCGAGGCGCGGTACGGAGAAGGCGCCGATCTCACCGGGGGCGGAGAGGGCGGCCGGCATCATGACCGTGATGCCATGCACCTCCGGAAAAAGGCGCAGGGCCAGGCGCTCGTTGGTCACGCCATTCTGAACGCAGACGATGGCCTGCTCTGAAACGCCGGTAGCCCGCAGCCGCTCCAGGGCCGAAAGCGTGTCCTGCGTCTTCATCGTCAGCAGGATCATGTCGTCCGGTCGGAAGTCGATCTCAGCGGGGTCCGACACGCAGGGAAACTTCGCCTGCTCGGTTTTCTCGGGCGTGCGCAGCAGCAACCCGTTCGACTGGATGGCCGCGAGGTGAGCGCCGCGGGCAATGCCGATCACCTCCTGTCCCGACAACGCAAGGGCCGCGGCCACCGTCCCACCGATAGCTCCGACGCCGTAGACGATGATCCGCATGATGAGCCTCGCGTGAAGGTTTGATGGGAGGGGAGAACGACTCGGATATTATTTTTAGGCGGGATGTTCCGCGTCCGCCAGCGTTTCGCGCGGAGTGGCCCCGATGTTCCGCGCGGCGAGGTGCTGGGAATGTCTCGATTTACCTCGCACGTCATCACCGGCCTTGTGCCGGTGATCCCGACTGGAAGAGCGCCGCGCCAAAAAGCATCGGGACGGCCGGAACAAGGCCGGCCATGACGGAACGGGTCTCAGTCCCGCGCCGCCCACACCATGCCGCGTCTCAGGATGGTGCGCATCTCCGGCACGTCGAACTCCTTCGCCACGTGCCCGAGGGAGCTGTAGAAGACCCGGCCTTGGCCGTGGCGGCGCTTCCAGACGACCGGCATGACGACGCCATCGATCCACGGGGCGTGCTCGCCCGAGAATGTCGTCGTGGCGAGGACCTCGTTCGAGGGGTCCACATGCATGTAGTACTGCTCGGAATGGTAGTCGAAGTCCTGGATGCCCTGCATGACCGGATCGTCGGGCCGGGTGATGTTCACGCTGTAGTCGATGATGTTGCCGGGGTGGGCCACCCACTGGCCGCCGCACATGAACTGGTACTCGACCGCCTCGCGGAAGGCATCGCCCATGCCGCCGTGATAGCCGGCGAGGCCGGTGCCGTCGCGGACGGCCTGGGAGAGGTTGGCGACCTCGTCCTTCTCGATCTTCGACATGGTGAAGATCGGCACGATGAGACTCATCGTGGAGAGGTTCGGGCTGGCAAAGGCGCGGGTCGTGTTCTCCAGGTGAACCTGGAAGCCTTCGTCCCGTAGCATCCCGGCCACGATCGCGGCGCATTGCTCCGGCTCATGGCCGTGCCAGCCGCCCCACACGATGAGTGCTTCGCGCATCGTTCGTTCTTCCTGTCGCTTTGATCATATTCAGGCGGCGGATGCCGTCTGAGGCAGGCCCTTCCAGAGGATCGCCGCGTCGGCATCCTCCAGAACGGCGGGCCGTTCGAGCGTCGTCGTGATCGCGCGGGGCTGTCCCGTCGCCGCGCCTTCGAGGATGCTGTGCATGACCTCCAGCACGTGCAGGCCGAGGCGCCCGCTGGAACGGTGAGGGGTGCCGTTCAGCACGGCGCTCGCAAGATCGGCGAGGCCGAGCGCGCGGTAATTCGCCTTGTTCGAAACGTCCGGCGCCCAGTTGGGCGAACGCCAGTTGGGCGAGCCGAGCGGCATCTCGCCCGAGTCGACGGCGCGCCAGTCCCCGCCGCGCTCGGTGAGTTCCACATGGCCGCCGAAGAAATTCGGATCGGGCACCCGCAGCGAGCCTTCGGAGCCGTAGATCTCGATGGCCGGGTGGCTGTGCTTCCACACGTCCCAGCTCATGCAGAAGGTCACCTGCGCGCCGGACGCGAATTCGAGGAGCGACATCACATGCGTCGGGGTCTCGACCGGGATGCGCTGGCCCTTGCGCGGCGAATCGGAGGTCACGATCCGCTCGGGGAATCCGATGCTCGACATGGCGAAGACGCGCTTCACCGGGCCGATCAGATTGACAAGGGTGCTCAGGTAGTAGGGCGCCATGTCGAGGATCGGGCCGCCACCAGGCTTGAAGAAGAATTCCGGGTCCGGATGCCAGTGCTCCATGCCGTGCGACATGAGGAAGGCGGTTCCGGACAGGATGTGCCCGATCCTGCCCTCGTCAACGAGATTGCGGGCAAGGCGCCCGCCGGCGCCGAGGAAGGTGTCCGGGGCACAGCCCAGATGGAGGCCGCGCGCCTCCGCCTCATCGACCAGTCGACGGCCCTGCTCGAAATCGACCGCAAGAGGCTTCTCCGAGAAGACGTGCTTGCCGGCGCTGAGCGCTGCGAGCGACACGCCGAAATGCGCCGCCGGCACGGTGAGGTTGACCACGAGGTCGATGTCCTCACGGGCTAGAAGCTCGTCGACCGTCATGGCCTCGATGCCGTGACGGCTCGCCTGCGCCTGCGCCACCTCCGGCTTCATGTCCGCACATCCTCGCAGGGTGAGGCCGCGATAGGCGGGGATGTTCTGGAGATAGATGCCCGAGATGTTGCCGCATCCGATGATGCCGACGTTGAGAGAATTCATGATGCTTAATCCTCGATCGTGCGCAGGAAGGCGAAGCTGTTGCGGGCGGTCTGGGCCGGGTCCGCCGGCTTGTCGTGCTCGACCACCATCCATTCTGCGCCCGCCTTACGGCACACGCGCCAGAGGTCACGCCAGTTCAGCACGCCGGAGCCGACATCGGACCAGCCGTCCTGGTCCTCGTTCTGTCCCGCCGGCGCGATGTCCTTCACGTGGGCGGCCGTGATCCTGCTGCGGTAGCGGTCGATCCATTCCTTGGGATCGGCCCCGCCGCGCACTAGCCAGGCCACGTCGGCCTGCCAGGCGAGGGGGCTCGATCCGGCGGCCTCGAAGATCAGTTCGAGGGCGGTCTTCGTGCCGTCCTTCGGCGTCAGCTCCCAGTGGTGGTTGTGATAGCCGAGGCGGATCCCCTGCGCGTCGAAGCGCTCGGCGATCTGCCCGAGTTCATGGCCGAGGGAGCGCCAGCCATCGGCGGCCATGTCGCGCTCTTCCGGGGGAACGGCCGGCATGTAGAGATGCGTGAACCCCAGCGCCCTGCAGGCATCGACGACGGCATCGGGCCTTTCGCGCAGTGCCGCCAGGCTGACATGGCTCGACGAGGCCTTGAGGCCGCGCGCATCGAGCTTCGCGCGGACCTCTGCGGCCTTGTCGAGATGCGAGCCGATCATTTCGACATGGCGATAGCCGGCATCCGCCACCGTATCGAGAATCAGGTCGAGATCCTCCAGGGACCGCAAGGTGTAGAGTTGAATCGAAAGACTGTCCGTGGCGCTCATGGGATCCTCAGGGTTTGTGATGGTGGGCGCGGCCGATCGTGCGGTCGGATCCGCCGCGATGTTGGCGTGGTTATAGGCGCTCGCCGGTTTGTGCGGAAAAGAGCGAAACCTGTGCGGGGTCGACGTGAAGCGTCAGGCTCTCGCCGGCGGCTGCCCTGCGGCTCCCGGTGGTGCGCACCTGGACCGAGCCGCCGGTGTCGCTGCACCAGATCACCGTATCGGCGCCCATGGGCTCGACGATGTCGACCTTGAAGTCCGGCCACGCGCCGTTGCTCGCAATTTCGAGATGCTCGGGCCGCACGCCGAGCACGACCTCCTGTCCGGCCGAGGGCGCGGTGGCGAAGGGATAGGCGGAGAGCGAGAGGCGGCGCTCGCCGCCGAGGAAGCTCAAGCCTTCTCCGGTGTTCTCGAGCCGGCCCTTGATGAAGTTCATCTGCGGCGAGCCGACGAAACCGGCCACGAAGAGGTTGGCCGGACGGTGATAGATCTCGTCGGGCGAGCCGATCTGCTGGATCTTTTGCTCCTTCATGACCACGATCCGGTCGGCGAGCGTCATGGCCTCGATCTGATCGTGGGTGACATAGACCATGGTGGT
>Ga0182742_1005264_pt1 | contig 11064 bp, 13 predicted proteins | sample eDN5th37CBELigMG_FD_128880 | JGI IMG/M metagenome (GOLD analysis project Ga0182742, IMG submission 128880) | Enriched Miracle-Growth compost microbial communities from Emeryville, California, USA - eDNA 5th pass 37_C BE-Lig MG (version 2)... ... | reverse complement strand
GCAGCGCCGCCACCGTGTCGCCGCGCCCGATGCCGCGGGCTGTGAGTGCGGAGGCCAGCCGCACGCAGCGGTCCCGCAGCTCGCGGTAGGGACGGCGCAGGGCGCCGTGCACCACGGCGATGTGCTCCGGGAAGACGGCGGCCGCGCGTTCCAGGAACAGCAGTGGCGTCAGCGGCTGAAAGTTCGCCGGGTTGCGGTCGAGATTGGTCTCGTAATCCTGCGCTGCCATGTCACCCTCGCCCTAACGATGCCGCCAGGAAGGCTGGCGCTTGCCAAGAAAGGCGCCGATGCCCTCGGCAGCATCCTCGGCCAGCAGATTCTCCACCATCACCGCCCCGGCCTCCGCATAGGCCTGCGGCAGATCCAGGCCGATCTGCCGGTTGAAGCCCCGCTTGCCCATCCGCAGCGCCACCGCCGAGCGTGCGGCGATTCGCCGCGCCAGGTCCAGTGCCGTGTCCAGCAGCGCCTCCGGCGGCACCACCCGGTTTACCAAACCGATGCGATGCGCCTCCTCGGCCGGGATCATCTCGCCGAGCAGCAGCATCTCCATGGCCGCCTTGCGCGGCACGGCGCGGGAGAGGGCGACCGCCGGCGTCGAGCAGAACAGCCCGATATCCACCCCTGGCGTGCAGAATTTCGCGGCCGAGGAGGCCACCACTAGGTCGCAGCTTGCCGCAAGCTGGCACCCGGCGGCAGTGGCGACGCCCTGCACCGCGGCGATCACCGGCTGCGGCAGCCCGACCACCGCCTGCATGACCGCGCTACAGGCCGTCATGCAGTCCTCGAAGAAGGCGCGGCCGCCATCGGGATCGGCGCGGTGCGCTGTGAGTTCCTTCAGGTCATGGCCGGCGGAGAAGGCCGGGCCGTTCGCCGCCAGGACCACCGCGCGGATCCCATCCTCCGCCGCCACCTCCTCCAGCCGGGCGGAGAGGGTGGCGAGCATGGCACGGGAGAGGCTGTTGCGCGCCGCCGGCCGGTTCAGGGTGAGGATGGCGACCGCGCCATCATACCGGCGCAGGACCAGCGGCGAATTGTCCCCGATCTCGGCGGGCATGGACATGGGCTGCCTCCCTTGGCTTCCACGCACTATGGCGCGCGCGACGGGCCAGGCAAGCGGCCGGGCGGGATGGCCCGCAGGGTAGGGGGGAGGGCGGCCCGGGACATCGCGCCGGGCCGCCGGTTGCTCAGATCGGCGTGAACATGGTGGCCGGCGGGCTGTCGCCCTGGGTCGGCTTGAACACCACCTTCACCCGCTGGCCGATCCTCAGGCTGTCGAGGTCGCAGTCCACGATATTGGTGAAGATGCGGACGCCCTCATCCAGCTCGACATAGGCGACCGCATAGGGCTCCTTGGTCCGCATCACGGAGTAGGTGTAGATCGTGCCCGTGCCCTTCGCCTCCACGAGTTCGACATTATTGGACAGCGTGAAGGGAGAGCAGCCGCGCGGATACCAGAAATACTTGCCGGTATCCTTGCAAAGCCCGATCAGCAGCCGGCCCTCGCGCGCCGCATCGAAATAGGGCTTGTTGGTCGGGTCCACCTGGATCGCCGGCAGGGCCCGGTCGGATGCCATCGTCGGCATGGCTCTTACTCCCGCTCCAGGATCACGGTTGCGCTGCCATGGCGCGTGCCGAGCAGGCCGCCCGTGCCATGCGCCAGCGCCAGGGTGCAATTCGGCACCTGCACCTTCGGATGCGCCTCCCCACGCAACTGCCGAACGGCCTCGATCACCTTGGTCATGCCGCCGCGATTGGCCGGATGATTGTTGCACAGCCCGCCACCATCCGTGTTGAAAGGCAGCTTGCCGACGCCGGAGATCAGGTTGCCGTCGGCGACGAATTTGCCACCCTGGCCCTTCTCGCAGAAGCCGAGATCCTCAAGCTGGATCAGCACGGTGATGGTGAAGCTGTCATAGATGCTGGCATACTGGATGTCGGAGGGCTTCACCCCTGCTTCCTCGAAGGCCCGTGGCCCGCTCCAGCGCGCGCCGGAATAGGTCAGGTCGGTGTAGCCGGCATTCTGGTTCTTGGTCGCCTCGGCGGCGCCCCTCACCTTCACCAGCGGCCGCTTCAGGGATTTGGCGATCTCCGGCCTGGCCACGATCAGCGCGCCGCCGCCATCCGAGATCACGCAGCAATCCAGCCGGTGCAGCGGGTCCGCGATCATGGGGGAGTTGACCACCTCCTCCACGGTCACGACCTTGCGCAGCATCGCATGCTCGTTCCACTGGGCATGGTGGCTGGCCGCCACCTTGATCCAGGCGAGTTGCTCGCTGGTGGTGCCGTATTCGTACATGTGCCGCATGGCGCACATCGCATAGGCATTGACGACGGTGCGGCCATAGGGGATCTCGAAGGGATCGTCCGGGACGTTCACGCCCCAGCTCCGCGGCGCCGTGCCGGTCGCCATCGCCTCTGCCCGCGGCCGCCCGGCCAGGGTGATCAGCGCGATGTTGCACTTACCGAGCGCGATCGCCTCCGCCGCATGCCCGACATGCAGGATGTAGGAGGAGCCGCCGACATCCGTGCTGTCCAGATGCCGCAGCTTCGTCAGCCCGAGATAGTCCGCCATGTTGATCGGGCCGAGGCCGGGAGCGGCACCGGTGCAGAAATAGCCGTCGATGTCGTCCTTGGACAGGCCGGCATCCTGCAGCGCGCCGAAGGCGACCTCCGCATGGAGCTGGGCGACCGACTTGTCATCGGCCTTGCGGGTCGGGTGCTCGAAGGCGCCGACGATATAGGCTTTGCCGTTGATGCTCATGGTTGCGCCGGGCCTTTGCCTGGGGTCATGTGTTCCTCTCCTTACGCGGCCTTGCCAGGCCACGGTGGCGCAGGGTCTACGCCCGGCGGCGGCACGTCAACCCGCGGCCGCCTGCATCCCGCGGGCCGGTGCCCCGGACCGGGGCATTCGCCCCGACGTGATCGGGCCATTCAGAGCACGCTGGTCAGGCCGCCATCCACATAGATCAACTGTCCATTCACATAGCTGGACGCGTCCGAGGCCAGGAACACCGCTACCCCGATCAGCTCATCCGTATTGCCCCAGCGCCCGGCTGGGGTGCGCCTGCAAAGCCAGTCGTTAAAGGCCGGATCGGCCATGAGCGGCGCCGTCATCTCGGTAGAGAAATAGCCGGGCGCAATTCCATTCGCCTGGATGCCGTACCGGGCCCAATCGGCGCACATGGCCCTGGTCAGCATCATCAGCGCACCCTTGGTGGCGGAGTAGGGAGCGGTGGTCGGCCGTGCCAGCATGCTCATCACCGAGCAGGTGTTGATGATCTTGCCGCGGCCACGCGGGATCATCCGCTGCGCGCAGGCCTGGGCGCAGAAGAAGGCGGCATCGAGATTGGTCGAGATGACCGCGCGCCAGGTCTCCTCGGCAATCTCATGCAGCGGCCCGCGCAGGTTGATTCCAGCATTGTTGCAAAGGATGTCGATCGGCCCGAGGTTCTCCTCGATGTCCGCCACGCTGGCCTGTACGGCGGCGCGATCGGTGACGTCGAAGCTGGCAGTCCTGGCCACAATGCCCTCATCGGCGAGGCGCGCTGCGGCGGCAGCGAGTTTCCTGGCATCGCGGCCATTCAGCACGACTTCAGCACCGGCCAGGGCCAGGCCGCGGGCCAGCGCGAAACCGATCCCCTGGCTGGAGCCGGTGACCAGTGCGCGCCGTCCGGTCAGGTCGAAAAGCCTGAGTGACATGGCCCAACCCCCTCCTACCGCAACAGGTTCGCAGGAGGGAGTGGGATCGGCAAGCCGGGGCCGGCGCTCCCGCTTCCAGGCTTGGCAGACGCGGCGCCACGGCGCGATCCACGGGACCTGGGAGAGTGGCAGGTCGCCGGATCGGGCGACTCCGCCGGCGCTATGACCGGAGCCTCGCCCCGGCTTGGAATTGATTCCGGGATGGCAGCCGTGGCCTGCCCCGCTTCGTAGCCGGGAAGCCGGTGCGGTGCGCAGCCCCGCGGCCGCGGGGCATCTCTGGCCGCCGCCCGCATGGCGGATCTTTGCTCAATGTGTCGTGGCTTCAGGTTCCGTTCGCCCCGACATGGCACTCCAGGCGCCCAGGATCAGGACGATGGCGCCAACAACGATATCGTTCCAATGCGCGTTGGTGGCGGCCTGGACCGCGGGGGCCATGGCCGGGGCTGCCGGTGCTGCCGCTCCCATTCCTGCCGGCGGGGCTGCGGCGGCCGGGCCATAAGGCCAGATGAAGGAGGAAATGATCAGCCAGGCGCCGATTCCGGCATTTGTCCAGCTCAGACCCGGTCCGGCCGCGGGCGACCAGACCCGCGCCGCAGCCAACAGCGCGATAAGGATGCCACAAACGACATTGTTCCAGGTTGGCCAAGGCAGCCCCGAATAGCCCAGCACCCATGGCGAGATGATCAGCCAGAGGCCGAGGACGATGTTCAGCCCGCTCGCCCCGCGCACCGTCGCGCCGGAGTAGGTTCCGTTCGTGTAGGTTGCGTTCATGATGAGACCTCGATTGCCGAGCCGCACCTGGCCAAGCCGGGGCGATCCTTGTCTCGGGTCTTGGCCGTACAGATGCAGCCTTGGCCGTAACCGGGGAATTTTCCGCAGGTTTCGTCAAACCGAGTTGCGATGAGCCAGAAAGTAGGGCGGCCCGCCGGATATCCCCTGTCCGGGTTGCCGGCGGACCTGCTGCGGAAGTGATGAACGGATCGGCGCGGTGGGCAGGCGGACCGCGGCGCCCGGAAGCCGGGCTAGAAGGGCAGCAAGATGTCCATCAATTGCTGCCCGTAGCGGGGCTGCTGCAGGTCGGAAAGCGTGCCGCGGCCGCCATAGGCGATGCGTGCCTCCGCCAGCCGGTCGTGGCGGATGGTGTTGTCGCTGGCGATGTCCTGTGGCCGGATCACGCCCTGCACGGACAGCTCGCGCAACTCCCCGTTGACGCGCACCTCCTGCCGGCCGGTCACCACGAGATTGCCGTTGGGCAGCACTTGCGTCACCGTTGCCGCAAGGCGCAGCGTGATGATCTCGTTCCGCCTGACGCTGCCATTGCCGTCCGTCACCTGGCTGCCCGAGGCATCGAACAGCGTCTCCGGATTGGCGGCGCGCGGCAGCCAGCGTGTCTGCATGCCGAAGATCTGAGGGACCCCCAGCCGATCGTTGCCCTGGCGGCTGCGCTGGGTGCGGTTCTGCAGCTGCGCCTCATCCTGGATGCTGACCAGGATGGTGATGAGGTCGCCGACCTGCGCCGCGCGCTGGTCCCGCAGGAAGGTGCGGCTGCCGGGACGCCACAGGCTGTTCGCCACCATCGGCGGATCCTGCGGCGCCGGCATAGGCATGGAGACCGGACGCCAGGACGGATCGGCCGTCGGATCGGCCACCGCCGACATCTCAGGCACCCGACCGACGCGCGAGAGCCGTTCCAGAGAGCCGCAGCCGGCAAGCAGGACGGACAGTATCAGCAGCGGGAGCAGGCGCATGGCTGGAACTCCTTCAGCGGGCGACCGGCGTTGCGCCGATGGCCACGCGCACGCGGCCAGGGCCGACGACCTCGCCCTCGACGATGTTGCGGCTGGCGAGGTTCATCACCGGCACCACGCTCCCGCGCGGCCCCGTCTCCAGCGCCCGCCCCTGGGCAGTGAGGGAAAGACCCGGTGCCTCCAGCAGCATGGTGACGAGGCCGTTCCTCTCGACCATTGCCGGGGCGCCGAGATCGGCGGCCATGAAGGGCATTCCGCTCGCCATCGGCCGGCGCAGCTGCTGTCCGATCACCTGGTCCAGCCGCTGTGCCGCACCTGCCCGCACGCGCTCGGCCCGCAGCCGGGTCAGACGCGCATCCTCCGGTCCCACGATCTCGCCGAGCGCGAGGCGGCGGGTCGCGACCACCACGGGCCGGGTCGGATGGGCGCGGCCGGCAAGACGCAGGCGCTGGCTCGGCATCCCTTCCGCCATGATGACGAGGGTAGCGGCGAAGCGCAGGCCGGCCGGGTCGAAACTCGCCGCCTCGATGGCGAGCCGCACCGCCGCGGCAGAGGGCACCATGGGCGGCGGCAGCGCACCGAATTCGAGATCGGCTTCGGGATCCAGGCCGAGATGCAGCAGGTCGGCGCGCAGCGCGGCCTCGATCTCCTCCCGCGGGACCGGCCTGCCCGGCCGTTCGATCACCACGCGCTCATGTGCGGTGAGCGGGCGCCAGGGGATGCTGTGAGTGCGCGCCAAGCTGGCGAGTTGCGGTGCCTCCAGCACCAGGCGCCGGCCTGGTGCCGGGGCGGTGCCGATCGGCTGCGTGGCCCGCACGCCCAGCCCGTCGAACAGGTCGCCGAGGCGGAGCGTAGGCTCCTCCACCACCGCGAGCGGCCGCAATGCCACGAACTCTTCCGCCACGGCCAATGTCGGCGCCAGCAGCAGGAGAAGCAGGGCGAGGATGCGCATGCCGGCCATCCTCAGCGCATCCGCGACAGGGTCGAGAGCATCTCGTCGGCCGCGGTGATGACCTTGCTGTTCATCTCATAGGCCCGCTGCGCGGTGATCAGGCTGGTGATCTCCTGCACCACGTTGACGTTGCTGTTCTCGATGAATCCCTGCAGGAGCTGTCCATGCCCCGGCTGCCCCGGCGCGGCGAGCTGTGGCTGGCCGGAAGCCGGCGTCGCCAGCAGCAGGTTGTCGCCGATGGCCTCCAGTCCGCCCTCATTGGGGAAGATGGCGGTCTGGATCTGCCCCACATTCTGTGGCTCCACCTGTCCGTCGAGCTTCGCCAGGACCTCGCCCGCCGCATTGATGGTGACGTCGCGCGCGGCGGCGGGAATGGTGATGCCGGGCTGCACCACGAAGCCCTCTGCAGTGACGATCACGCCCTCTGGCGACAGGCCGAAAGTGCCGTCCCGCGTATAGGCCAGCTCGCCCGAGGGGAGCAGCACCTGGAAGAAACCGTTGCCGCGAATGGCGAGGTCGAAGGTGTTCTCGGTCTGCTGCAGGCTGCCCTGCTCGCTGATGCGGTAGATGGCCGAGGTCTTCACGCCGAGGCCGAGCTGCGCCCCTGAAGGCAGCACGCTGCCGATATCGGAACTCTGCGAGCCGACGCGGCGCATGTTCTGGTAGAGCAGATCCTGGAATTCCGCCCGCCGGCGCTTGTAGCCGGTGGTGCTCATATTGGCGATGTTGTTCGAGATCACCTCGACATTGGTCTGCTGCGCCAGCATTCCGGTGCCGGCAATCTGCAGGGCACGCATGGGCCTGTCTCCCCGTTCAGGTGCGGCGACGCAGGATGCGGTCGACGGCGCTACCCAGCCGCTCGCCCTCGCGTTCGATGAATTGGACGGCGAACTGGAACTCGCGCAGTTCCGCCGTCAGGTTGGTCAGTTCCAGCACGGGCCGGACATTGCTGCCCTCGAAGGCGCCCTGCACCAGGCTCGGCCGCTCCACCGGCTGGGCCGGATCGTCGCTGGCGAAGAGCCGGTCGCCCTCCGCCCGCAGGCGCTGCTGGTCCTCGAAGCGCACCACGCGCAACTGGCCGATGATGCCGTTCTCGCTGCGGACGGTGCCGTCGCCCTGGATTTCGATGCGGGTGTCGTTCGGGCCGAAGGTCAGCGGCGTGCCACGCGCGTCGAGGACGGCATGCCCCTCCATGTCGGTCAGGCGGCCGTCGGGGCCCAGGGTGAAGCGGCCGGCCCGGGTGTAGCGCTCACCCTGCGGCGTCTCCACGGCGAAATAGCCTTCGCCGCGGATCGCCACGTCCAATGGATTGCCGGTGGTGGTCAGCGCGCCGGGCGTGGTGTCGCGCCAGGTCGCGCGGTCCATGACATAGGCGGTGGGCCCGCGTCCGCCGGTGGCGTTGTGCTGCGGCTGGAGGTATTGCGCGAAGATCGGACGTCCAGCCTGGAAGGCCGGGGTCTCAGCATTCGCCAGATTGTGCGCCAGCACCTGCGTCGCCCGCAGTTGAGCGCCGAGGCGGGAGAGGATGACGTAGCTGGGCGTATCCATGGCGATCTCCGGTGTGCGCCGTCCTGGCGCCTGGAACACGCCGGGCGTTGCAACCCCCGTGCCAGCCGGCACCGCCGCCGGGAGCGGACGGGTCTGCCGATCCCGGCAAGAATTGCCGCAGTGACGGCGGAGCTTGCCGCCGCAAGGCTTCCTTAAGCGATGCCGGCCAGACTGTGGCCCATGGCGATTGGGGGAGCCCAGTGGCAGAGCAGATGAAACCGATGAGGTCCGGCCGTAGCAGGCTGCTGTTGCCTGCGGCGATCCTGCTGCTCGGCGTGGGCGGTGGCGGCCTGCTGTATGGGGGCCTGCTGCCCTGGCCGTCGGGTGGCGGCGCTGCGCCCACGAACATCGGCACGCCGCCCGCCCGCCCGCCCGTCTTCCTGGACATGCCGGAGATCGTGGCGAATCTGAACGCGCCCGGCCGCCGCAGCAGCTATGTCAAGCTGCGCAGCAAGCTGGAACTCGCCGGCCCGGAGGATGCGGCTGCGGTCCGGGCGGTCATGCCGAGGCTGCTCGACCTCTTCACGGTCTATCTGCGGGAGATGCGGCCCGAGGAATTGCGTGGCAGCGCCGGCACATACCGGCTGCGGGAGGAACTGATCGCCCGCGCGAACCTCGCTGCCGCCCCGGCGCGCATCACCGATGTGCTGTTCCTGGAGCTGTTGCAGCAGTGACGACGCCGGAGGAGGAGGACCTGGCCGCCGCCTGGGGCGAAGCCCTGGCGCAGGAGGCGAACACGCCCCCGCCGCCAACCCCGGATTCCACCCGGGTGCTGAACCAGGCGGAGATCGACAGCCTGCTCGGCTTCGGCAACGCGCCGGAGGCGCAGGAGGAGCAGTCCGGTATCCAGCGGATCGTCAGCGCCGGCCTCGTCTCCTACGAGCGCCTGCCGATGCTGGAGATCGTCTTCGACCGGCTGGTGCGCATCATGTCCACCTCCCTGCGCAATTTCACCAGCGACAATGTCGAAGTCTCGATCGACAGCATCAACTCCCTCCGCTTCGGGGACTACCTGAATTCGGTGCCTCTGCCGGCCATGCTGGCCGTCTTCAAGGTGGAGGAATGGGACAATTTCGGCCTGCTGGTGGTCGATTCCGCGCTCATCTACTCGGTCGTGGACGTGCTGCTCGGCGGACGGCGGGGCACCGCCGCGATGCGGATCGAGGGTCGCCCCTACACCACCATCGAACGGACCCTGGTGGAGCGGCTGATCTCGGTCGTCCTGGAGGATCTGTCGGAGGCCTTCGCACCGCTCTCGCCCGTGCACTTCCGCTTCGAGCGGCTGGAGGTGAACCCCCGCTTCGCCGCCATCTCGCGCCTGTCCAATGCCTGCATCCTCTCGCGCCTGCGGGTGGATATGGAGGACCGCGGGGGCCGGATCGAGTTGTTGCTGCCCTATGCCACGCTGGAGCCGGTGCGGGAACTGCTGCTGCAGCAATTCATGGGCGAGAAATTCGGCCGCGACTCCATCTGGGAAACGCATCTGGCCGAGGAGCTGCGCCACACGGAACTCACGCTCGATGTGGTGCTGGACGAGCAGACGATGCCACTTGCCTCGGTGCTGTCGCTGCGCCGGGGCGACCGGATCGCCCTGAATGTCGCGCCCGGCGCGCCGGTGCGCCTTCGCTGCGGCGACGTACCACTGTTCGAGGGGGAACTGGGCCGGCGCGAGAACCGCCTTGCGGTGCGCATCGGGAGGGAATTGCGCGGGCAAGGGGAGGGATGAGGCGATGAATTGGCTGGAATGGCTGCTGCAACTGACTGTAGTGGTGCTGCTGGCGGTCACCATGCCCTTTGCGATCCGGTTGGAACGCGAGTTGCGAGCGGTGCGCCGCGAGCGCGGCGCCCTGGAGGGCAGCGCCGCCGGTCTGAGCGAGGCCACGCGCATGGCGGAGGCCGCCTCTGTGCGGCTGCGCGCGGCGGCCGAGAGCGCCGGGCGGCAGGTCGCCGAGAAGCTGGCGGCCGCGGAGCCGTTGCGTGACGATCTGCGCTATCTCGTTGAGCGGGCGGAATCGGTCGCCGACCGGCTGGACGGGCTGGTGCGCGCTGCCCGGCCGGCCCTCGCCGAGACGGCAGCGGCGGCGGCTCCGCCGGTGGCCCGCAGCCAGGCGGAGCGGGACCTGCTGCGCGCGCTTCGGCTCGCCCAATGACCTGGCGTCCTCGCCTGCTGCCGACGGCGATCGCCGTGATGGCGTCGCTGCTGCTTGCAAAACTGCCCGGGCTGCTGGCCGGCATGCCGGAATCCGTGCCGGAGTTCGAGCTGGTCGCCGCTGCGCATGCCGGCGGCACGGAGGCACCAGCCGATGCCACCGCCAATGCAGCGTCGGCCGCGCCGCAGCCGGAGCGGCAGGCGGAGCGGGCCATCCTCGAAAGCCTGCGCGCCCGCCGCGCCGAACTTGATGCCCGCGAGCAGGCGCTCGCGACGCGGGAACTGGTGCTGCAGGCCGCGGAGCGCCGCCTAGCCGAGCGCGTCGAGGAGATTGCCGCGCTGCAGCGGCAGCTGGAAGCCGCCAGCCAGGCCAGGTCCGAGCGCGAGGAGGCGGGCTGGCGACAGTTGGTGAAGCTCTACGAGGGCATGCGGCCGCGCGACGCGGCAACGATCTTCGACGAACTGGACATGCCTGTCCTCGTCGAGGTCGTGGATCGGATGCGGGAGGCGAAGGCCGCGCCGGTGCTGGGCGCCATGCGCCCGGAGCGGGCGCGGCTGCTGACCGCGGAACTCGCCCGACGCCGCGCCCGCGTGGCGGACTGAGCGCCGCGCCTTCCGGAGGACAGCAGGCAACACAGGAAAGCCAAGAGGAACCCGTATCATGGCACTGGACAAGAGCACCAGCGTGCTGATCGTCGATGACTACAAGACGATGCTCCGAATCATCCGCAACCTGCTCAAGCAACTCGAATTCGACAATGTCGAGGAGGCGACGGATGGACAGGAGGCGCTGGCCAAGCTGCGCGCTGGCCATTTCGGCCTGGTGATCAGCGACTGGAACATGCAGCCCATGACCGGCCTCGACCTGCTGAAGGAGGTGCGGGCGGATGCGCGGCTGAAGGACACGCCCTTCATCATGGTCACGGCGGAGAGCAAGACCGAGAACGTCATCGCCGCCAAGCAGGCCG
>Ga0182742_1005263_pt1 | contig 11064 bp, 13 predicted proteins | sample eDN5th37CBELigMG_FD_128880 | JGI IMG/M metagenome (GOLD analysis project Ga0182742, IMG submission 128880) | Enriched Miracle-Growth compost microbial communities from Emeryville, California, USA - eDNA 5th pass 37_C BE-Lig MG (version 2)... ... | reverse complement strand
GCCACTCCTCAAAGCTCAACTCCGTGATGGGGCCGCCGGTTGCGATGCCGGCATTGACCACCGCGAGGTCAATCCCCCGCAGCTGGTCAGCAACCCCGTTCCAGAAACCTTCGTCCGTCACATCGCCGGGGAGCCGGACCAGTTCCGCCCCGCCGATCTCCACCGAGTCCAGCCTCACCGCCTCAAGATCCACAAGCAGCAGCCGGGCGGCACCGCGCGCCGCCAGCTCCTGCGCCGTCGCAAGACCGATGCCGGAAGTCGCTCCGGTGATCAGCGCCACCTTGCCCGCGAAATCAGCCGCCATGCCTCTCCTCCATCACCTCGCCGCCATTCATCTCAGGCTGCAACAGGTCGTGCAAACAGGGAATGGCCACCCGGCCCATGTTTACTTTCCGTTCCAAAGCTCCCATCCTACACTTTATGCCAGCCCTCCAACTTCCCGCGCTGCATGCAAGCCATGCAGGCACCTGGCTGCGCGAGGGGGACGGCACGGTCCGGGAGGTCGGAAAGGGCGAGGCAGTCTCCGCAGCGGCGGACACACCGATGCTGCTGCTCAATGCGCCGCTGGTGGCCAGCAGGCTCGGCTATCCGGACCTGAGCGGGCTGGACCTGCTGGAGCTGTTCGCCTTCGTGCACCCGGCACGCTTCATGGTTCCGACGCCGAAAGGGCTCGCCCATGCACTTGGGTTGCAGGAGCCTTCCAGCGACGATGCGGTGCCGTTGCTCCTGCAATCCGCAGCGGGTGCATTGCTGGAAATCTGCACCTCCGACGCCTGGCCGGAGCGGGAGGGCGCGTGGTCCTCCCTCCAGTCTCTCGCACGGCTGCGCTGGCCGTGGGCGCATGTCCTCGCCCCCCACATCCGCCAGCCGAAGCAGGCGGAGAAGTGGCTGTTTTCCAAGCTGCCCGAGTGGCAGGAAGCCCCGCCCCGACCGCAGCCGTCTCAGGTGACGCTGGGGGAGGAGGCGATCGCCGCGCAACTCGCCCGCCTCACCGGCGAGGGGGCGGAACAGCGGCCGGGGCAGCAAGCCTACTCGAAGGAAGTGGGCCGCATCTTCGCCCCCCGCAGCACCCGCAAGCAGCCGCACCTGCTGCTGGCGCAGGCGGGCACCGGCGTGGGCAAGACGCTCGGCTATCTCGCCCCCGCCTCATTGTGGAGCGAGCAGTCCCAAGGCACCGTCTGGGTCAGCACCTACACGAAGAACCTGCAACGTCAGCTTCGGCGGGAGAGCGCCCGCGCCTGGCCCGCAGCCCGCCCAGACGGCAGCCGCCCGGTCGTGGTGCGCAAGGGCCGCGAAAATTACCTTTGCCTGCTCAATCTGGAGGATGCGCTGCAGGGCGGCTTCGGCGGCCGAGCGGCGGTGCTGGCGCATCTGGTGGCGCGGTGGGCGGCCTATTCCCAGGACGGAGACATCATCGGCGGTGACCTGCCCGGTTGGCTTGGCACCCTCTTCCGCAGCCGGGCGATCCGCTCGCTGACGGACCAGCGCGGGGAGTGCATCTATGCCGGTTGCCCGCACTACCGGAAGTGCTTCATCGAGCGTGCCGCGCGGGCCAGTGCGCAGGCCGATCTGGTCATTGCCAATCACGCACTTGTGATGGTGAACGCCGCGCGCGGGCGGGACCACGCCCTGCGCCCGACCCGCATCGTCTTTGACGAGGGGCACCATGTTTTCGACGCCGCCGACAGCACCTTCGCCGCCGCGCTGACGGGGCGAGAAGCGGTGGAGCTGCGCCGCTGGATCGTGGGGCCGGAGCGCGGATCGAAAGGGCGGCGCCGTGGCTTGGCGGCGCGGCTTGCGGATGTGGCCAGCTATGATGAAGCGGGCGCGGAGGCGATTGCCCGAGCGCGTGATGCGGCCGATGCCTTGCCGTCCGAAGGATGGCTGCAGCGCCTGATCGATGGCGAGCCCTTCGGCGCAGTGGAAGCGCTGCTCTCCGCCGTGCGAAGCGTGACCTATGCACGTGACGAGAACGGGCAGGAGGCAGGATATGGGCTTGAGACGGAAGCGGCAGAGCTGCCCGGCGCCTTCGTGGAGCTCGCGCAGCAAGCCGCCAGCGCCCTCGCCGCGATCCGCCAGCCGCTGATGCAGCTTTCCGCGCGGCTGGAAGCGCTGATGGAGGACGCGCCCGACTGGCTGGACGGGCAGGGGCGCGCGCGGGTGGAGGGCGCCCGCCATTCGCTCGCCTGGCGGATCGACACGCTCGCCGCTTGGGAAGCGCTGCTTGACCGGCTTGGCGGACCCGCTGACCCGGAATTCGTTGACTGGCTGTCTGTGGAACGTGCGGAAGCGCGCGAGTTCGATGTGGGGCTTCACCGCCGGTTCCTCGATCCGATGAAGCCTTTCGCCAAGGTGGTTCTCGAACCCGCTCATGGCGTGATGCTGACCAGCGCCACGCTGTGCCCCACGAGCCCGACAGGAGAGGATTGGCCTGCGGCAATCGCCCGGAGCGGCGCCGGTCACCTCGATTGCCAGCCGCTGCTGACTTCTGCGCCCAGCCCATTCGACTACGCCTCGCGCGCCGAGGTGCTGATCGTCACCGATATTCGCAAAGGCGACCTCGCGCGGCTGGCCGGCGCCTATGCCCGTATCATCGAGGCCTCTGGCGGCGGCGTGCTCGGCCTGTTCACCGCGATCCGTCGGCTGCGCGCCGTGCATGCGCGGATCGCGGATCGGCTCGCCCGATCGGGCCTGCCGCTCTACGCCCAGCATGTCGATCCGATCGACACCGGCACCTTGGTCGACATCTTCCGCGACGATGAGCGGTCAAGCCTGCTCGGCACCGACGCGCTGCGCGACGGGGTGGACGTGCCGGGCGAATCGCTACGCTGTGTGGTGATGGAGCAGGTGCCCTGGCCCAAACCCACGATCCTGCACAGAGCCCGCCGCGCTGTTGAAGGGGGCTCCGCCCATGATGACCGGCTGATTCGGGCTCGACTGGCTCAGGCCTTTGGGCGGCTGATCCGCTCGCAAGGGGATCGCGGCCACTTCGTCGTCCTCTCGCCCGCCTTCCCGTCGCGCCTGCTCGATGCATTTCCGGCGGGGACGCCCGTCCACCGCCTGACGCTTGCCGAGGCTTTACAACGGATCGGCGGCGGTGTTTCACTTGAGCACGCGACGCTGACGTCGGCGATCCGGGAAGAGGAGGCGGAAAGGTGAAACGGCTCGGCCTCTTCCGACATGCCAAATCCGATTGGGATGACCTGACGCTGCGCGATTTCGACCGCGGGCTGAACGAACGCGGCCGGCGCGGTGCTGCGCTGATGGGCCGGCACATTCGCGAGCATGGCGTCACCTGGGACCTGGTGCTTGCCAGCCCGGCGGAACGGGTCCGCCATACCCTCGACGCGAGTGGGCTGCCCTTCCCCGTTCACTGGGACGAACACGCTTATCTCGCCACCAGCGGCGGCTTGATCGAGCTCCTCCGCGGAACCAGGGGTGATCCGCAGAGCGTGCTGCTCGCCGGCCACAATCCCGGGCTACAGGAGCTGATCTTCGAGCTCGTGACACCGGAGCATGAGAACGAACTCTTCGCTGCGGCGGCCGAGAAATACCCGACGGCGAGCTTCGCCGTGCTGGAACTCGCGATTGAGCGGTGGAGCGAATGCTCACCCGGTTGCGGCCAGCTGGTCCACTTTGTCCGACCGCGAGACCTCGACCCGGAGCTCGGGCCGGAGCGCGCCGACCCGCACACTGCGGGTCTGGCCCGGTAGGCTACCCCTCCAGCGCGGACGCCAACCGCGCGCGGATGCGCTTGAGGGCCGACAGCAACTCCTCGGGCTGCTCGGCCAAGGAAGCGCCGTGAGCGACACTTTCTTGAAGATCCACCACAGGCGCAGCCGTGCCTTCAGCATCCGCCGAAGTTAAGCGCCGCTTCTCCAGCGCCTGTCTCGCTCCCTTAAGAGTGTAGCCTTCGCGGTTGATCAGCCGGTCAATGCGGTTGAGCAGTTCCACATCTTCAGGGCGGTAGTAGCGCCTCCCGCCACTCCGCTTGAGCGGTCGCAGCATGGGGAACTGCTGTTCCCAATACCGGAGAACATGCTGCCTGACGCCAAGAGCCGTGGCGACCTCGCCAATCGTGCGCAGCGCGCCCGGCTCCTTACCGTCATCCACTTAGAATCATCCCAGGGCCGACGAGGCGGCGATCCTGTCCTTGAGTTTTTGGCTGGCGCGAAAGGTCAGAACCCGCCGCGGAGTGATCGGCACCTCGATCCCGGTCTTGGGATTGCGGCCGACACGTTCCTTCTTGTCCCGAAGCACGAAGCTGCCGAAGCCGGAAATCTTTACGTTTTCGCCCTCGGACATCGCCGAGCACATGTGGGCGAGGATCGACTCGACAAGTGCCAGGCTTTCCGCGCGGGAAAAACCGAGCTTGCGGTTGATGGTCTCGGCCAGATCCGCCCTCGTCAGCGTGCCCACGGATCGCATAAACTGCATGCAATAGTCCCCCCTCTGCTGCGATGCCGCGATTGAAAGCTAAATGCCTGATTCCCCCGTGATTGGCAATGTTATGACGCCGGATGAGCGCATCCTGTTCAGATTCGGAGCAGGCTGGCGCCCCAGGTGAAGCCGCCGCCCATTGCCTCAAGCATAACAAGGTCGCCTGCCTTGATGCGCCCGTCGCGCCTCGCCACTTCGAAGGCCAGGGGAACGGAGGCGGCGGAGGTGTTGGCGTGGCGGTCCACCGTCACCACCACCCGCTCGATTGGCAGGCCGAGTTTGCGCGCGGTGGCGTCCAAGATGCGGAAGTTTGCCTGGTGCGGCACGACCCAGTCGATGTCGGAAGGAACGTGGCCGGCCTCTTCCAGCACCTCCTGAAGGACCTCCGCGAGGTTGACGACCGCGTGGCGAAACACCTCGCGGCCCTTCATTCGTAGCTTGCCGACGGTGCCGGTCGTAGAGACGCCGCCGTCGACATAGAGCAGCTCACGGTGCTGGCCTTCGGCATGAAGCTTCGTTCCGAGAATGCCCGGCCCGTCTTCCGCCACCTCCTCCGCGCGGAGCACGAAAGCGCCGGCGCCATCGCCGAACAGCACGCAGGTGGTGCGATCCTCCCAATCGAGGATCCGGCTGAACGTCTCAGCGCCGATGACGAGCGCGCACTTGGCCATGCCGGTGCGCAGCATCGAATCGGCGGTGCCGAGTGCGTAGAGAAAGCCGGAGCAGACGGCCGCGACGTCGAAGGCGGGAATGCCGCGGCAACCCAGCGCCTGCTGGACGGTAACGGCAGTGGCCGGAAAGGTGTTGTCGGGAGTGGCGGTGGCGAGAACGATGAGGTCCACCTCGCTCGCATCGATCCTCGCGTCCGCCAGCGCCGCGCGCGCCGCCGCGGTCGCCAGCGAGCCGGTCGTCTCACCCTCACCAGCAATGTAGCGGACGGTGATGCCGGTTCGCTCCCGAATCCACTCATCGCTGGTGTCCAGCGTCTGCGCCAGTTCCTGGTTGGTGACCGCGCGCTTCGGCAGAGCCGCGCCCACGCCCTTGAAAACAGAACGGATCATCGGGTCGCCCCCACGGAACCGTTCTTGCGCAGCCGATCCGTGCCGAGCTCCGAAAGGTCGGCAGCGATACGCTGCGTCAGGTTTTCTTCCAGCAAGCGCGCGGCAACCGCCACGGCATTGGCGACGCCAGCCTCATTGGCGCTGCCGTGCGATTTCACCACGATCCCATTCAAGCCGAGAAAAACCGCACCATTGTGGTTATTCGGGTCAAGATGGTGGCGCAGCAGCTCCGTGGCAGGGCGCGAGATCAGAAATCCGATCTTGGACCGCGTGGAGCTGCGAAAGGCGTCCTTCAACAGGTCGGTCACGAACCGAGCCGCCCCCTCGATCGCCTTCAGCGCGATATTGCCGGAAAATCCATCGGTCACCACAACATCGACGTCGCCGCGGTTGATCTTGTCGGCCTCGACAAAGCCCTCGAAATCCAGCGCCAGCCCGCTCGCGTCACGGAGCGCCTGCGCCGCATCCTGCAAGTCGCCGGTGCCCTTGGTCTCTTCAGTCCCGATGTTCAGCAGGCGCACACGCGGCCGCGGGCGATCGGTGACGATCCGGGCATAAGCAGCGCCCATGATGGCGAACTGGACGAGGTTTTGCGCATCGCACTCGGTATTGGCGCCGAGATCGAGCATGACGACGTCGTTGTCACCGAGGGTCGGCATCAGGGCCGCGAGCGCAGGCCGGTCAATCCCCGGCACCGTGCGCAGTGAGAGCTTGCTCATCGCCATCAGCGCGCCGGTATTGCCCGCGCTGACGGCAGCCCCTGCATCGCCGCGCTTCACCGCGTTGATGGCGAGGCCCATCGAAGTCGTCTTGGCGCGGCGCAGCGCCTGTGTCGGCTTCTCATCGCCGGCGACGACATCCTCGCAGTGGAGGATCTCGGACGCCTGGCGCATGTTCGGGTGGCTGTCGAGCGCGCGCTCGATCCGCTTGCTGTCCCCGACCAGCAGGAACTTGAAGCGCTCATGCCGGCGACGCGCAAGCGCGGCCCCCGAAATCATGACGCGCACGCCCTCGTCGCCGCCCATCGCGTCAACGGCGATACGCGGCAAGCTCATGCGCAGAACTCTCCGTACGGGCGCTTAGAGCGCGACCGGAACGACTTCGCGCCCGTTATAGTGGCCGCAAGCGACGCACAGGTGGTGCGGGCGCTTGAGCTCGCCGCAATTGGTGCATTCGTGGAATGCCTCGACCTTCAGCGCGTCATGCGACCGGCGGTTGCCCCGACGGTGCGGCGAAACTTTTCTTTTGGGGACAGCCATTGCGGCACCTGTTCCTTGAAATCTAACCTGTTGGCGGCCGCCCTAGGCCAAGCCGGCAGCCCCCGCAAGGGCAGCGGCAGCGGTCCCGGACCTCGCGGCGAAGGCGGGCCCTATAGCGATTATTCGCGGTAGCGCAAGGGAGGGAGCCGGCCGATCATCCCTGGCGCCCCGCAGCGATCGCGGCATCGCTGACGAAGGGATTGCTCTGCCGCTCCCGCCCGAATGTGCTGGTCGGCCCATGACCCGGCACAAAGGTGACCTCATCGCCCAGAGGCCACAGCTTGCCGGTGATCGCATCGAGCAGGTCCTGATGATTGCCCAAGGGGAAATCGGTGCGCCCGATCGAGCCGGCGAACAGCACGTCACCAACAAAGGCGAATCGCGTCGGCCGGTGGAAGAACACGACGTGTCCCGGGGTATGGCCGGGACAATGGATCACCTCCAGCTCCACCTTGCCGAAGGAAACAATGTCGCCATCCTCCAGCCAGCGTGTTGGTTCGAAGGTGTGGGCAGGCACGCCGAAGCGGCCCTGATCGTCGTCCAGACGGGCGATCCAGAACCGATCATCCTCGTGCGGCCCCTCGATAGGAAGGCTCAGTTCCTTCGCCAGCTCGCCGGCGAGGCCGCAATGGTCGATGTGGCCGTGGGTAAGCAGGATCTTCTCCAGCGTCACCCCGGCGCGCCGCACGGCGTCCTTCAAGCGGTCGAGATCGCCGCCCGGGTCAATGAGCGCGCCGCGCATCGTTTTGCTGCACCAGACAAGGGAGCAATTCTGCTGCAATGACGTGACCGGAATGATGGCGGCGCGCAGGGGCGCCTCGCTTGAACTCGTCATCCGGGAAGCGTGGAGGCTGGACTGTCCATTTGCAACCGGGTCAAAACCGCTTTGCAAGGCAGCTCAAACCCGCCCGCTCTTCCAGACAACCCGCCCGATCACGTCAATTTCCTCCAGCGACACCTTCACAGGCTCATAGGCCGGATTGGCGCTGATCAGCCGCACCCGTCCCGGCGGCCCTGCCTGCACCCTTTTGACGTGAAGCACCTCGCCCATTCGCAGGACATGAATGCCCTCGCGAAACGGCTGGGGTGAGCGGTCCACCAGGATCTCGTCCCCGTCGCGCAGCAACGGCTCCATCGAATCACCGGACACGCGAATGGCGGAGAGCATTGTCGGGTCCAGCCCCTGCTCCCTCAACCAGCGGCGCGAGAATCGGAACGTGTCGAAGGCGGATTCGGCGGCGCCGAGGCTGCCCGGGCCGGCCGAGGCCTGGACCGGAAGCCGTGCAAGCTCCACCCAATCTCCTCCGTCATCAGAGGATTTTTCCTCTGCAGCGCCAAGCTCCGTCTCGCTGACGCCGAAGAACTGCGCCAGCTTCCTACGATCATCCTCCTCCAGCTTCCTAGGGCTTCCCTTCGTGATGTACTGCTGGAGATAGCTCGCATTCCGGCCGAGCATTCGCGAAAGAGCAGCCAGGCTGCTGCCCCGCTCCCGCGCCAATTCGGCCAATCTCTCTCGGGGGTCCATGATCTTTCCCACCCTTTCCTATGATCTTCTCCTACACGATGTATTTTTCCTAGACAAGTAGGAATTTTCAAGCGACCAGAAGGAGAACAACGAGTCGCCCAGCAACAGCATCTGGAGGAAAAGGGACCATGTTGCTTCGTAAGATCGAGGTTTTCCTGCGCCGTACCGGAATGCCGCCGACCAAGTTCGGCCGCCTCGCCACTCACGACCCCCGTTTCGTCCTCGATCTGCGCAATGGGCGCACCCCGCGCGGCCGCACGGTAGAGCGCGTAGAACATTTCATGAACACATACCGGGAGGAAACCCATGCTTTCTGAGGCTCTGCCCATGAACTTCCAGCGCAAGCGCCGCCGCCTTCCTTCCGACACGCTGCGTCGGGCGCTGCTGGAGCTGGCGAGCAACCAGGCCACGATCGTGGACCACAAGGAGCGGAGCTGGGCGAGCATCACCTTCGCCGGAACGCGCCACCAGCTGGATCTGGTTTTCGAAGGCGCCGAGGCTGTTGAGGCGGGCGAGCGCTTCATCACGAACCTCCCAGAGCATCTGTTCGACATCCCGGGCCAACTGGTCGCAGATGCCGCAGTTATCTCGGTTGATCATCGGCTCGAGCCGAATCCGCGGATGCAGGTGTGCACCGAAATTCTCCTGCTCGACGACAATTGATCCCGGGCGGGGCGGCGGCGCCCGTGCCCGCCCTTCGCGCGGGCGCCGCCTTTCTCAATAGCCCCGCAGCAGGTCCACTTCCTCTTCCAAAGGCTCGCCGGCGCGGAAGCGTTCGCAATTCCGCAGGAAGCGGTCAACGGCCCGAGCCTGGCTGGCCGCGGTGGGAATGCCGGCAAGATGCATGGTGACATGCGCGTTTGGCAGCGACCATAGTGAATGATCCGGCGGAAGCGGTTCAGGGTCCGTCAGGTCGAGAACCGCTGCGGTGATCCGGGTTTCCGCCAGAGCCGCTGTCAGCGCGGCTTGGTCGATGCAGTCGGCCCGCGCGAAGTTGACCAGCACCGCCTCCCTCTTCATCGCCGCCAGCTCCGCAGCCCCGATCATGCCGCGCGTTTCCGCCGTCCCGGGAAGCGCGAGAATGATCCAGTCGAACTGGCCCAGCTGACCGCGCCACTCATCCGGGCCAATCGCGCCCTGCCCGCCTTTGCTGCGGACCGGCACCACCTCCACCCCGAAACCGCCGAGCATCCGCCCGATCGCCTGCCCGATCGCGCCGTAGCCGAGGATCAGCGCGCGGCTGCCCGCCAGCTCTCGCGTTCCCGGGGGAACGGAAAGCCATTCGTGCCGATCCTGAGCGCGGACGACTGCGGGGTAATCCTTCGCCACCGCCAGCATCGTCAGCACAGCGAATTCAGCAACCTGCACGGCGGTGAGGCCGGAACCACAGGTCAGCGCCATGCCGCGGTGGCGCAGGTCCGCCAGCGGCATCCAGTCCACCCCCGCATAGGAGCTGTTGAGCCAGCGCAGATTGGTCGCACGCGCGATCGCCGCAAGAGGCGCCGCCTTCTCGTGCCGGTCGAACCAGCCAATCTCCGCCTCCGGAGCAAGTTCGACAAGGCGTTCCGGCGTGTCCCACCAGCGTGGGCTGATCCAGTCCGGCAGGCGAGCCTCCAGCAGCGACCGCATCGTTGCCGGCAGAACCGCGACCGTCATCTCAGCCGAGCTTCCATTCCCAGCCGAGCGGATCACCGTCCATCACCTCGACCCCCTTCGCGGCAAGCTCGTCCCGGATCGCGTCGGAGGTGGCGAAATCCTTCGCAGCGCGCGCTTCCTTGCGGCGGGCGAGTGCTGCCTCGACCTCATCCTCCTCGATAGCCGCATCGCGCGGGCGCAGGCGCAGGTCGGCGCGGGCAAGGGTTAGCAAGCCCAGGCCAAGGACGCTGTCCATCGCCTCAACCGCCGCGAGAACCTCGCGCGGCGGCATTTTCTTGAGGGCGAGCATCTCTTCCAGCACGGTGAGAGCGACGGCGCTGTTGAGATCTTCCGAAATGGCCTGGTCGAAGCGCACGACCAGCGGGCGCAGCGTGCCGCCGATCTCGTCCACCGCCGCGTCCAGCGTCCAACCGCAATCCGGCGTGGGGATGGCACTCTCCCCCTTCTGTGCGTGGCGGGCCTTCAGCTGTTCCACGGCCATCACCATCCGCTTCAGCCGCACCAAAGCCGCGCCAAGGCCCTCCCAGCTGAATTCCAGCTCGCTGCGATAATGCGCCTGAAGGCACATCATGCGGTAGGCGAGCGGGTGATAGCCTTTGTCGATCAGCAGCTGCAGGCGCAGGAACTCGCCGGAGGATTTGCTCATCTTGCCGGAGCGTTCCACCAGAAAGTTGTTGTGCATCCACAGGCGCGCCCCGCTGTTTTCGGGCTGGTCGAGCCCGTTCGTGCAGCAGAAGGCCTGGTTCTGCGCGATCTCGTTCGGATGGTGGATCTCGCGGTGGTCGATGCCGCCGGTGTGAATGTCGAACGGGAAGCCGAGCACTGCTCCGCTCATCACCGAACATTCGAGGTGCCAGCCGGGCGCACCCCGGCCCCACGGCGAATCCCACTCCATCTGGCGGGTCTCGCCCGCTGGGGTGGCGCGCCAGATGGCGAAGTCCGCGGGATGGCGCTTGCCCTCAACCGCCTCGATCCGCCCTTCGCCTTCCTCGATCGAGGCACGAGCCAGACGGCCATAATCGGCCACCGTGGTGACGTCGAAATAAAGGCCGCTGTCGAGCTGGTAACAGTGCTTGTCCGCGATGCCCTTCGCGAATTCGATCATCTGCGGGACGTAATCGGT
>Ga0182742_1005262_pt1 | contig 11064 bp, 10 predicted proteins | sample eDN5th37CBELigMG_FD_128880 | JGI IMG/M metagenome (GOLD analysis project Ga0182742, IMG submission 128880) | Enriched Miracle-Growth compost microbial communities from Emeryville, California, USA - eDNA 5th pass 37_C BE-Lig MG (version 2)... ... | reverse complement strand
GCCGAGGGGTTTGCCGCGTGCGCCGAGCAGCTGGCGGCCGTGGCCGACGAGGCCGGGCCGATCGACGCCCTCGTCCTGGCGATCACCGGGGAGCGGAGCCACCCCACCGGCGGGCCCGGCGCGACCTGGCAGGCCATCCTCGACGACCACGAGGGGCTGGTGGCCCGCATCGCCGCGGACGGCGGATGGCTGCAGGCCGCGGCCCGGCTGGCGGAGCGCCAGGCGCGCCCGCTCCGGGTGCTCACGCTGACCGACGCCACCTCGCCGGCCGGCCGCAGCCGCGCCCAGGCGGCGGCGCAGCTGGCCCGCAGCGGCCACCTCGCCACCGCCGACCGGGTGCACGTCTTCGCCATCGGCCTCGAGTCCGGCGACCCCCGCGACGGGGAGGCCGCGGCGGAGCTCGCCGCCCACCTGCTGTGCCGCGAGGGCACGGAGCCGCTGGCCGGCGCCGAACTCGTGGCCGGGGCCGGGTGGCTCGGGCTGCGCTCCCACCCCGGGCCGACCGGATCCATCTCGTACGGGGGCCCCGAGCTCCCCGCCTGGTTCGACGACGTCCTCCGCTCCATCGCCACCGGAGGCGCCACCCCGTAGGCCGCCGGGGCATCGTCCCGGACCGGCCGCAAGGAGGCTGACATGGCAGGTTCCATCGAGCGAGTGGTCGACGCGCACGTCCACCTGTGGGACCCGGCCCGCGCCGACTGGTACCCCTACCTGGCCGGGCGCCAGGACATCGGGATGGGCGACATCTCCCGGATGTGCCGGCTGTTCGACCAGAAGACCTACGTCGCCGAGTCGGCGGCCTGGCCCATCCAGAAGTTCGTGCACGTGGCGGCGGCCACGCCCGCGGTCGGGCTGTCGGAGACGGCCGAGCTCGAGGAGCAGGCGCAGGCCAGCGGCCATCCGGACGCCATCATCGGCAGCGTCAACCCCGCGCACACCGTCAGCGAGATGGTCGACGCGCTCGACCGGCAGCTGGCCACGTCCCCGCGGTTCCGCGGCGTCCGGGCGCCCGGCCTCCCCACCGGACCGGTGCCCCCGCCCGAGGTGCTCCGCGGGCTCGCCGAGCGCGGCCTGGTGTTCGACCTCATGGCCCACCCCGACGAGCTCCACGACGCCGCCCGGGCCCTGGCCGGCCACGACGACCTCACCGTGGTGGTGGAGCACGCGGGCTGGCCTCGCACCGACACCGACGACGAGCACGAGCTCTGGCGAGCCGGCATGGCGGAGCTCGCCGGGCTCGGGCCGCGGGTGCACTGCAAGGTGTCGGGCCTCGCCATGCCGCTCGCCACGATGGCGCCTTCCGCCTACCGGCGTTGGGTGGAGGGCTGCCTGGAGCTGTTCGGGGTCGACCGGTGCCTGTTCGCCAGCAACTTCCCCGTCGACGGCCTGCACGGCACCTTCGACGAGCTCTTCACCACCTACGACGAGCTCACCGAGCACCTCGACCCGGCCGCCCGGGAGAAGGTGTTCGCCGCCAACGCCGAGCGCGTCTACCGCTGCTGATCGATCCCCCCACCCCTGTCGCTCGTGCCCATCCCGTCAGACGTCGGAGGTAGGGAGATGCATCCCAGGAGAAGGACCGCTCGGTGGCTCGCGATCGTGGCTGCCCTCGTGCTCGTGGTCGGGGCCTGCGGCGACGACGACGACGGCGACGGCGGCACGGCGTCGCCCACGTCGGTCGCCGGGGGCCAGGGCACCACCACGTCGGCCGGACCGGCGACGACCGCCGAGCCCGACGACTTCGACCCCGCCGGGGTCCTGCGCGTCGGCGACCTGCTGGCCGCCACCGGCGGCGGCATCAACTTCGACCCGATCAACAACACCGCCTACGCGTCGTGGCGCTACATGAAGGCCATCTACGGCAGCCTGCTCACCCGCAACGCCGACGGCAGCTACCGGCCCGACCTCGCCACCGACTGGGAGATCGTCGACCCGCGCACCGTCGAGCTCGACCTGCGCGAAGGCGTGCAGTTCCAGGACGGGACACCGTTCGACGCCGAGGCCGTGCGGTTCAACCTCATCCGGGCCAGGGACGCGGCTGCGCAGTCGTTCTCCTTCAGCGCCGAGCTGAAGCTGCTCGACGACGTCGAGATCGTCGACGCCCACAAGGTCCGGCTCAAGCTGCGCGAGCCGGTCGCCGGGTGGCTCTTCTCCGCGGGGCGCCCGTTCTTCTCGAGCCCCGAGACGCTCATGCCGTCGCCCGCGGCCGTGCAGGCCGGTCTGGCCACCAAGCCCGTCGGGGCCGGGGCGTTCGAGTTCGTGAGCTACACCCCGGAGAGCGAGCTGGTCCTGCAGAAGAGCGACACGTACTGGGACGCCGACAACGTGCGACTGGCCGAGGTCCGGTTCGTGTACGTGGCGCCGGGCCCTGCGCAGTCGCTCGCGCTGCGCTCCGGTGAGGTGGACATCATCGCCAACCTCAGCTCCAGCCAGGTGCCGGAGATCGAATCCGTGGACGACCTCGAGGTGGAGGCCACCGTCACGGGCCGGCAGTTCTGGGCCATCTACTTCTGCAAGGCCATCCCGCCCTTCGACGATGTCCGCATCCGCAAGGCGCTCAACTACGCCATCGATCGGGAGGCCATCATCGCGGCCGCCTTCCGCGGGTTCGGCGAGCCGATCGACGGGCTCCTGCCCGAAGGCCATCCGTTCCACGTGCCAGAGCTGGACGATCACTTCGCCTACGACCCCGACCGGGCCCGCCAGCTCCTCGCCGAGGCCGGGGCCGAGAACGTCGAGTTCACGCTGATGTACTCGCCGAGCAGCGTGCCCGGCGACACCATCGCCGAGATCCTCCGGTCCCAGCTGGCCGAGGTGGGCATGACGGTCAACTTCCGCCCGGTCCAGAACCTCGTGGCGGAGTTCTTCGCCGTGCCGAACGTGGCCAACGGCGCGCTCACGCCGGGCAACGACTACGGGATCACCGACCTCACGCCCGGCGGCATCGGCAACGCCTGCGCCTACGACAACCCGACCCTGAACGCCCTCGTGGCCGACATCAAGGCGGCCCTGCCGGACTCCGACGAGCAGTACGACCTCATCGCCGAGTACCAGCGCTACATCGTGGAGGACGAGGCGCTCGTCGCCTGGCTGGTGTGGACCGCCGAGGTCTTCGGCTGGCAGGACGAGCGGGTCGACGGGGTCGACTACCAGCTCGGGCCCTTCCCGGCGCCTCGGGAGCTGCTGCTGTCGAGCCTCTACATCGAGCGCTAGATGTAGATCGAGCGCTGGGAGGAGGTGAGCCGGAGCTCGGCGACGACCGGCCAGTGATCGGAGGGGAGCCGGCGGGTGACCCGGCTCCTCTCGACACCGGCTGCCACGACCTCGACGTGGTCGCTGACGAAGATGTGGTCCAGGCGGCGACCGTCGCTCCGCCCGGTGAACCCGTGCACGGTGCCGCCCGCGTCGGCGGGGAGGGCGGGGCGCAGCCCGGCCGCGCCGAGCGGCTCCAGCTCGGCCGCGCCGGGCTCGGCGTTGAAGTCCCCGACGACGATCTGGGGCCGTCGCGGGTCGAGCCACGTGACGAGCTGCTCCACGCTGCGGCGGCGCCGGTCGGCGGCGCGCGAGTCGAGGTGGGTGTTGGTGAACTGCACGACCACGCCCGAGGGCTCGAGCTCGAGCAGGCAGGTGGTGGCGATCCGCGGGAAGCGCGCGCCGTCGAGGCGCGAGCCCGGCCGGTCGGGGTGGTCGCCGAACCAGCGGGTGACGTGCTCGACCACGCGGAGCGGTGGGCGGGTGAGGACGGCGCAGTGCTCGCCGCGGCGCCGGGCGCTGCGGCCGTCGCCGCACGCCGTGTAGCCGGATCCTCTGAGGATGGCCCGCAGCTGGAAGGCGTAGACCTCCTGCAGGCCGATCACGTCGGCGTCGAGCGCCGCCACGGTGGCCACGCAGGCGCGCCGGCGGAACGGCCACGCGTGCCGGCCGTCGAGCGCTCGCCCGTTGCGGACGTTGAACGACGCGACGCGCAGGTCGGGCACCGGCCGGACCGTAGCCCCGCAGTCGCCGCTGGCCGCCGGTCAGCCCCGCCCCGGGCAGCCTCGCCCGAGGTAGGCGCGCCCGGCGTCGTCCAGGGCGCGCCAGACAAGCTCCTCGGACGCAGGCGTCAATCGGCCGCGAGCGCCCTCCGAGCGAAGTCGATCAGCCGCGCCGTCTCCTCGGTGTTCGGCGGCGTCTCGTCGACCAGATGCCGATGGAGGGCGGCCACGGCATAGTCTCGGATGATCGATGCGTCGGCCCACGGGTCACTGCTCCGGAAGACGCCGGCCTGCTGACCGTCGGCGATCACCTCCGCCAAGGGGGCGACGAGGAGCTTGTCGTGCTCGTGGCGGGCCTCGGGGAACGCCGCCATCAACTGCCGCGAGGCGAGGCCGAAGGGCCGAGCTCCCCCAGCGGCACGCGGCGTCGCCTGGCGGAGCACACCGTCGATGTAGGCGGCGACCTTCTCGAACGGCCCGGCGACTCGCGCCATGCGTCGATGCAGGTAGTTCACGAGGATCCGGACGCCACGGTCGTGCACGAGCACCATGAGCTCGTCCTTCGACCGGAAGTGCCGGTAGAACGCCGGTGTCGACAACCCCGCTTCTCGCAGGATCTCCCGGATCGGCGGGTCGAGGTTCCCCGATCGCTCGATGACCTGGAACGCGGCCGCCAGAAGCAGCTCGATCTCGTCGGCGGCTGCACTGACGCGTTCGCTGACGCTCCGTTCGATGGCCCGCTTGACCAGCGGGCTCGTGGCCTCGTCCGTCACGGCTCTCGGGCCGACGATGTTAGTGGACCGACATCGCGAGCTCTACGAGTCGGCGGCGCTGCACCTGTCCGGTGGTGGGTGTCCGGGGGATCTGCTCGACCACGACCAGGCGCCGAGGGTGCTTGTGCGGCGCGAGACGGTCCTGGCAGTAGCTCCTCATGTCCTCGATGCTGAGCTGGTGCCCTTCCCTGAGGACGACGAACGCGGCGATCACCTCGCCCCAGTCCGGGTCGGGGATGCCGGCGACCGCTCCGTCCGCGATCGCGGGGTGCGACTGGAGCACGAGATCGACCTCCACCGGGGCCACCGTCTCTCCGCCGGTGCGGATGGTGTCCTTGGCCCGGCCGGTGATGTAGTAGTAGCCCTCCTCATCGACCTCCGCGATCTCGCCCGTCCGGTACCAGCCGTCGACGAGGGCCGCCGCTGTCGCCTCGGGATCACGGAAGTAGCCGCTGAACAGCTGGGAGTTGCGGGCCCAGAGCTCGCCGTGCTCGTCGAGCCGCACGTACACGCCTGCCGCAGGCGGCCCGACCGAGTTCGGCTTCCTGAGCACGTCCTGAGGCCAGAGCGTGCAGACGGCGGAGGCCTCCGTCGACCCATAGGCGATCGACGTCGTCGTGCCGGGGAACGCATCGGCGATCGCAGCCAGCAGGTCAGGCGTCGTCGCCGAGGTACCGGTGTTCACCTGGCGCAGCGATGTGAGATCGAACGGGGAACGGTCTGTTTCGAGGATCCGGCGCCAGACAGCGGGGATGCAGTAGAGCGTCGCGGCTCGGCGCCGGTGCACCGCGCTCAGGATGTGCTCGGCGTCTGCACGCTCGACGAAGGCCACCTCGTCTCCCGACAGCCACGCCTGGCCCGTGAAGCCCCAACCGGCCATGTGGAACTGGGGGAACATGCAGACGGAGGCCCCGGTCGGCCAGCTGCCGTTCCCGCCTCGGAGACGCTGCGTCCGCTGCGTGAGCACGCAGCCCTTCGGGGAGCCCGTGGTGCCGCTGGTGAAGAAGATGATGAACGGGTCGTCCTCGTGCGGATCTTCGATCTCGACGACGGACGGCCTCCGGGCCGCGAGGAGCTCGCCGATCGTCACGTCGCCCGGATGCTGGTCGTCCGTGACGACGAGCGCCGGTTCGGCGCGGTCGAGCACCTGCTTTGCTTCCTCGTCGTTGTAGCGAGGGTTCATCGGCGCGAACACCGCACCAAGGTGGGCGAGCGCGAAGTACAGCGGGAGGACGTCCAGCGTCGTCTCCCCCCACCAGGAGACCCGCGCTCCCCTACGAACGCCCCGGCCAGCCAGCACCATCGCGAGGTGGTGGCTCTGCTCGTTCACTTCGGCGAAGGTGACCACCCGGTCGCCCAATGAGGCAGCTGGATGTTGAGGCGTGCGCGCCGCCGCCGTCCGAATCACGTCTCCCATCAGCAGTTCGTTCACGGCTCCCACGTCCTACTTCTTGATGATGTACACGCCGTCGAGGAACGGGTTGGCCACCGACGTGACGACCGGTGTCGACACACCGGGTCCGATGCCGGCCACCTTCCCCTTGTCGAAGGCGAAGTCGGCCGACTGGGTCATGAGCGGGACCGCGTAGGCGTTGTCGTACACGATCTGCTGTACCTCCGCCCACAGCACACCCGCTCGCGGGTCGTCCGGAGCGATGGCTGTCAGCTCGGCGGCCAACTCGACGAGACGGTCATCCTGGAACTGGCAGCCGTTGTCGATGCCGGCCGTGCGACGCAGGCCAGGTTGGCTCGTCAACTTCAAGACGCCGCCGCTGGTGTTGATCGTCGTGCCCAGCTGACCCTTCGGGCTCTCGCCCGTGATGAAGTCCAGGGAGACGTTGACAGAGGGCAGGATCGTGACGTCCATGCCGATCTCTCGGAGCTGGCCCTGGATGATCTCGGCGAGTTGCACCTGGAGCGGCTGGTTGCCTTGGACGACGATCGTCAGCGCTGGGTCGGCCACACCCGACTCCTCGAGCAACTGCCGGGCGTTGTCGAGATCAGGCCCGACCTGTTGTTCGATCACGTCGACGGCATAGGGGGTGCCGCGGGGCCACAGGCCCACCTGCACCTTACCGAGGCCGTCCTGTACGGCCTGGTTGATGGCGCTGCGGTCGAGCGCCGCAGCGATGGCTTGCCGGACCTCCAGGCTGTCCACAGGCGCGTGGTCGGCGCAGAACGCGAGGTAGTAGAACGCGTCGAGATCGTTCACCACCACGTCGAACCTGTCCGATGACTGGAGCTCCTCGACGTTGATCGGGTTGACGGTGATGAGATCGACCTGGCCCGCCTGGAGCGCGTTCAGCGCGGCCTGCCCCGCCGCAGCCTGGACGTACTCGATGCGCTTGAGGTGGTAGTCGTCGGCGTCCCAGGACTCCCCCCACTTCTCCAGCACCAGCCGCTGCTCGTCGTACGACACGAACCGGTACGGCCCGGCCCCAACGGGGTTCCGCTCGATGTCGGTGTAGCCGGGCGGCGGGAACATCCCCTCGTGCCGTGAGAAGACCGCGGGAGCGAGACCGGCGATCGGCGTCGCGAAGCTCACGGTGACGGTGTTCCCGGCGGCTTGGACATCGCTGATCTGGCTGAGGAAGGACTGGTTCAGCCCGGCGTACTTCGGATCCTTGAGGCGGAGGATGCCCTCACGGACGGTCTCCGCGTCGTAGGGCGCCCCGTTGTGGAAGCGCAAGCCTGGGCGGAGCGTCATGGTGAACGTGGTCGGGTTCACCACCTCGAAGCTCTCCGCGAGGCCCGGCCGATACGTGCCCGGCTCCGTGCCGGGGCGGATCGGCGTGCCGTAGATGAGGTAGAGCATCCCGACGTACACAGAGTTGAGGATCGTGGCCGGGTCCAACTTGAGGCCGCCGACGGTGGTGAAGTCGGCGGCGATGCGCAGGACTCCATCAGGATCGACAGGAAGGGGCTGGGTCGATGCCGTCGAGGCCGTCGAGGCGCTGCTCCCCGTGGACGGCGAGGAGGTGACGGTGGCCGCTTCGGCCTGTGCGGTCGCGCCGGAGTCATCGTCCCCGCCGCACGACACGCCGGCGAGACTGACAGCTAGGAGTCCTGCACACATACGTGTCAGGGCGCGTCCACGCATATCCAACTCCCCCTGTTGTCCGGTGGACGGGTGTTGAGTCGAGTCGCCGCCTCGGAGCTCCCTGGCTCTCCCAACCCGGGAGCTACGCGGCAGTGATGTCCTTGACGACGCCGATGGTGTGGACCTCGGCAAGGCTGTTGGAGAGGTAGTCCGGCGCTTCCTCGGTCTCGATGAACCAGCCGGTGGGGCACATGGTCAACACCTCGACGAAGGAGAAGCCAAGTCCCGCCGCCTGGACCTCGAACGCCTTCCGTAGCATCCGACGCAGGCGGGACACGTTCCCGGCGGAGTTCGTCGCGCCGCGAGCGACGTACGCGGTCCCGTCGATCCCGGCAAGGATGTCGCTCAACCGGATCGGGTAGCCGTGGTCGGGCGCGTTGCGACCCTCGAGCGTGTTCTTCGTCCGCTGGCCGAGCACGGTGGTCGCGGTCATGTGCCCGCCTGTCTCGCCGAAGACCCCGTTGTTGAGCAGGATCGAGGTGATGCGTTCCCCTCGGGCCGCGCTGTGCAGCACCTCCTGCAGACCCTCGTTCACCATGTCGCCGTCGCCCTGCACCGTGAAGACGATGGTGTCGGGCCGAGACCGTTTCAGGCCGGTGGCCAGTGAGGGGGCCCGGCCATGGAGGGCTTGGAGCACTTCGATGTCGAGCGCTCCTGCGAAGCCCGTGTAGCAGCCGATCCCGATGACCCCAACGGATCGTGTGGTCATCTCCAGTTCGTCCACGAGCTCGGCCACAGCTCGCATGACCGCCGGTTCTCCGCAACCGGGGCAGAAGCTGTGCTCGCCGGGGAGGAGCAGTCGCGGCGTGAAGTCGTCGACGAGCCGTGACGGGCGATCAGGCGGACGGTCTGCAGGGAGGAGCGGGATCGAGGTCATGCGCTCTGCCTCCGGACGTCGTCGAGTGTGCGTCTGAGCTTCGTCATGAGGTTCTCGACGCCGAGATCGGGGGCGATCCCGAAGCCCGACGGGTCGAAGCTGAGGCCCCCGATGAAGTGCACCGGGATGTTCCTCACGGCGAGCCGCACGTCGTCGTACATCTGGCCAGTGTTCAGCTCGTAGACCGCCACGGCACGGGCGCCGGCCGCCGCCTGTGCAACCGCCTCGGCCGGGAAGGGCCACAAGGTGATGGGCCTGACGAACCCGACCGGGATCCCTTCGTCGCGCAGACGGGCGACGACGTAGCGGATGTACCGCGCGGGTGTCCCGTATGCGGCCACGACGAGCTCCGCGTCGTCGATGAACCCCGTCTCCACCAGAGGATCGACACCGGAGGCCATGGCGTGGACGTGGGTACCGAGGCTCTCGAGGTGGGCGGCATAGCTGATCCGCTCTGCACCGCCTCGTTTGGCGGGCATGATCGGTGAGACGATCCGGGCATGGCCGGTTCCGCTGCTCGAACCGTCCAGCGCCCAGTCCTTCGGTGGCACCGGACCGAAGTCGATCCGGCTCGTGTCGACAGCTTCCTGGACGTGCGCCAGGTAGTAGTCGCCGAGGAACGTGACCGGGTTGCGCCATACGTCGGCGAGGTGGAAGGCCAGTTGCACCAGCCGAACCGCTTCCGGGATGTCGGCGGGCGCGAGCACGATGTGGCGGTAGTCGCCGTGGCCACCTCCCCGGGTGGCCTGGAAGTAGTCACCCTGGCCGCGGGCCATGTTGATCACCACCAAGGGCACACGGGCGATGCAGAGCTCGGCTAGCGATTCCTGCATGAGCGAGAGGCCCTGGCCGACGGAACCCGTTGCCGCCCTGGTGCCTCCGGCAGCCGCGCCCCAAGCCATGCCGACAGCTTCGAGCTCGCTCTCGGCGTTCATGTTCACGCCGCCCACCGTCGGCAGAAGCCGTGCCATGTGCTCCAGCACCTCGGTGAACGGTGTCATCGGATATCCGCTGAAGAACCGGCAGCCGGCGGCCACCATCGCCTCGGCGATGGCTTCGGACCCCTCCATGAGGCGGCGGTTCATCGGTCGGGCACCTCGCCGGTGATCGGCACCGTGATCTCAACGGGCTGGTCGTACTTCCACACCTGGAACACGAAGTCAGGGCAGATCTGGGCGCAGGCCTGACACGCCGTGCAGCCCGGCAGGAGCTGCGGGTAGCGGTAGCCGTGGCGGTTGCGTTCGTGCACCGTCATGACAAGGACGTTGGGTTTGCATGCGTCGATGCAGAGATCGCATCCCTTGCAGGCCTCGGTGTTGATCACCACGGTGCCCCGCGTGAGAACGGCCTTCGTTGTCATGGCGCAACCACCTCGGCATCGCTCAGCCACGCTGGTCCGATGCACGTAGGCACCTGCTCCCATCCGGTCCGCAGGGCCAACGCGTTGGCGTCGGCGTGTTGCGTCCGGTAGCTCGGCAGCACCTCGTACGCGCTCGTGACGAGGGCTTCGAGGCCCACGAGCCGGCTCGCGGCCGCGAACGCGCCAAGGGCGACCATCGAAGCGCTGCGAGCGTTGCCGAGATCGGTGGCGATCCGTGTCGCCTCCACCTCAAGCACCGTCGCATCGGGGAGCCCAACCTCACCTCGGAAGACCGACGAGTCGATGACGACGAGGCCGCCACGGATCACTCGGTCGCGCATGTCCGGCCAGTACTCGTGGTGCATCGCGATGGCCGACCACGCATGGTCGATGGTCGGCGGCGTGGTCAGGGGCTGGTCACCGATGACGAGGGTCGCGTCCGTGTTCCCGCCTCGCATCGACCCGCCGTACGTACCGAAGACCATGACTTCGCGACGGTCGTGCACCGCCGCCACCGCCAGCGTGCGGGCCGCGAGCTGCACACCCTGACCGCCGATGCCGGTCAGCAGGACTTCCCGTTCCATGCATCCCCCAGCGGGCATCTCTGCCGAGCAGGACGACCCATGCGCACTCTAGAACAGTGTTTTTCGGAATGTCAACGACGTTCGGTCGCGGTGCGTCACCGCGTCGCGACGGAGGACGGGATCCCAGCGACGGCTGATGCGTCGCGGCGGTTCCGCGGGACCGCACGCCACGACCCAACTGCGTTTGGAGGAACGTTGTCGTTGCTGGAGGACGACAACGTTCCTTCGAACGAGGTCGTCGCTGGTGCTCAGGTGTCGGAGCCCTCGGTCGTGGTGCGGCGGCGCCATGGGGACATGCGCTTGGGCGCTGAGCGGGTGGCGCGGGCGGCCCGCTCCCGGAGCAGCTTGCGCAGGTCGGCGCGGTAGCGGCGGGCGATGGCCACACCGGCGTCGAAG
>Ga0182742_1005261_pt1 | contig 11065 bp, 7 predicted proteins | sample eDN5th37CBELigMG_FD_128880 | JGI IMG/M metagenome (GOLD analysis project Ga0182742, IMG submission 128880) | Enriched Miracle-Growth compost microbial communities from Emeryville, California, USA - eDNA 5th pass 37_C BE-Lig MG (version 2)... ... | reverse complement strand
TTAGTCATTCCCAATTTTTTTCTAATTTTACTTCGTAGTTTGCCTGAATCCATATTTAAACTCTCCCTTTTTTAAAAAAGCTTTCTGTAAAAAGTAAAAACATACTTATTGGTTAAGTGAATAACATTCTTTTCCTCCACAATAGGTTTCAGTCTGAGCTACTTAGTTTGGTTCTATTTAGCTCCGTGACTGTTATAAAAATAAAACCGGGGGTCGTGTCTACCCCGGTATTAACATCCTATCATTTTGGATTATCATATTATTCAATATCTAAAAGCGGTCGCACTCTTCTACTTCAACTTCTAAATCGGTGTTAACGGCGTCAGTAAGAGTAATGGCAACAGTTGTTGACGCAGATACAATTGTGAGTAGTAAGGTATCTCCAATAGGATCAACGTCGACTAATGTGAGAGTAAAGGTTGCATTTTCCGCTACCCCGCCAGCTGGTGTGAAAATACCTGTACCTGTTGCTACTAGTGATGTGCCAGGAATTAGACATTCTGGTTGATTAAATTCTGTCGCTCTAAACGTAAAGCTTTGATCTAGGTCATCATCTGGTGTACCTATTGGAGTCGGAGCTGGTGTATCTACGAACCTAGCTGTTAGACTGCTACCAGCAAGAGTACAATTGTCACAAACAAGAGCTGTTAGATCCAATTGGCCTGTTGGAGTAAGTTCTCCTAGACCGAGTTCAGTATAAACGATTGTTGCCGTTCCGCTAAATTCAGCAGCACCTTGACACTCACAGTTCAATGGTGGGAAGAATGTCGGACATTGCGGTGGGAAGGTTGGAATCGGGCAAGTAACTTCTTCTTCTGGGATTGGTACAATTGCACGTGGTCCACAGAATTTCGCTTCTACTTCAAGCTTTACTTCTGCTTCTACTTGTACGTCTTTACACATAACAACATCGAGCATAACCATGTTGCCAAGCATTTGATTCAAGACAACAGAGCATTGAATATCAAAGATATTACAGTTGATTTCTGTTCCCTCTGGGAAGCACAGGATGACATCGTCTACAAAGCTAACTGGTACAACGAAAGTGCATCCAGGAAGTGGTACCCCATCGCATAAGAATTGAACTTGCATATGAACATGGAAGGCAAGAGTGACAATTCGAGCTCCTGCTCCTAAGTCTTCTGGTGCTGGACGGGAACCGACTAAATCACAGTCACGAGATCCTTCCACTTCAGAACATGTCGCTGTGATTGTATTTCCTTGATGGCGGCAATTTTCGATTTGTGCAAAGCATTCATCAGGAATAGGTACTTTATTCCGATCACGATTTGTCAGGACAACCCAGTCGTATACTTTTGTAACACGGATACATTCAGGTCCGATTGGATTTGGAGTCACTTGTCGGCCCTGAATGGGTCTGTTATTTTTTTTCATATAACACCTTTCCTTTCTGAAAATGGTACTATTAGTTGTACAGTAGCATCATATGGGAGAGATCGCATTTAGGTACAATAATCTAGGGAAAATAGGCGAATAAATTTTAACAGGTTTTCCTAGGGCACTGGAAACTCAGCCAATGCAAGTGAAAAATTCCTTCATATAAAGACTTAGAGGGTATATAATTTTGGGTCTACCACAGTCTTTCATGTTGTGTTATTTTCTTTTTATGGAGACTAACATTCTACGATGAATTTTTCCGATGAACACCAACTTGGGGAAGATTTCAAAAGAAAACACGCTCTGAAATCCGTCCTATTGTAATCAAGGAGGTTGAGAAATTTGCAATTTTTTGGAAAATAATAAAGGGTTTAAACTTATTGTTAGTGAAGGCTGTAATGATGTTCGAAAAGTTCCATATCGATTTAAAGCTCGTTTCTGTACCTCTTATTCTGTTGGAGAAAGCGAAGAGTTTTTGTGAGAACAAGTTTTCTAAACTCTTCACGTTATTCTTTTGTTAGCTCAATGTCTTCAGTTGGATTATTAGAATAATTTTTAATTTTTTCTAGGTACTCTGATTAGTAATCTTTCAGCTTCGTCCAATAAATCTTTTAATAAATGACTATGATTAACTTGAAGAACATCTCAGTTAGTAAACGGCTTTTCCGTGACACTTCAGAGAAAACATCTACACAGTAGATGGTGTAATTATCGACAAACATGAAAGGTAAATCTTAGCAGTAACTGAATATAGTTCAATCGGAAGTTTTGCGCGTAAAAAGGCCCAACTAGCAAAGTATTGCAAGTTGGGCTTTTCTATCGCTTGCCCAGCAAGCCGATAGTTGCTAGTTGGTGGAAGTCCAACCTGTGTAAACACCAAGACGCTCAGTAGCTGGCAGGCGACTGGTGGAGAAATCCTAAGGTTGAAGCCCTTTAACAAAGTAACTCTTTTGAAGAGTGCGAGGAAACTTACGTGGTGTAACATAAGGTGAATCTTGCAGTCACGTCAAAAGCACCCACCATTGTTGGCTAAGGAGAAGCCGAGCCTTGAGTATATGGGCGAAGACCATGAAAAGCGTGAATAACTTGGAAAGCAACGCTGTAGAATCTCCCGGGGTAAAGAGAACGACATGTTAGGAAAGTAGTTAACGGAACTGGGGATACCCTCCTCGTCACTTTCTTCGAAAGTAAAACAGAAACCCATAAGTGAATACGAAGTGGTGGATGGGCGAGAGGGAGTTGTAGGGGGACATAGTACTGATAATAATAATGACAACAAAACATTGTCTAGGGAAGAACGGCTTAAGGCAATACCTTACTTCGTTCATATGTTACAAGGCGGTAAGAGTCAGTGAATGCCAAGAAAATGGCAAACTACACCAATAATGTAAAAGCTCAGGAACTTTGGAAAACATTATATCTTTGGCCAAGGAAAGTCTAACTCGCGGATTTCACGCTTTATATGACAAAATCTATCTGCCTGGTATTCTTTGGGAGGCATGGCAACTTGTTAAGCGTAAGAAAGGCAGTGGGGGTGTGGCTGGACAGTCGATTTCGCATTAGCGAATATAGGACCAAATGTAGCTTGCATTATCAACCTTTGAGGCAGAAGCAGCGGAAACAGTGAGATGGCCGGAGGGCAGGTTGTCGTCGGAAAAGGGGACCTAGCTTCTTTTGAAGAGGTTCAAGCCATGCGTACCAACATCAATCGTGAATTGAGAATATTGGATGTTTGTCAATAATGCAAATCGATATTTTTTTACTTCATTCTTCACCACGATTACACTTTTGTTCCTGATATGATTGCGAACAGAAGCATGAGATTCATAAATATCGTCTGTGACTCCGCACGGACAGGAGATTGAAATTTAATTGTTACCGCTGCTACAAGAAATGGAGAAGTTAGTTTATCTCAAATCTTTGTGGAGGATCTTGGCAAAAGTGAGATTCAATGCAATACGGTCTTCCTCGGTCTTATTAATCAAGGACAGAATATTAAAGAATCGACACTGTGCTTAAGGAAAATGTCGATTTTAGTTTTATCAATGGTTTGTTAGAAAAAACTTAATGCAAGAATTATGGAAGACCTGCAAATCAGGCCTATAGGCTGAAGTTAGAAGAAAATAATATAAGGGTATAGAATTTATTACTGCTATTGTCGTCAACAACTGTGTACAAAAAGGAATCATAAAAAATGCTGGCGTAAGTATTGGTGCGTCCTATACTGAGGAAAATCCATTTAAAGCTATACCAGAAAGAGTCATGAATCATCTTGTAAGAAAGATATTTAAAATCCTCCATGATGAAACCGGAGTAGTCCTAAAGACATTAATCAAAAGATAACACCTACAGCTTTATTGACTCTTTGTTCCGTTACCTACCCTTGCCTCTTGGTCTACAATTGAACTAACCCTTTTTGTTCCATGAATTTGGGTTTGGAACTGTAAGTATTTCTTTGGCATTCACTATAACCTTTCTTGTTTTAGGTATACTTTCGATATCTATACTATCTTCTACTGACGTCATGGCTTCTTCAAGAAATTCTTTCATAACTAGTTTGCTTCTTTAGGCTCTTCGATTTCCTTATAATCGATGGCTGATATGTGGATGGGACGCAGTACCATTAGTTAATTGACCTAACTGAAAAGACATAGAAGAAGCGTACGGTGATAAGGCTTATTTTAAAAAGCATATTCTGGAAAAGGTTAAAGAAGTGGAGGCAAAGCGGTATATTCCAGTGAGTGCAATGCCTAAAAGATGTGCCAAGGTGCACGGTCTAAAAAGCATGACTTTACAAGCTAATTTCACTGCATTAGCAATAAATTTAAAGAGGAAATACCCTCCCAACTCAATTGCATTAGGATTGACACTCTTGACAAATAAATTCATTTGCTCAGGCTGATAGGAATGTTTCGCCTAAGATGGTATATCCGGAAACCTCATTGTTAGGAGAGTCAGGATTTTCTGAAGCGATAAAGGCATCACTGATGCCAACTCTTTTCACTTCTTCCAAACGTTCTTCAGCATTTTCTCTCTACGAAAAGGCCCCAGCTTGGACACGGTACCAAGTTTTACCGGAAATGGTTGTCGATTAAGCAAATGATTCAATTCCCTTCGAACGAAGGAATGCTACACGTTCGTCTGCATTTTCTTTTGTTCTAAATGAACCGGCAATGACCTTATAAATCGTTCCCGTGTCAACCGGTTTTACTTATGTTTAAATGCTTTGGCAACCCCATTTACATGACATCTTGATACATTCTGACGCCAGGAAGACTGTTTCATCAAATTAGCATCATGTGTATTGTCAATAAATCCATTTTCTGATAGAAATGCAGCCATCGTTGTCTCACGTAGAACGTGAAAATCGGCCTTTTTCTTACCTCTATCTTTAAGCTGATTTAATTTCATCACTTCTGTATGAATGATGTTTTGATAGTTTGCTGTAGTGGAAGTATCGGATAAACTACTATGAATAAAATCCTCATATCCTTGCGCTAAACCATTAAAGGCATTGCAATGAATGGACAGGTAAAAATCAGCACCCCATGAATTTGCCTCAGTCGTTCTCTGATTTAGGCTTTTGTTGATATCACTTGTTCGGCTCATTCTGACTTGAACATTTTCGTATTCGTTAATTAATATTGAACGGATTCTAAGTGCAATATCCAAGTTAATATCTTTTTTATTTAAACTATTCCCTCGGGCACCTGGATCGGAGCCGCCATGCCCTGGATCTAGATAAAGCTTCAATTAAACTCCCTCCAATCATAAAAAGTTATTACACTATAATATATGTGATGGGAAACACTTTTGAAAGGGACAAACTACCACTTTTGGAAAATGTGCTACAAACCATAGTTCTTTACTAGATAAGGAATATCAGTAAAAACAGGTTTGTGTAATAAGTATTTCCCAAAGGGTATACAATGCAATAGGGAAAGATAGCATAAATACTAATCTGAGGGGTGGTGTATTGGTTACTCCTATCCTAAGTACGAAAAGATTATTATTACGGAAAATGAATGTTCATGATTTTAAAAATTTGAAGGAAATATTTTCAGACCCAGAAGCTATGAAGTACTATCCTGCAACAAAAAATGGAAAGCAGACAAACGAGTGGATTAAATGGACCTTGGATAATTATGCGAAATACAATACGGGGCTCTGGATTGTAGAGGATAAGACATCAGGAGAGTTTCTTGGCCAATGCGGGATAGTCCCCCAAGAAGTGGATGGTGTAATAGAGATGGGGATAGGCTACTTGTTCGCCAGACGTGTATGGGGGAATGGATATGCTACTGAAGCTGCGTTAGCTTGTACAAATTATGGTCTTCAGCGATTGAAATTTAGGAAGATTGTTGCCTTGATCGATGTAAAGAATATTCCATCCATCAAGGTTGCTGAACGTATCGGTATGAAATTTAAAAAGACAACTATTAAATGGGGGAAAAAGGTGCATGTGTACACTGTATCAAAATAATATGGAACAAAAACACAGACATCCTTTTGATTTTTTAGGGTAATTTAATACATGAAGTCAAAAAACGGTATCGTTTAATTGCACAATACCGTTTTGTCTTTTTTAATTATTTTGTTACAGTTCTCCGGAATTTTTATGTGGTTGAAAAGTTTCCCTTAATGTCGTTTTATACCCTTCATTAGGATTTCAATTACTTCAGGTCGACTAAACTCAGGAGGGGGAGTTAGTTCATTGCGTAACAACTCTCTTACTTTGGTTCCAGATAGGAGCAAATGATGTTCAGCACTATGAGGGCATGTTTTATTGGAAGTCATATTTTCACACCTTTTACAGTAAAAGCTATGTTCAAATGGGAGGATTGTGATTCCAATATCTTCTGAAGTAAACTGTTCAAAAATCCTTTGAGAATCATAAGTTCCATAATAGTCTCCTACTCCAGCATGGTCCCTTCCAACAATAAAATGAGTACAGCCATAATTTTTTCGAACGATTGCGTGAAAAATAGCTTCTTTTGGCCCCGCGTAACGCATAGAGGCTGGAAATACTGCTAAAAGGACTCTGTTTCTAGGATAGTAGTTTTTTAATAAAACTTCATAACTTTGCATTCGAATATTTGCGGGAATATCGTCAGATTTTGTTTCCCCAACTAAAGGACTTAAAAAGAGTCCGTCAACTATTTCCAAAGCTGTTTTTTGTATATACTCGTGGGCTCTGTGAACAGGGTTTCTAGTTTGGAATCCAACAATTGTGTTCCAATTTTGTTCCTTGAATTCAATTCTTGTTTCCGAAGGTGATTTATAATAACCAGAAAACTCCGGGTTTTTGGGTGGGACCTTGGTCAATACAATTGGTCCTGAAGCATATAAATTTGGACGTTCAAGAAGTTTTTTAACCCCAGGGTGATTTTTATCAGTTGTTTGAAACACTTTTTTCGCTTCTGCCATTTTATCAGGTTTATAAATTTCTTCTAGTTGTAACACACCATAAATTTGATTTTCAAAAATTAATTTTACTTTTCCCCCTATTTTAAGTTTCTCTGCAGTTTTATCGGATATCGGTAAAGTAATAGGGATACTCCAGACGATTCCATTTGCTAGTCTCATATTTTCTAAAACAGATTCATAGTCTTTTATACCAAGAAATCCAACAAGAGGGCTGTAGGCTCCATTTGCAATTAACTCCAGGTCAGATAAAGCCATTTTATCTAATTCAATTTCAGCAGAAAGGGAAGTAATATCGTAGTTTAAATCGACCCTATTGATTAATTTTCCCCCATGCGGAGTGCTTGATGTCATTCTTGATTCCTCCCATGTGAATGTTTTAGATGAACTGTATTAAAGAGATATGAGGTAATTCTCTTCACACATTCATCGATGGATAATTGATTCGTATCAATGACAATTTCAGGACTTTCCGGTTCCTCATATGGGTGGTCAATCCCGGTGAAATTTTGAATTTCTCCCTTTCTTGCTTTTTTATAAAGTCCTTTTGGATCTCTAGTTTCACATACCTGAAGAGGGCATTTCACGTAAACCTCAATAAACTCATTATTGTCGAATAATGCTCTTATTCGTTTTGGATCTTCTTTGAAGGGAGAAATGAGGGCAGCGAGGACTACGATACCTGCATCAACAAAAAGCTTACCAATCTCGGCAGTTCTTCTAATGTTTTCTTTTCGGTCGTTTGAATCGAAAGTTAGATTACGATTTACACCGTGACGTAGATTATCGCCGTCTAATAAATAAGCATGTATCCCTTCATGAAAAAGATGATCTTGGAGAGCATTAGCAACCGTCGATTTTCCTGAACCTGACAGTCCTGTTAACCAAATCATTAAACTTTTATGTCCATTTTTCTTTTGTCTATCTTCCTTCGTAATTGCGGCTTGATGCCAGACGATGTTTTTATCATTTTCCTTATTTTTCAAATTCATACCACCTTTCCAATATCAAGTTGATTGATAAAGAAAACTTTTATTTAAATTTATAGTAAAGTTTAACTGCTTGTACATGATATTTGTCCGTATTACCAATTAAAATGGGAGATCACCTAGTTAATATCTAAAAGTATAGCTAATGGTTTTTTATGTTTAGATTTGAATTGTCATTTGTATTAGCTTCATTATTAATGAATATCCTGGAAAGTCTGGAGCAAAGTAATGACTTGCTTCAATTAGACGTACCTTCACTACATCTGGGGAATATGATGGGTAGGCTTGCAATAAAATAGCAACAAGACCCGAGGCAATACCAGTTGCCATTGAGGTTCCTGTTAATATTAAGTAGTTATTCCCAACATGATTTGCTGGGTATTGATTGGCTAAAGTAGAATTTGGTGATATGAGGGATGTAATGTTGGTACCAGGAACAGCGACATCTGGTTTAATAAAACCATCTATTGTTGGTTTACTGCTTGTATATTGAGCTGGAACATCATCATTTATGCTGGCAGTATTTCTGTCATTTGTTGCTCCTATTGTCAGAATTAGAGGGGCAAATCCAGGGGTATCAATAGTACCTTTGGGTCCTGAGTTTCCTGCAGCTGCTGAAACAACAATGCCTGACTTCCACGCTCTTTCACATGCTTGAGCAAGAGGATCATTAATATAAGTCGTAAATGGGGTTGCTCCGAGCGAAAGATTAATTACGCGAATCCCTAATCTCATTCGGTTTTCAATAGACCAGTCTATCCCTGCAATTACATTTGATAAACTTCCATTTCCTTGCCCGTCCAGAACTTTTACACCGACAACATTGGCTTCTGGTGCTACACCGCTATATAGTTTACTTGAAGCAGAACCGTTTCCTGCTATAGCCCCTGCTACATGGGTGCCATGGCCATTATCATCATAGGGAGTAGTCCTCCCGTTAACAAAATCAATGAAATCAATGATTCGATTGGTAGGATGAATAAGATCATAGTGTCGATATATACCTGTATCAATTACGGCTACAGTAACCCCTCTGCCAGTTAGACCATGTAAAGTATTGGCACTTTTTGACTGGATAGCAGCCGTTGCAACGTTCAAATTTATGTGGACGTCATAATCATGATGTACGTATTTCACTTCTGGATGATTATTTAGTTTGTTTATAGTTTGTTTGCAAAACCTTCCAGTAATTTGTTTCAATTCTTTTAAATGATGTACCGGTTCGTCTAAGTCGGTTAATGTACATAACTGAGATATATCAACATGCTTACAGTCATCATTTAGCATAACGATTGCATCTAAAACTTCCATACTATTATCATCATTTTCAAGAAAATGATTGATAACTGGATCAATTTGTGCAGTCACTTAAACATCACCTCTGAAAAATTAATTATATTATTATAGTACGTAATAAGAATAGAGATGTATGGGTAACTAACAGGGGACAAACATGGAAAATTCAATGGTTTAAAAAACTCAAACGATTTATCCTCCCCCAATGATCACAGCCATTTAACATAAGCTATAAAGATGGTTAAACTTAAACATATTAAACTTAGTGGGAATCCTGCTCTAAAGAAGTCTGAAAATTTATATCCCCCTGGACCATAAACCAGCATATTTGTTTGATAACCTATTGGTGTGAGGAAACTGCATGAAGCAGCAATGGCTGTAATCATAGCGAACATCATTGGATCTAGATTCAATTGGAGGGAGATGGAATAGCCGATTGGAAACATTAATGCGGCGGATGCAAGATTATTGAGGATTTCAGTCAATATTAAAGTAATGATGTAGAAAAAAATTAAAACCCCGATATACCCTAAGCTAAATTGAAATTCTATAAGAATGGAAGCAATTTTTTGAGCAAGTCCGGTTTTATCTACTGCTTTTCCAATTCCCATTGAGCATGCCATCAAGATAATGACATTCCAATTTACAGCTTTAATGGCATCCGATACGGTTAAGATTCTAGTTAATATAAAAATTATGGTTACAATCAATGCAATTTCAAAAATAGATAATATTTGAAATGGAGGGGTTACAATAAAGACCATAAGTATTAAGATAGTAATAATCTTCCTGTAGTGTGGCTGTTGTTTCGTGCTACCAATTGGGGAAATAAAGTAAAATTCTTCATTGTCTTTCCACGAATGAATAAGATCCACTTTAGCGATTAATAAAAGTATATCCCCTTGTTTTATCACTATATTTCCGATACCCGAAGTGATTTGTTTGTCCTTTCTCTTAACAGCGATAATCGCAGCGTTATATTTTAAACGAAAATAACTATCTTTAACTTTTTTTCCAATCAATAATGAATGATTAGGGATGCAGACTTCATAAAGTGTTGCGTGTTCGATTTTATGGTGGTTTTCCATTTGTTCCTCTGTATACAGTCTAAGGCCAAGGATTTGAATTGTCTTTACCATACAGGTGGAATCACCAGAGAAAACTAGAATATCTCTGAACTGGATTATTTCATCATTGGGGGCAGGGAGAATTATTTTCCCATCCCGAATGATTTTAAAAAGGAATAATTGATTTAGGTTACGAAGCATTGCCTCTTTAATCGTCTTTCCGATTAACAACGATCCCTCTTCAACTTCAAACATATGAATAGAATGAGTCTGTTCATACTTGAACATCTCCCTGGTGGGAATTCTGTTAGGTAACAGAAGATGTCCAACAAATATAAAATATATAATTCCAGCTAACGTTAAAGGAATCCCAAATATAGCAAAGTCGAAAATATGAAAACCCTTCAAACCTTTCTCTAACAAAAGCCCTTGAACAATTAAGTTTGTAGATGTTCCTATTAATGTTATTGTTCCCCCCAGAATGGCGGCATAAGATAACGGAATCATAATTTTAGAAGGTTTAATGTGGTTAGAAGTTGCCCAGTAATTGAGGGGAGGAATCAACATAGTAACAATAGGAGTGTTATTCATAAACGCAGATATTGTGCTAATTGGCAGCATTAAATGAAATAAAATATGGGTGATAGGCTTCTTCGGTCTCAATATTTTGATTACGAGTTCAAGCAAGATTCCGCTTTTGGAAACAGCATCACCAATAATAAATAGAAGTGCTACAGTATGGACTCCAGGATTTGAGAAACCATCAAGTGCTTCAGCTGGTGATAAAATTCCGGTTAAAATAAGGACAGATAAAGCTATGAAAACCGTGAATTCAGGTACAAACCATTCTTTTATTAATGCTAAGAACATGAAGGAAAGTATAATACATAG
>Ga0182742_1005260_pt1 | contig 11066 bp, 8 predicted proteins | sample eDN5th37CBELigMG_FD_128880 | JGI IMG/M metagenome (GOLD analysis project Ga0182742, IMG submission 128880) | Enriched Miracle-Growth compost microbial communities from Emeryville, California, USA - eDNA 5th pass 37_C BE-Lig MG (version 2)... ... | reverse complement strand
GTGCTGCTTCAATAGAAGCATTTAAAGAAAGTAAATTCGTTTGATTACCTATTTCACCGATTAAGGAAACAATGTCATTAATCTTAGTGCTTTCTTCATTTACCTCGCCCATGAGATTTGAGGTTTGCTCAACCTGTTCATTTATTTTTTCCATTTGCTCTGACATTTGTCTCATATATTCATGACCTTGTTGTGTCATATCAGCAGTGTTCTTGGAAATTGTACTCATATCGATAGATGCTTCATAGGATTGCTTAACTGTATCCATAACATCCTGCATAGCGCTCAAATTATCTTGAACACTTGTCGATTGCGATTCCATGCCTGTTGCAATTTCTTGAAACGCAATAACGATTTCTTTCGAAATATTTCCGGCAGCATTTGCATTTCCACCTAAGCTATCGGTTGATTGATTAAGAATGTCAACGGAAGCATTAACTTCAGCGAGTATTTCTTCAGATCTAGCTCTTGCAAGCTCAGCTTCTGCTTTTTCAATTTGTACACGCTCCATCATTTGTGAACCTATGCGACTTGATAATAACAGTGCTGCAGTAAAAACAATTAATAAAGCATTAGCTCCAATTGGATCTACATCAATAAAACCTTCTCCAGTTGAATAAAAAATATAATAGTTTAATGTAGCGACAGATAGCAATCCACCAAGAATGAGTGGTTTACGCTGGTGATAAACCATGATTATGGCCAGTATGAGGTGGAGGATAATTGTATCATAGTAAAACTGATTTACACTGATGTAAAAGAACGCCAGTATATTTAAGCCTATAGTAATTAAAAACTGAACATAGTGTACTAGCTTCTTAGTCCAAACTAAAATAGCTACTAATAATAAGATAGGTACACCACTTAATAAAATGGTAAACAGGATGTCAGTTTTCGACATGGCACCCACACATCCAAAAGCAATACTACCACCTAGTAACCATGCCATAAGCCTGTTTCGCTTATGTAATTCGAATGTCTTGTTGTCCATAATCACTCTTCCTCTTTTGATAAAATAGTATATCATCAACTAATTCTAGCTAATCTAATTTTTTCCTGCAATTCCTGTAGAAGAATGTCAAATTTTACAACAATAAAAGAGAGTTAATAGAAGAAGGGCTCTATTACTACCATCACTATTAGTGTCTTACCTGCAAATTTAAGCAAATGATTGACTTCTCTAAATATTCATTGTATAAATAGGTGGATATAAATTACAATATTTGGAAAATTATAAAGAGGATGTGAAGGAATGAGTAAAAAACAGAACCGATATACATCATGGAATGTAAAACTAATACTTTTGCTTGCTACAACTTTGTTTTTAGCTATCGGATGTACGCAAAAAAATTCTTCAGTTGAAAATAACAGCACACCGCTGAGGCTTACTTCAACGGCGTTTGAGGATAATGGACGTATTGATATGAAGTATACAAAACGAGATCAAAATATTAGTATACCGTTAGCTTGGAATAAAGCACCGATGGGAACAAAGTCATTTGCGATTGTGACTTATGATCTTCATCCTGTTGCAAACAACTGGATACATTGGGCGATTGTAGATATTCCGGCGAGTGTACTTAGCTTGGAAGAGGGAGTTTCGAAGACAGATAAGCTACCTAAGGGGAGTAAGGAATTACATAATTCTTTTGGATTAAAAGGTTATGATGGACCGCAGCCTCCAGCGGGCTCGGGCGATCATGAATATAAAACAATCTTGTTTGCACTAGATGTCAAAACGCTAGATATCCAAAATTCGAGATTAACCTTTGATAATTTTCAAAAGCTCGTAGAGGAGCATATTATTGATTCTGCAGAAATTAGTGGATTTTATGAAAATTAAACAAAGTATAAGCTTAATTTACTAAGCTAGCTATTTATTTTTTAAATGCTATATTTAAGTTATGCTATCAATAATATAATTTTAGGAGAGATAAAATGAACATATTCAATAAGTGGCTGAATGAATCTGAAATTATTGAGAAAGATAACTTAATTCAAATCGTCGCACCAGAGAAAACTGACTTTTTTATTAATCCGGAAAGTGGAGATATTAAAAATAATGCTCCCTTTTTATATGCAGATATAGAAGGAGATTTTGTATTACGTGCAAAGGTAGGGGTTGACTTTATATCAAAATATGATGGAGCGGCTCTTTTTATTATGGATAGTGAAAATGATAAAGCGTGGGCAAAGCTCTGTTACGAATATACAGATTTCAATACCTATGCAGTAGTAAGTGTTGTGACTAATGGATTGTCAGACGATGCAAACGGTGTGAACCTAACAGAAAACAGCGTGTGGCTTCAAATTGGTAGAAAAGGACACGCATTTTCTATGCATTATTCAACTGATGGTCAAACCTATTATATGGTAAGAGTATTTAATATGAAGATGAAAAATACATTGAAGGTTGGACTTGTTTCACAATCACCAACAGGAAAAGGCTTAATAAGTGATTTTTCACATATTGAGCTTGAAAAAATGACGATGAAAAATATTAGATTAGGGAAATAATGTTTCATAGATGCATTGCCACTAATTGTTAGATTAACACTAACGGTTAGTGGTTTTTTTATATCGTAATAGTTTTATAAAGGTATTAAAAATATATTTACTAATATATAGTTATCAACTGTAGTAGATTATTAATCAGATTAATTAATATAAAAATATTCCAAGGAGTGAATGAGAATTGAACAAAGTAACGATGAAGAAATCGGTATTTTTTATTGTCCTAGCTTTAAGTAAGCTGGTAAATCAAAGTTTTTTAAATAAAAATAGTCCTGAACTTTATAATAGGTAAAGCGTCCAGGACTATTTTTATTTATTCTGTTAACGCTGTCTATCATAGTTTTACTATGCTTGCTTACGAAATTGATTAGGTGACATGCCGATAGCTTTACGGAAAGCAGTGCTAAAATAATGCTGTGATTCATAGCCGATTTTTTCTGATATTTCATTTATAGTTAAGGTGGATTGTGATAATAGCAGCATAGCCTGCTTCATCCTTACGTACGTAATATAATGAACAAACGTTAAGCCAAGCTCTTGTTTAAACAATCGACTCAAATATACGCTAGTGACATTCAATTGAACAGCTAGCTTCTCAAGCGATAAAGTGCTATCCCAGTATTTTTCATTAATAAGCTGTTTTGCTTGTTTAATAATAGGAGTTAGCTGTCTTGAGCGATATACCTCATTTTTAGCTTCAATATAGCCCTGATGCACGCTTTGTGCCCCGTAGTAAAGATTAACGTTACTATAATCTATTTCGATTTTTAAATACTTCTTAACTAGCTCAGTTATTTTAATATTTACTGGCTCCTCAATTTTGCTATTAGATACAATAACGAAATCATGACGATCATCTCTAAATAAGAAGTAGGTATAGTTATATTCATTTAAACATTCACAGACTATGTTTTCGATGGCATATCGAATTAAATGCTTATCTCGTTCTGTATTGAGTAGAAGCTGGTGATCAGTGTTCCATGATAATAGCGTTAGCCCCTGTGGAGAGGATATAGGTAAATTTAAAAATTGAAGCTGCTCTGCAAGCTCCTTTTCATCTAAATTTCCTTTAACCCACTCTTGTCCAAAGCGTTCTCGTAATACTGTAATATTTTTATCGATTTGTGAGGAGGCTTGTTTAATTAATCGCTCGTGGTATTGTTCATCTTCTATTTTTTTTATCATTGAAACAAGCACATCCGTTAAATGATGGGGATCAACAGGTTTTAGAATATAGTCCTCAACATCCAGCTTAATCGCTTCTTTTGCATAAGTAAATTCATCGTGTCCAGTAATAATGCTAACTTTGCATTTAGGTGTAGTTACTTTTAATTGCTTTATTAACTCTAGCCCGTTCATAATAGGCATGCTAATATCAACAAGCATTAAATCCGCTTGGTGCAAAATAGCTTGCTCCAAAGCCTCTTCACCATCCTCAGCTTCAGCTACAAGCTGCAATCCTAGCTCTTGCCAGTTAATGGATTGTGCAATCCCTTCACGAATGATGCTTTCATCATCGGCTAATATGACCTTCAATGCTTCCTTCAATTTGCTCACTACCTCTCTGATTCAAAATAGGGTGAGTAATCGTAACAATGGTGCCTTTATTTAATGAGCTTTCAATAGATATACCATATAAGTCGCCATAGCTGAGCCTGATTCTTTCTTGCACATTTCTTAATCCATAGCCAACAAATTCTCCACCCTTAGAAAGCTTTGGTGTAGAGATTACAGTGTTATCGTCAATCGTGCTAGACTCTAGTGATTTGCGTAAACTAAGTAGCCTTTCTTCAGTGATGCCTTTTCCGTCATCCTCAATCATTATTTTTAAGAATCCATGAGATTTTTTCACCTGAATATGGATATTACCCATGCCTCGGCGTTCTTTTATTCCATGATATATCGCATTTTCTACAATAGGCTGTAAAATAATTTTCATAACATACAGCCTTAGACACGTATCATCAACGTCTATAGTATAATTGAGCTTTTCTTTATATCTAGTTTTTTGAATAAATAAATAGCTTTTAATATGATCAATTTCATCAACAAGCGGTATGACTTCATTTCCTTTACTTAGTCCAATGCGAAATAGCTTAGATAGTGCACCTACCATTTCGGTAGCCTCATGAGCACCTTCCTTACGAGTTAGCCATTGTATCGTATCTAACGTATTGTATAAAAAGTGAGGCTGTATATGAGCCTGAAGACTTCTTAATTCTGCCTCTCTCTTTTTGTATTGCTCTTCTTCAACTTGCTTGAGTAGTCTTTTAATTTGCAAAATCATTTTTTGAAAGCTATTCCCTAGCATACCAACTTCATCTTTTCGATCTGCAAGGAACGGGATATTCATATTACCCTCTTCAACTTTACGCATCATAGAAGCTAATCTAGCAATGGGCTTTGAAATTGAGGTAGATAAATAAACTGAGGCTGTCATCCCTATAACACAAAGTAGGAAGAAAAATAAGACTAGATATTTATTCGTGTCCTTAATCGCTTGGAGTGTATCACGCATTGGAAAAACACCAACAGTAGTCCAATTTGTAAACGTTGAGGTGTGATATAAAATATGATGATTTTCTTGATTTACTTCTAAATTAAAACTACCTGAGGTTTGCTTCTTCCATTCCTCATGGTGACTTGGAACAAAGCTATAAGTATGAGGGGGCTCGTAAATAGGATCCCCTTTTTCATCTACGACTAACAAATAGCCGTTCTTTCCGAGCTTAACATCATTAAGCATTTCTGCAATAACGCGTAGCTTTAAATCTATTAAAACGACACCCTTAGTATTTCCAGTTTCAGGGTCTTGAATGGCTCTAACAACAGAAACAATTTCGCTGTCCTTATAATTAACATGTGTTGTAATATTACGATTTTCAGGATGACCAATCATTTTATATATACCACGAGCAGCAATAGCTTCATGGTACCAATATTCCTCGGTTAAATTTCGTTCACTACGTGCATACATATCATTGCTTAAATATTGCCCATCAAAGCGGACGACCGCAATGCCGGCAATTTCAGAATATAATGTACTAAAGCCTTGTAGAAAGCTATGTAGACGATACCGTTCCTGATCCTCCTGCAGCAGCTCAGCGCCTTCATCTAAAAATCGCTGTACATCTTGATTCATTGAAATAAAATAACTAATGTTTTGAATACTTCCTGCTTGAGCATCAAGAGATTTACTTACATTTCCGATGAGCTGAATTAAATGTGTATTAGATTGCTTTTCTAAAATATTGCTAATAGTCCATGAAATAAATAGTGTAATACATAAAGAGGGAATAATACTAATGAGTAAAAAGTGAATAATTAATTTATCGCGTATAGGCCAATTGTTCATTTGTAGCCATTTTGAAAACATCGAATCACTCCTTAAACTTATGCTCTATTTAATATAGAAATGCTCGACATTTTCCTGTGTAACTACAGATACCCCAGTATCAACATAGGTAGGCAAAGGAGATACACCTGTGCTGTCTTGAATAGAGATGGGTTCAACGAGCTGATGATTCAGATGGAATAGATGCATAAGGGACCAATATCCCATATTCCATGTCCCTTGAACAATTGTAGCTGACAATACACCAGATTTGACCATATCTAATGTACCTTTATCAGTATCAAAGCCAATAACCTTTAATTCTCCAACCTTTTGTTCGGATATTAAAGCATGACCGACACCGATACCACCATTAGCCTCTGTAACGAAAACACCTTTTAAATTTGGGTATTGTTCGATATATTGCAAAGTCAGCTGCTCACTTGTCCAAAGATCTCCCTTACCATCACCTATCGCGATAATAGACATTTGTTTGTATTGCTCTTTTACTGTTGTTACAAAGCCTTCTGTTCGTTCCTTATGGTTATGTTGATTTGGCAATGTAATAATGGCAATTTCTCCATTGCCATTTAATAATTGAGCCATTTTATGTGCTGCTGTTACGCCAGCTTCAAAATTGTTAGTTCCAATATAGGAGTAAGCTTTACTATTAGGTGCATCAGCATCAAACATGACAACAGGAATACCTGCATCGACCGCTTTATTAATCGCTTCATTTAATGCCTCTGGGTCCATTGAGGAGATAGCAATACCCGCAGGTTTTCTAGCAATGACTTGTTCTAAAACGATAATTTGTTCTTGTACATCGTACTGAGTTGAACCTTTGTACTCAATAGAGACACCTAGTAAGGCAGCTGCATCCTCAAATCCCTTTAAAACATTTTTCCAATAATCTATACCAGTTAAAAAATTGACCATAACATATTTTTCATCAATCGATCCTTGAAGGCCAATCTCTCGCTCAATCTGACTTGATTCGTCTCCTTTAATAAACATAATATAAAAAAATGTAAACGCAACCAAAATAACAACCAGATATAGCGATAAAAGTTTCTTCATCTACAATTGACCTCCATAAGTTACGATAATAATGAAAAGTCTCATGCTGTCTTAGTGTGATGACTTATTTTTATTATATAGGTCAAATGCTACAGCCGACAATAGAACAAGTCCTTTTATACCTTGTTGATAATCTATACCTAATCCAACGAGTGACATACCATTGTTCATGACACCCATAACTAAGCCACCTACAATTGCACCAATAACAGTACCAACACCACCAGTAGCTGAAGCTCCGCCAATAAAGGCTGCTGCAATAGCATCAAGCTCGAAGTTGACACCAGCCTTAGGTGTTGCTGCATTTAAGCGTGCTGAGAAGACAAGACCAGCTAAGGCAGAAAGGACGCCCATATTCACAAAAACCCAAAACGTCATCTTCTTCGTTTTTACTCCAGATAATTTTGCCGCCTTTTCGTTTCCGCCTAATGCATAGACATGACGACCCATTACTGTTTTCTTCATTACAAAGCTGTAAATAGCGATAAGTGCAAATAATAGAATAAATATATTAGGTAAGCCTTTATAGGAAGCGAAAATATAAGAAAAATAGTTAATAGTAAAAATTAATATTGCAAGCTTAGCAATTTTAACTGGTAAAGGCGTAGAAGCTAATTGATATGTTTTATCAATACGTGCTTTTCGCCATTCAAATAAAATAAGTGCAAGAGAGAGAATAATGCCTAAAATTATCGTTACAAGATGTAAGGTGCCATTATGGTTAATATCACTAATAAATCCAGTGCTAATGGCTCTAAAGCTTTCAGGGAATGGTGCAACTGATTGACCGTTAAGAACAAGCATAGTTAAGCCACGGAACAGTAGCATACCGGCTAACGTAACTATAAAGGCGGGTATTTTTACATAGGCTACCCAGAATCCTTGCCATGCTCCAACTAATGCGCCGATAGCCAACGATAAAATAATCGCTAATATAACTGGCACATTATATTTGACCATCATAATAGCAGAAACAGCCCCTACGAATGCCGCAACTGAACCAACAGATAAGTCTATATGACCTGTAATAATAACGAGTAGCATGCCGATTGCTAATATAAGAATATAGCTATTTTGCAGCACTAGGTTTGTGATGTTTAGTGGCTTCATCAGCGTTCCATCTGTAATGATCTCAAATAGTAGCATAATAAGAACTAGAGCAATAAACATTCCATACTGCCTTACATTGGATTTTAATATCGTTTTAATTGACTCAAGCATGCTCAACTCTTCCCTTCGTCATAAACTTCATAAGCAGCTCTTGAGAAGCTTCTTCACGTGTTACTTCACCAGTAAATCTGCCTTCATTCATAACATAAATTCGATCACATATACCGAGCAGCTCAGGTAACTCTGATGAAATGACTAAAATACCTTTACCTTCATTAGCTAGCTCATTAATAATTGTGTAAATTTCATATTTAGCCCCTACATCAATTCCTCTAGTAGGCTCATCTAAAAATAAAATATCAGGCTTTGCATAAATCCATTTGCTTAATACAACCTTTTGCTGGTTGCCTCCTGACAAATTACCTGTAAGCTGGTGGACACTAGGCGTTTTTATTTTTAACCTTTCTCGGAAATGCTCAGCATCTAATAATTCCTGATGATCATTTACAACAAAGTATTTTGAGATGCTTTTTAGATTTGCTAATGTTATATTTCGTTTTATATCATTAATTAATATTAATCCGTACTCCTTACGGTCTTCAGATACATAAGCAATTCCTGCGTTTATAGCTGCACTAATAGATTTTACTTGTATGGGCTTATTATCTTTGATAATTTGTCCGCTTTTTTTGATGCCATAGCTTTCGCCAAAAATACTCATAGCCAGCTCTGTTCTACCAGCACCCATTAATCCTGCTATTCCAACAATCTCACCTTTATTAATATGAAAGCTGACCTGATCAATAATTAAGCGATTTTGTTGTGTAGGATGATAAACAGTCCAATCCTTCACTTCAAAAAAAGTATCGCCAATATTAGGTACTCGGGAAGGGTAACGCTGGGTTAGATCTCTACCAACCATACCTTTAATAATGCGTTCCTCAGTAATCTCATCTTGATTCATATATAAGGTTTCAATCGTCTGTCCGTCGCGCAAAATGGTAATTGCATCAGCCACTTTAATAATCTCGTTAAGCTTATGCGAAATAATAATAGAGGTTAAGCCTTGTTCCTTTAGCTGTAATAAAAGATTTAATAGATTATCACTATCCTCTTCATTTAAAGCTGCAGTAGGCTCATCTAATATTAAAAGCTTAACCTTTTTAGAAAGTGCTTTTGCAATCTCAACAAGCTGCTGCTTTCCGACACCAATCGTACCGGCTAGCGTACTAGGGTTTTCAGTAAGTCCGACCATTTTTAATAGCTTTAATGTTTCGCGGTCAGTCTCGTACCAGTTAATAATGCCTCTTTTGGCTTGTTCATTACCTAAAAAGATATTTTCTGCGATAGATAGCTGCGGGATTAACGCGAGCTCCTGATGAATAATAACAATACCCTTTGACTCACTATCAGATATCTCTTTAAACTGACAAAGTTGATTAGAAAATAAAATTTCACCCTCGTAGCTACCATAAGGGTAAACGCCTGATAGTACTTTCATAAGAGTAGATTTTCCTGCACCATTTTCACCCATTAAGGCGTGAATCTCACCTTCTTGTACCTTAAGGTTTACTTTGTTTAGAGCTTTGACGCCTGGAAACGTCTTAGTTATATTTTTCATCTCTAATAAGATATTGGACAAGCGATTCACTCCCTTCTTATTAACTAGGAATAGAAATGACTTAGTAATAACATTACCAAGTCATTTCTATTGTTTAGCTATAGATATAGTTAGAAGTCACTTTCTGAATAATAACCAGAATCAATTAATACTTCCTTATAGTTAGTAATATCAACACTTACTGGCTCTAATAAGAAGGAAGGAACGACCTTTACACCGTTGTCATAAGTCGTAGTATCGTTAATGGTTGCTTCTTTTCCTTCTAAGACAGCTTCAGCCATAGAAACCGCAACCTTCGCTAGCTCACGTGTATCCTTAAATACCGTTGATGTTTGCTCGCCAGCAATAATCGATTTTACTGATGCTAGCTCAGCATCTTGACCACTTATAACTGGCATTGGCTTATCAGCAGAACCATAGCCTACGCCTTTTAGTGAGGAAATAATACCAATGCTTATACCGTCATAAGGAGATAAGACTGCATGAACAGTATCTGATGTATAGTTAGCACTCAATAAGTTATCCATTCGAGCTTGTGCAGTTGCACCGTCCCAACGTAGTGTTGCAACCTGCTCCATTTGTGTTTGTCCACTCTTAACAACTAATTTTCCACTGTCAATATAAGGCTGGAATACACTCATAGCTCCATTAAAGAAGAAGTAAGCATTGTTATCATCTGGAGAACCGGCGAACAGTTCAATATTAAAAGGTCCTTTTCCATCCTTTAAGCCAAGCTTATCTTCTATATAGCTTGCTTGAAGTACACCAACTTTAAAGTTATCAAAGGTAGCATAGTAGCTAACATGTTCTGAGTTTCGAATTAAGCGGTCATAAGCAATAACAGCAATTTTTTCATCAGCAGCTTTATCTAAAACCTCGGTTAAGGATTCTCCATCAATCGCTGCCACTACAAGCACTTTAACACCTTTAGTAATCATGTTTTCAATTTGAGAGACTTGGTTTTCAATAACATCCTCAGCATATTGTAAATCTACGCTGTAACCTAGTGCTTCAAATTCCTTTTTCATATTATTTCCATCTGCTACCCAACGCTCTGAAGACTTTGTTGGCATTGCAATACCAACGCTCCCTTTTCCACTTCCACTACTTCCGCCTGAGCATGCTGCTAGCAAGACAGTTAACATGACGATTACTGTAAGTACAATTGATTTTTTCATGCTTAAACCCCTTTCAATATAATTTCACACTTAGTGTATAGTTAAATTGAAATAAGGTCTTTCCAATAAATTATCCGATATTTATACTTTTTTAACCTAAGCATTAAGTAGCGGGGGGAAGTCATAGTAAAATAAAGTCTTTATTTGAGCTTAAATTATATGTATAAAAAGAGAGACTTAATTGTTTTAAAATGTAACTCTGATTACAGAAATGAAATAATATATATCG
>Ga0182742_1005257_pt1 | contig 11067 bp, 14 predicted proteins | sample eDN5th37CBELigMG_FD_128880 | JGI IMG/M metagenome (GOLD analysis project Ga0182742, IMG submission 128880) | Enriched Miracle-Growth compost microbial communities from Emeryville, California, USA - eDNA 5th pass 37_C BE-Lig MG (version 2)... ... | reverse complement strand
GTGTAAAAGAAGCCGTTATGAACGTGATAAAACACGCAAAGACAAATCAAATCTGGATTTATGCAAACGAACTAGATACCGGGTGGGTTTGCCAAATTAAAGACAAGGGCATTGGATTCGCAACTGAAAATATTCCATTTAACAATGGCTATGGACTTCAAATCATCAAAGATCGAGTCAAAGATATGAATTGGGCGTTTTCGATTAAGAGAAAAGAGGATACAACTATTATTGAAATCAAAAAGGAGAACAAGTGATGCAACCTTTTCGAATCTTAATTGTGGATGATCATGCCCATGCAAGAGAGGCCATCCGAGAAATTTTAGAAGAATATGAAGACTTTCTAATTGTTGGGGAAGGTAAGAACGGCGAGGAAGCCATTCAATTAACAGAAGAGTTAATGCCTGATATTATTCTGATGGACATTCAAATGCCCGTCATGAACGGACTAGAAGCAACGAAAACAATCAAACTCAAATTCCCTTATGTCAAAATTGTGATGATTACGGTGTCCGATGATATCACCGATCTGTTTGATGCCTTAAAGAAAGGGGCTCAAGGTTACTTAGTTAAAAATCTTGAATCCGAAGCGTGGGCTGAACATTTAAGGGCCTTTGCCATCGACGAAGTTCCAATGTCCAAAGAAATTGCGTTTCAGATTTTGAAAGAGTTCCCACAAAACAAAAACAAGTTAAAAGAAAACATCCCGCTATCAACGAGAGAATTAGAAGTATTGCAACTGGTTGCCAAAGGACTTTCCAACAAAGAAATTTCCGAAGCGCTGTTTATCTCGGAACATACCGTTAAAAGCCATTTGAAAAACATTTTAAGCAAACTCCATTTAGATAACCGCGTTCAACTCACGAGTTATGCTTTTCAACAAGGGTTGATGGATGAGTAAAGCGAGCAGTTATAATTCGACTGCTCGCTTTTTTGAGAGATTATAGAGAGATTGAAGCTTTGACCATCCGGATATATAAAAAAGCAGAAACGGTCACCGAGAGTGGATCTCTATGATCATATGGCTATTTATAAAAGCGGTACGGGTACCGAGTGAACGCCTCGTTGACTGTGTGACCATTTACAAAAGCCAAACGGGAACCGAGCGACCGTCTCGTTGACCGTGTAGCTATTTATAAAAGTCGAACGGGAACCGAGTGACCGTCTCGTTGACCATGTGACCATTTACAAAAGCCAAACGGGAACCGAGGCCGCTTATCGTTGACCATTCGATGAGAAAACAAGCAGAAACGGTCAACGAGGGTGGGACTCGCTGACCGTGCAACAATAAAATAAGCAGATTACGCTATAATTTGACCAGCTACCGCATCTGTCATTTCCTTTGTTGTCTTCGGTACAAATTTCTTCAAAATCTTATTTTGCATCGTTGCCATTGGACCACTAGTTGCTTCAGGTTTAATTTCTAGAAACCCCGTAATTCGAGTACGGTTGTCCGCTATTGCTTCGGCTTCATACCGCCCACTGCCAGAGAAATCACCCGATATGCTCTTAAATTGAAAAGCAACCACACATGGCTTTGTCCATTCCGTAATCTCAACCTGCAGGTTAGCCGTTTTCTTTAGAATTCCCATGTCACCTTTAATCGCCCACTCTGATTGCTTATCATTCATAATCTCATGACTTACATAACCAGGAACACTAGAAGCCCAAGCATTAATATCGCTTATGTAAGCCCATATCTCCTCAATCGACATAGACAATTCAATTGAATGTTTCCCTTCCATGATTCCTTCACCTCATTTGTTATGATCAAGTTGTATAGGCGGTTTAGTAGATGAATGATCTATTCCTACCCCTAATGGACCCAATAATAACTATATGAAACTAAGATTCGAGGTATGACTAAATAAAAGTCACAGGGAAGCCCGTAAAATCTTGTTTCACAGAGATTTTTCACGGACACAAACAAAGACAGGACCTTCCCTCTTGTAAAGGAAAGGCCTGGTCATAGTATTTTTGATCTCTATCTTTATTTCTTTATATTCATTAATGCGCGATAAGCGTTGGCTTCCCCTGAACCAAATAAGGCATCTTGCCCTGGTTTTCCATAGTCAATCGCGGTTTGGTTAATAATCGCTGAGACTTGTGATGGCTTTAAATGAGGGTTTGCCGCTTTAAGGACTCCTGCAATTCCAGCTACTTGCGGAGCAGCCATTGATGTACCAGCGTTAAAGGAATATGGCATTCCATCTACCAAGTAGGTTGGCCATGTACTAAGGATTAAACTTGTCACATCAGCTGTTTCTGGATCAAGCGTTTCTGCATATCTGGCCCCTAAGTCTCCTCCAGGGGCGGCGACATCAATCGCACTGTTTCCGTAATTGGAGAAAAAGGCTAGTTCTTCAGTAGACCATTTGTTTGAAGCAGAAACATTGATTACGCCAGGCAATTGCGATGGGACAACGGTTGTTGGTCCTTTAATCGAAATCCCGAATGGTTCATAGAGCGCATTTAAGTATTCCGTCACTTCTTTCTTGTCATCCAAGTTTAAACTTTCATTTCCACTTGCCGCTACTACTGTTACGTCGTTTTTCACAGCGTATTGAATCGCACGCTTCCATAATAAGGTATCGGCCGTTCCTTTATAGGTTTCGCCTTCCATGATGGTTTTCATAGGATTATAGAGTCTTAAAGACATATTGATAACATCTACTTCATCATTCGTAGCGGCAATAATGCCATCAATAATAAAAGATGGTAGAGTGAGAGCTAAATCGGAATAGAATACACGGTATGTACGAATTCCTAGGTCTGGTCCCACTCCTTTGACCTTTCCGTTTGCCGCAACAATTCCAGCAACATGTGTTCCATGACCGTTTCGGTCCATGATGTCATTTGGATCACCTGTTTCGGTTTCATCCATTCCAGCAGGGACTAAATTTCGTCCACCAAGATCGTTCTGCTGTAAATCTGGATGTGTAGAGTCAATCCCCGTATCAATCACTCCAACAACCGCTTTATGAACTTTTTCCCCCGCTTCATTTTCATAGCCGCCGGTCTCAATTTCGTATGATTTTCCATCATTTGTTACTCTTTGGATGTCCCATTGTGCATCCCATAAGCTACCTTCCTCATTTGTCACCGCACTTGTATCAGCTACCTTTGGAACTGTTGCTGGTTGACTTAGTGCTAGCGGGATTTCTTTGTTGGCAACCTCAATGGATGACACTTTTTTGAGATTTTTTAGAAATGCAGGGTCATCCGACTGTGCTTGGATTCCTCCCACTTCAGGAAGGGCTTTTACTACTTTCCCTCCTGCTTTTTCAATGACTTCCTGATAATTTTTGGGCAAATTGTTCTTGAATGCAACCGCATACAAATTCTTCTCTGCTGCTTCTGTTACTAGAGGTTCAACAGCTAAACTAGATGCTGCACCACCTACTAATAAACCAAAACCAACTGTCACAGAAAGCAAGGATTTTAATATTTTTTTCCTCATAATCCTCCTCCTTATCGTAATGGGATATTTTTCCTCAACCTATACTAGTTTAATAGAGATCACTCTATTATTCAAATTTTGCGATAACTCATTTCAGTTGTAATAACGAAATGGAAGGTCACTGTGACGCCCCGAAAAATCTTGTTTCACAGATCGAATGTTCCACAAGGACAAAAACCGCACAAGTGAGGTCACTGTGCGGTGAAAATGTCAAGGTATACTAGGTACAAGATTGATTGAAATAACTTCAATCAAGACGAAAACGATTGCGGGGTTTCATGAAGTTGTAAAACAACCTAGCATGTCTTCCGGTTCTACTGTATGGATTGATCTTTGAGTGAAGGCAGTTAAGAAAGAGTTCATCACATCTTCTAGATGGACCATACCTTCGATAACATCGATCATGCTGCATACAACAAGCATCGACCTCATTCATTGGAGCCCCCGGCCCACTGCAACCTGGCCCTCAATATCGATAACCTGGTAAACAAAGACCATTAGATTTTTTTCTGCGTCGATCCATATCCCTAATCCCTCACTTCATCTAAGACAGGCTACTATCAATTTATGTTGCCTGCTTAAAAGACGAGAGGGCGAATTTGTCCATAGCTTATTTTAAAATAAAATTCCTTTTATCACCTATGTGATTGAACTCCTTCTAAACTAAATACGGGCATTTCCCTTGAATGGGAAACGCCCGCTTGTAACGAGTTAAATTCAATTATCTTGCAAAAAAATTCGCAGGATATTCTTACGCAAAAAACGCTTTTACCTTTTTCGTTCCTTGCACCAAATAGGCAATAGATTTAATGTAGATTGGATATCCTTGTGTGTTGTTAATAGCATCCTCCACATCAATAAAGGCCGGAACGAAGGTTTTCTTGCCCATCTTGACATCCTCACCAACTTTTTCTATCCGAAATTTAAACTTTTCCGTTAATTTATTGTAATGATTTTTCTCTAAATAACTAACATAATAGTGAACTTGGTTATTTTTAGCATGCATGGCAGCCAGTTTTAACAAATCCAATAAAACATTTTTCGTTGCAAACTCTTTTTTCACGCCCATTTTTCGAACCTGATAAGAATGCTTCAAATCGTTCAAAATACGGGTATCATTGGAAATATCAACTAAATCGTTCATATCTAACAGTTTCTCTTCACATGGAACAAATTCAATGGTTCCAATGCTTGTCCCATCTTTCGCCTTTAGGATAAAAGCCTCAGAGTTTTCTTTAAGGTCGGTTACTTGATATTTTCTCTCTTTAGCAATTTGACTCCATAGATTCATAAATTCTTCTCTTTTTTCATTGTTGTCTACATATACATTCATCGTTTTGTTCCCCCGTAAAATGTCATACTCCATCTGTACTATTTTGTTCTATTTACCTAATTTTTGCAAATTGAACTGATCTTTTATTTACAGGGGACCGAAACTAAAAAAGACCGAGTTTTTCTGTAGTTAATTGGTATAATGGACCTCAAATTTATGTAGGAACGCTTGATTGTCCAAACGTCCTCGTAAAGGCTGCAATAAGCTAGAATGGTAAATAAGAAAACGAATAAAGAAAACAATTCACTTTTAACAGAATAGTGCCATTTCCTATCACCAATTTTGGTATTAGTATAGCGAGTTATTCCCTCTAACTCTACCATTCATGCAGTTGATATCATGAATGGTAGAGTTCATTTTTTACTACTGATGTCGTACGAAACTCACCATTATCGATAATTAAGGCATTTAGCTGACCTCCAAAGGCACAGCCCCCATCGATCCCAATGACCCGATTTGAACCAAAATAAACGCTATCTTGATTATGGATGTTTCTTGTTCGTGTATGGCCGAAAATTACCGTCTCAGGCTGATTATATCCATGAATAAATTCATCACGAAGATGGAGAAGCTCAAGTTTCGTCGTTTTTTCCAGCCCATGTCTCGGATTGATGCCAGCATGAACATAAATCAGTTCCGATTCTCTTTTATATAACGGGAGGGATTGTAAGAAGGAAATGTGTGCATGAAACCGATCTTGGATTATTTTTCTAATTTGATTTTCCTTGAAAACGTCGGACAGCAATTGTGAAATTGCAACCTTCTCCATCCCAAGTCTAAGGAGGCAGCTATTGATCGTCGCCATCCCACCGTTCCGACCGCCATAATAAAGAATATTTTCCTTTTCATCAAGCCATTGCAAAAACAAATCGTCATGGTTTCCTAATAATGCCGTTGCACCTTCGCGACACCATTCTGCTACCTTATCCAAAACTTCAATACTATCAGGTCCTGAATCAACATAGTCTCCTATGAAGATCACTTCCTCTGGTTGTGCATTTGTCTTTTTTAACAATTGGTCTAACTCCACTGCACAACCATGAATATCAGATATTGCGATTCGTCTCATTCCTTCACCTCCCCGATATGGGAATTTATATAATAATTTGTAGGTAGAACTCTATATTACATAATAATACTATAAATTCTAAATATTAAAATATCTAAACAAACATACAACTATCCTAAAACACCATGAAAGGCACAAAAAAAAGACCGAGTTCACCTCGGTCAATGTATGTAGTGGATTCGTGAAAATCCTCGGTATGATGATTTTGGCGGGACTGCGTGGGAATCGAACCCACCAGACCTGGCACGCAGGTCTCAAGCGGTTTTGAAGACCGTGGAGGACACCAGTACCCCATCCAGCCCCGTAATAACATAATCTATTATAATTCGACACTGCCTTTTTTTCAACCATCTTCACCAATTAGACATAAATTCCCTTACTTGTCTTATCGAACATGCTGATATTATAATGAAATATAAGAGAATTAGTGATACAGAGGGGATTGGAACATGCAACTTGATGGTTGGTTTATGTTATTTATCGTATTTTGGACGATAGTCATGGTCGGATTAATGGCTATTGGCGGCTTTTTTATGTTCCGTAAATTCTTAAAAAAGCTACCAAAACAAGATGGCAGGTCTGATATGGATTGGGAAGAATATTATGTAACAGAGACCAAACACCTTTGGTCTGAAGATCAGAAAGAATTTCTAGAAGATTTGGTGAGTCCTGTACCAGAGCTTTTCCGTGATGTTGCTCGGCAAAAGATTGCCGGAAAAATTGGCGAGCTTGCGCTAAAAGAAAAAGTATCTAAAATTACGCAGGACATAGTCATTCGTGGGTACATTTTGGCAACTCCGAAACGAGATCACAAGTTTTTACGTCAGAAATTAGCTGACAGCAATATTAGTACAGAACCATATGAACATTTATTTTAAACTATCCACTTTGGGTAGTTTTTTTGTGTAGGCTCTTTAATTGTTGATTTTTGAATGGATAAAAAACAACCATTGCCCGAGCGCAGGCTGTTTTATTAATTTGTGGACAAGGATCATGATGTTCTGTTTAACAGACTACCTTTTATAAACTAATTCCTATCAGAGAAACATTTTTTATCAAAATGAAGGATTTTCCTTTGAACTTCCGCTACTCACCTTGTATAATAGACGATAAATTGCATAGCTTAAAAGTTTTCTAGGGTTCCGCAAGGTTTGAGATCCTTGGTCTGGTCCGAGAGAAAACTCACAGCTTGCCTGTGCCACGGAGGGATAAAAGCCCGGGAGATTCTGATATTTCATGAGAATCTCCCGGGCTTTTTGTTGTTTCCCGGGTACGCTAAAAAGCATGAGGAGGAAATAAAATGAATCGCGATTGGATAAAAGTATTGATTGCTGCGGTTTTCGAAGTCCTATGGGTCATTGGCTTAAAACACGCAGATGGTCTCCTTGAGTGGAGTGGAACGGTACTTGCTATTATCGTTAGTTTCTATGGACTGATTGACGCAGGGCGTAATTTACCTGTTGGGACGGTGTATGCGGTCTTCGTTGGCCTTGGGACAGCCGGAACAACTGCCGCAGATATTCTCTTCTTCGGTGAACCTTTTGTACTGGAAAAAGTTCTCTTAATCGCTCTTTTATTAATCGGTGTGATTGGATTAAAACTTGTCACCGATGACAAAGCAGTGGAAGGAGGGAAATCCTAATGGCATGGGTATCACTCATTATTGCTGGAATTTGTGAAATGGCAGGTGTGGCCATGATGAACCAATACACAAAGGATCGAAAATGGCTTTCCCTATTGCTTTTAATCATTGCATTTGGTGCTAGTTTCTCTTTCTTATCGGTTGCGATGGAAAGCTTGCCGATGGGGACTGCCTACGCGATATGGACCGGTATCGGTGCCTCTGGTGGAGCGCTCCTAGGGATATTATTTTACGGAGAGTCTAAAGACTGGAAACGAATTCTATTTATTGCCATCGTTCTTAGTGCCGCAGTTGGATTGAAGCTTGTTTCGTAAATACATCTAACTTAACATGCATCAAGAAAAACACCGTTCAAAACAAAAAGCCAAATCATGAATGCTCCCTTCTAGCTTGCTATCAAGGGACTTCATGATTTGGCTTTTATTTTAGGTATGCTTTCCTATTAGGCTGTTTTCGTAAAGTTTGTTGTTAAAATCCTAAAGCCGATTTTAACAGAAATAAGCTTTTCTCTGCGATACTACTTAGTTTTCAAGCTCTTTTCTACTCTTATAAACGAATTTGATTTGGAATCATAGCTAATCATCTAAATTTTCTTTAAAAAGCAACAATGATTGAGAAAAAGCCTCCTATTAACGTGCGAGTTGATCCGCACGTCATTTCCAATCTCTATATCGTCGAAATTTTTCCACTCCCATGCAACTCACGGAAAAGCTTTTTATACTCAAGATACATCGCAATTCGCCAAGGAACAATCATCCCAAAGGCTAGAATCCAGAACATTCCACCTAACTCGCCAACATCAATCGACGAACTGAGAATCATCTTCGCTATCAATCGGACGACAAGCAGCCCTACTAAGATGTACATGAAAGCTTTTGAACGTTTCATGTAAATATCATTGTCCTTGATTTCGAATTTGGATGTTTTAATCAATAAAATCGAAAACAGAATTCCCACCGTTAGTGCTTCAAGGACCTGGAGGAACTCAACACGAAACATCGGGAAGATAAACATTAGTGCACCCGTACTCATAAATAGTGGTGGCAGTATAATTTTTTTTGCATTTGTTGGCTTTTTTGCTGCTTTCATTCGAACAATAAAGGCAAGGGAACCCATCCCAATTGCTCCAATCGTCGAGAGTAGAACATAGTCCATTGTTTTCATCCCTTTTAGTTAGGTTTACACTATTATTATACAGTAATATCTACTAAAAATTAAGAAAGGAAAAGCAATGGATGCCTTTCCCTCCTACTCCCCCTTAAAAACCGGTAAATCCACCAAATAGTGGAGATAAAAATGCAATAATTCTTGTCATCCAATCGAAGTAGAGGACAACCCCCATCACAATCATAATGTAGCCACCAATTTTCATGATTTTTACATTATTCTTCCGGATCCATTGCATCTTTCCAATAAAGAAGCTAAGGATGAAGAATGGAATTGCAAATCCGAGAATATAGGCGATCATATAAAGCATTCCTGACCCAGGGTTCGAGCTAGCCAACAAAATAACGGATGCGAGAATCGGCCCCGTACATGGTGTCCACCCCGCAGCAAAGGCCATTCCAATTAAACCGGATCCAACGTACCCTGAAGGGCGGTTTTTAAATTCAAACTTATGATCCTTCATCAACCATTTCGGTTGGAAGATTCCGATTACCATTAGCCCAAACAATACGATAAAAATCGCACCAATTTGTCGAATCAAATCATTGTATTGGCCGAAGATTTGTCCAACAAAAGAAGTTGCAAATCCTAAGGCAATGAAAATAATTGAAAAACCAACTAGGAAAAACAGCGTGTGAAGCATACTTCGCTTTTGCAGCATGGCATTCTCACTTTTAATTTCTCCAACGGACATTCCCGTAATATAAGATAGGAATGCTGGATAAAGTGGCAAGCAGCATGGAGAAATAAAGCTTAGAAATCCAGCTCCAAATGCGAGCAAAACGTTTACATCCGTCATTGTTACATCCATCTCCTAATTCCATCAATTCCATACCATTCTAACAAATCCAACGTCTAAAAGATATCAATATACCTGTGAACAATTTAGCAAACATGCATAGCTGAGCGTTTTTGAAGGAAAATGCCGGATTCCCTCATAATTCGTCGAAAGAAACATTTTGAAATCTAACTAATTATAGCTTATACTAGATTTCGTGCCTTGCAATTTCTTCAAATTTTTTCAATAGATTTACAGATTTAAGGATATTGTACAGAAAGGAAACCTCATGTCGAAAAACGAACTAGTTAAACTCATTGAGCAGAAACGCTCCAAACTCATCGAAGTCGCGTCTACCAATGGATTAACTTCCTCGGTTGCAATCCGCTATAGTCAAGAACTTGATCATTTATTAAATACCTACAACCGAAAATATCTCCAATCCAGTAAAACCTCCTAAAAAAACAGCTGAAAGCCGGTGAAGGCCCACAGCTGTTTTTTTAGTTGTCTTTTCTCAAACTTGTTGCACTTGAACAAACAATAATGCTGTATAAAACAAGGGGCGACTTCTTTAAAGGGCTATATGAGCCTTATATGGCGTCTGTCCATGGTAAGCGGACCGAAGGAGCATTAAGGAGTGGACAGACTCACCTCACCAAGACCCTCTGGGTGTGTCAAAAGTACCTATAAAAATTTGTTTCTTTTTATCTCAATATACCTATGAGAGCTCCATATTGGCTTTTTAAGGGGCTTGTTTTGATTTTCTCTTATTTCAATAACAATATAACCTTAAAATCATTTAAAGGGCGATCTTAAGCGTCTATTAACTGTATTGATCAGAGTAATACAGTGATCTTAGAATATAAGGTGCTAGTTAACATAATGAGGCGTTATTGGCATGAAAATAATGTTGTTAAAAATTGTTTTTTATAGAATATTTTGTTATATTATACACACGAATACACCAACACACGAAACGGGGGAGGAACTAATTGCCTAAAGCACCAAATAGGTTTAAACGTCTAAGTGCGGATATACCTGAACAGTTATATAAAGATTTTGCAAAAAAGTGTATTGAGGAAGGGGTAAGTAAAAAGGAGTTTATTATGAGCCTTTTAGAAAAAGAGCTTTATAAGGGGTACAGTACCAAAAATGAGGATTTTTATAGAAAAGAGGTTTGAATTAGTGAAAAAAAAATATATGATTATAATTCTAATTTTATTAATTGGGATAGGTAGTGTTGTGGGTTACATAAATTATAAGCAATATTCTGTTAAAAAAGCTGTTGAAGATTATTTACTAAATGAACAAAATATTGATAAAGAAGATATTGAAGAATTAGATCCTTTTATTGCGAATTTGAAAGGTGATAAAAATTGGTTAGTTTATGTGAAAATAAAAGAAGATGACAAAAAATATTATTACTATAGAGATAGTAAAACAGATAAGGTTTTATTAGAATCCTATATTTTAAATGGAAAAGAGTATACAGAATAAAAAAAGAGGGTTTAGGTGGTTACCCCAAAAAGTTAGAGTTTTATTATGCAGCTAATTGGCTAGATTGAATTCGGTATTCTACTGGACTCAGTCCAGCCAATTTTGCTTTTGATCGTTCATT
>Ga0182742_1005256_pt1 | contig 11070 bp, 10 predicted proteins | sample eDN5th37CBELigMG_FD_128880 | JGI IMG/M metagenome (GOLD analysis project Ga0182742, IMG submission 128880) | Enriched Miracle-Growth compost microbial communities from Emeryville, California, USA - eDNA 5th pass 37_C BE-Lig MG (version 2)... ... | reverse complement strand
CTGTCGCTGCGCCGCGCCGAGACGGTGGCCGCCGAGCTGGTCCGGCACGGCATCAGCCGCAACGAGATCGTCGTCCAGGCCTTCGGCGAGAGCCGCCCGCTGGTGCCCACCGCCGACGGCGTGCGCGAGCCGCAGAACCGCCGCGTCGAGATCGTCCTGCGCTAAGCCGCAGCCTCCGATACGGGCCGAATGGAAGGGGCGCCGAAAGGCGCCCCTTCTGCTTTTCCGGATCAGGCTTCCCCTCCGCCCGGCCACGAAATGTGGCTTGGCTGCAACAGTCGCAATAGTTGTGGTCCTGCCTCCCGAACCATGCCGCCGCTTTTTCATTCGGATAGAGGCACGCATCTCGCGGGCGGATCGAAAGGCCAGGCCTGTGCAGGTTGCGTTATCGAAGGGAGAAGACCGCATGAGCATTAGACGGGCGCTGCTGGCTGCGACCTTTTTGGCACTGCCGGCCGCCGCTGGCGCGCAGACCGTACCGACATTCACCGGATCCCAGGTGGTCACTGGCCTGTATATCGGCGCAGGCGCCGGCGCGAACTGGATCAACAGCCCTGAACGCCTCAATCTGAGCGGTGGGCCCGGCAGCCTCGTCCCTCTGCCCCCTGGCGTGACCGTCAGTAACGTCGGGAAGGCCAATTTCAGTACGGGCTGGACGGGGGTGGTCAGCCTCGGCTGGGGCTTCGGCAACGGTCTCCGCGCTGAAATCGAGGGCAACTATCGCTCGAACGAGGTCGACAGCATCCGTGGGCTGGGCCTCGCACCCATCGGCCGGACAGGCGGCTTCCAGCAGACCTACGGCGTGATGGCCAATGTCTTCTATGACTTCGACTTGGCCCAGTTCGGCCTCGCCCGCTACAGCGTCGTCCAGCCCTATATCGGCGTCGGTGCCGGCTATGCCAGGTCCGACTGGAAGAATCTGCGTGGCGTCAGCGCGGTAAACGGCCTTCGCTTCAACGGAACCGGCAGCGACGGCCAGTTCGCATACCAGGCTATCGCCGGCGTCGCGGTGCCCTTCACCTGGCTCGGGGTTCCCGGCCTGACCTTCACGGCCGAGTACCGCTTCTTCGGCATGGTGGAGCCCGAAATGAAGGCGACCATCACGGATGCCGCCAACCGTGTGGTGAGCAGCGGCAAGATCGAGGCCGAGAAGTACAACCACTCCGTCCTGGTCGGCCTGCGCTACGCCTTCTACCAGCCGGCCCCGCCGCCGCCGGCCGCTGCCCCGGTTCCGCCGCCGGCCCCCGCCCCGCAGGTCGCCCGCACCTACCTGGTCTTCTTCGACTGGGATCGCGCCGACCTGACCACGCGGGCGCGGGAGATCATCGCCGAGGCGGCGCAGAACGCCCGCCGGGTGCAGACCACCCGCATCGAGGTGGCCGGCCATGCCGACCGCTCCGGCTCGGCGCAGTACAATCAGCGCCTGTCCCAGCGCCGGGCCGATGCGGTCGCCGCCGAGCTGGTGCGCAACGGCGTCAGCCGCAACGAGATCTTCGTGTCGGCCTATGGCGAGAGCCGCCCGCTGGTGCCCACCGCCGACGGCGTGCGCGAGCCGCAGAACCGCCGCGTCGAGATCGTCCTGCGCTGAGCCGCAGTCTCCGATACAGGCCGAACGAAAGGGGCGCCGAAAGGCGCCCCTTTTTCCTTACCCGTGGAGCCCCGGACTCAGATGACGTTGAACAGGTAAAGCAGGATGATGATCGGGATGGGAATCCCAAGGAGCCAAAGCAGGATGCCGCGCATCGTCGCCTTCCGTTGTTTGCCGACCGGTTCCGAACGCCGGTCGGTTCCGCACGCTTCCGGTGGCGCTGGCCGCCCCACCATTTCGTGAAGCCGCCCGCCATGCGATGATGGGAGGGATGATGCGAATCCCACGCGCGGCCCTGGCGCCGCTCCTGCTGCTGCTCATCTCGGGCTGCGCCTGGGACCCGACCGCCAATTACCTGTTCGGCATCGGCGATCCGGTGCGCGGCGCTGCCCTTTACGCGCCACGCAACCTTGGCGACACCAGCCGCTGGGCCGGCCATCCGGCTGAGGCGGCGGTCGCGGCGGAGCAGCTCGAATTCCTGGCGAGCGAGCTGCGCACCAATCCGCGCTACGCGCCGGAGGTCAATCCTGCCGTGCTGCAGCAACTGGACGCCGCCAGGGCGGAGATGCGCGGCTTCCTCGGTATCGCGCCGCAGGCCGAGCCGGCGCTGGTGATCGAGGCGCTGCGCCGCGCGGCAGTGGCGCTGCGGGCCGGCAGCCGCGCCCAGGCGGAGGCGGCGCTGAGCAGCCCCGCCTTCACCGCCGGGCCGCTGGTGACGCTGGCACGGCTGTCCGCCATGCCGCGCCTGCCGCGCACGGCGGAGGCCGCCGGCGCCGTCGCCGCCGAGATTGCCCGGCTGGACCGGCCGCGCCGCTAGCCTGGGTCAGAAGGCGATCAGCTGCCGCACCACCTCGCCCGTTTTCAGCCGGGCGAAGCCCTGGTTGATCTCCTCCAGCCTGAGCGTACCGGTGATGAGGTGGTCCAGGTGCAGCCGGCCCTGGCGCCAGAGGCCCAGCAGCCGCGGCATGTCCACGCGGAAGCGGTTGGAGCCCATGGAGGAGCCCTGGATCTTCCTCTCCCGCAGGAAGTCGAAGCCGTGCAGCTCGATCTTCGTGCCAAAGGGGATCATGCCGATGATGGTCGCGGTGCCGCCGGGGCGCAGCATGTAGAAGCTCTGTTCCGCGGTCTGCTTCAGGCCCAGCGCCTCGAAACTGTAATGCACGCCGCCGCCGGTCAGGTCGCGCACCTGCTGCACGGGATCGTCATTGCCCACCAGGATGGTGTCGGTGGCGCCCATTTGCTTCGCCAGTTCCAGCTTCTGCGGCAGGCGGTCGATGGCGATGATGCGCTCCGCCCCGGCCAGGGCGGCGCCGTTCACGGTCGCCAGCCCGACCCCGCCGCAGCCGATGACGGCGACGGAAGAGCCCGGCTTCACCCGCGCCGTGTTGAACACCGCGCCGACGCCGGTGATGACGCCGCAGCCGACCAGGGTGGCGCGGTCCAGCGGCACCTCCGGGTCGATCCTTACCAGCGCGTTCTCATGCACCAGCATCTGCTCGGCGAAGGCGGAGAGGTTCAGGAATTGGTGCATCACCTCACCGCCCCTCCAGGAGAGGCGGCGGGAGATGCCGGGCTGCAGCTTCACCTCCGTGTTCTCGCAGAGATTCGGATGGCCGGTGCTGCATTGCGAACAATGGCCGCAGAAGACCGAGAGGCAGCCGATCACATGATCGCCAGGCCGGAGATAGGTGACCTCCTCGCCCACCGCCTCCACCACGCCGGCGACCTCATGGCCGGGCACGGTGGGAAGCGGGTGGGGGTAGAGACCCTCGATGAAATGCAGGTCGCTGTGGCAGAGCCCGGCATAGGCGGTGCGGACCAGCACCTCCCGCGCCTTGGGCTTGGCCAGGGAGACATCCTCGATAGTGAGCGGCTGGTTCGGCTCATGCAGCACGGCGGCCTTCATGGCGTCCTCCTCCCGATCTTGCGGTGGAGCCTAGCATGTGGTCCGGGTGTAGGATCCAGTTCGGAGATCGGAAGAGGAAGCGTCCATGCAGCCTGAATTGCTGGTCGAGAGCGCGGAAGGAGTGGTGCTGCTCACCATGAACCGGCCGGATGTGCTGAACGCGCTCGGCGGGAGCATGATGGAGGAGATGCTGCGGGCCCTGCAGGCGGCCGCCTCCGATCCGGCGGTGGGCTGCGTGGTGCTGACTGGCGCCGGGCGCGGCTTCTCGGCCGGCGGGGACATGAAGGCGCGCGCCACCGGGGCCAAGCCGCCGCCTGCCACGCCGGAGGCCGGGGCGGATGAACTGCGCGCGCGCATGGAATGCTCCCGCCTGTTGCATGAGATGCCGAAGCCGACCATCGCCATGCTGAACGGCGTGGCCGCCGGGGCCGGCATGTCCCTGGCCCTGGCCTGCGACATGCGCATCGCCGGGGAGAGCGCGCGGATGACGACCGCTTTCGCCAAAATGGGTTTCTCCGGCGATTTCGGCGGCCACTACTTCCTGGCGCGGCTGGTCGGGCCGGCCAGGGCGCGGGAGCTCTACTTCACCTGCGAGATGCTGGATGCGGCGAAGCTGGAGAGGCTCGGCCTGGTGAACCGGGTGGTGCCGGATACGGCGTTGCGCGAGGAGACGATGGCGCTGGCCCGCCAATTGGGCCAGGGGCCGCGCGTCGCCTGGCGCTACATGAAGCGCAACATGAAGGTGGCGGAGGAAGGCACCCTGGCCGAGGCCCTGGATGCCGAGGCCATCGGCATGATGCGCTGCCGCGAGACGGAGGACCACAAGGAGGCGCTGCGCGCCTTCATGGAGAAGCGCCCGCCGGTCTTCCAGGGGCGCTGACGCCAAGCCTCAGGCGTTGGTGTTCCAGATGTCCACGTCCCACTTCCAGGCGCCGTCCTCCCGCTTCCACAGGACGACGTATTTCACCTCGGCCGGCGCCTCAGCGCCGGTCAGGGTCAGCTCGCCCCGGCCGACCTCCTGCGCAGTGTCGCCGTTCACCTCCAGCGTCACGGTATGCAGCTTCGCGGCGCTCACCCCGAGCGCGGCGGCAGCCTGGCGCCAGAATTCCGCGATTGCCGCCCGGCCCGTCACCATGGGCGCGCCGGGCGGGAGGATGCGGGCCTCCCGCGTATAGACCCGCTCCAGCGCGCCGAAGTCGCCGCGGCCGATGACCTCTTCCTCGAAGACCCGGTTGGTGGCCCGGAATTCGTCATCCGCCATGGCGCCCTCCCTCTGCACCGAGGCTAGCGCCCTCGGCATGCCGCAAGCGCGTCACCTCGGCGTGAGTGGCGGGCTCAGAAGGCCAGCGGTGTCGCCTGTACCACCAGTGGCAGGCGACGCACCTCGGCCAGCACGGCCTCCGGCATCGGCGCGTCCAGCCCGACCAGGCAGATCGCATCACCGCCCGGCGCCGAGCGGCCAAGATGGAAGGTGGCGATGTTGATCCCCGCCTCCGCCAGGGTCATGCCGAAGCGACCGATGAAGCCCGGCTTGTCCTGGTTGGTCACATAGAGCATGTGCGGCGCGAAGTCGGCCTCCACCGCGATGCCCTTGATGGCGACCAGGCGCGGCTTGTCATTGGCGACGAGCGTGCCGGCGACGGCGCGTTCGTAGCGTTCCGTCACCACGGTCAGGCGCAGCAGGGTCTGGTATTCGCCGCGGCGCTCATGGGTGGTCTCGGCCACCTCGATGCCGCGCTCCCGCGCCACCACCGGCGCATTGACCATGTTCACCGCGCCCATCAGCGGCGCCAGCACGCCGGCCAGGGCCGCGGCGGTCAGCGGCTTGCGGTTCAGCTCCGCCGCCGCGCCTTCATACTCCACCCGGATGGCGCGGATGGCGCCGTCCCGCACCGCGGTCAACTGCCCGGCCATGCTGCCCAGCAGCCGCGCCAGCTCCATATAGGGCTTCAGGCGCGGTGCCTCCTCCGCGGTGACGGAGGGCATGTTGATGGCGTTGCTGACGGCGCCGGTCAGCAGGTAGTCGGCCATCTGGTCGGCCACCTGCAAGGCGACATTCTCCTGCGCCTCCGCCGTCGCGGCGCCGAGATGCGGCGTGCAGACCACATTCTCCAGGGCGAAGAGCGGGCTCTCGGTGGCCGGCTCCGTCTCGAACACATCGAGCGCGGCGCCGGCGAGATGGCCCTGCTTCAGCGCGTCATACAGCGCCGCCTCGTCCACCAGGCCGCCGCGGGCGCAATTGATCAGCCGCGCCCCCTTCTTCATGCGGAAGATGTTGTCGCGGGAGAGGATGTTGCGCGTCTGCTCGGTCAGCGGGGCGTGCAGGGTGACGATATCCGCGCGCTCCAGCAGCTCCGGCAGGTCCACCTTCTCCACGCCGAGGTCCAGGGCGCGCTGCTCGGAGAGGAAGGGGTCAAAGGCGATCACCTTCATCTTCAGCCCCACCGCGCGATCGGCGACGATGGAGCCGATATTGCCGCAGCCGACCAGGCCGAGCGTCTTGCCGAAGAGCTCGACACCCATGAAGCGGTTCTTCTCCCACTTGCCGGCCTTGGTGCTGGCGCTCGCCTCCGGGATCTGCCGGGCAAGGGCGAACATCATGGCGATGGCGTGCTCGGCCGTGGTGATGGCGTTGCCATAGGGCGTGTTCATCACCACCACGCCGCGATTGGTGGCGCTGGTGACGTCCACATTGTCCACGCCGATGCCGGCACGGCCGACCACCTTCAGGTTCGGTGCCGCTTCCAGCAGCTCACGCGTCACCTTGGTGGCGCTGCGCACCGCCAGCCCGTCATAAGGGGCGATGATGGCGCGCAGCTCCGCCGGCGGCAGGCCGGGCTTGAAATCCACGGCGATGCCGCGCCGCTTGAAGATCTCGATGGCGGCGGGGGAGAGCTTGTCGGAAATAAGGACGCGCGGGGCCATCAGGCGGCCTCCTTGGCGAATTCCTGCTGCACCTGGGCGAAGGCCCAGTCGAGCCAGGGCAGCAGCGCCTCGATATCGCTGGTCTCCACCGTGGCACCGCCCCAGATGCGCAGGCCGGGCGGCGCGTCACGATAGGAACCAATGTCGAAGGCAACGCCCTCCTTCTCCAGCAGCGAGGCGAGCTTCTTTGCCACCGTCGCCTGCTGATCGGCGGCCAGGGCGGCAAACCAGGGCGCTACGATCTTCAGGCAGATGGAGGTGCAGGAACGCGTCTCCGGCGCCTCGGCCAGGAAATCCACCCAGGGCGTACGCGCCACCCAACCGGCGATGGCGGCGAGATTCGCTTCCGAGCGCGCGATCAGCCCCTGCAGGCCGCCGACGGATTCGGCCCAGCGCAGCCCGTCCAGCGCATCCTCAACGCAGAGCATGGAGGGGGTGTTGATCGTCTCGCCCCGGAAGATGCCCTCATTCAGCTTCCCGCCCTTGGTCATGCGGAAGATCTTCGGCAGCGGCCAGGACGGGACGTAGGACTCCAGCCGGGCGACCGCGCGGGGCGAGAGCGCCAGCATCCCATGCGCCCCCTCGCCGCCCAGTACCTTCTGCCAGGACCAAGTGACGACATCCAACTTGTCCCAGGGCAGGTCCATGGCGAAGGCAGCGCTGGTCGCGTCGCAGATCGCCAGCCCTTCGCGCGTTGCCGGGATGAAATCGCCATCCGGCAGCCGCACGCCGCTGGTGGTGCCGTTCCAGACGAAGACTACGTCCCGCGACCAGTCCACCGCCGAGAGGTCCGGCAGCTTCCCATAGGGCGCCTCGATCACCCGGGCATCCTTCAGCTTGAGCTGCTTCAGGACATCCGTGGCCCAGTCCTTGGAGAAGCTTTCCCAGGCCAGCACATCCACCCCGCGGGCGCCGAGCAGCGACCACAGCGCCATCTCCACCGCCCCGGTATCGGAGGCGGGAACGATGCCCAGACGCCAGCCCTCCGGCATGCCGAGGATGGCCTTGGACCGCTCGATCACCTCGGCCAGCCGCGCCTTCGGCTGCGCGGCCCGGTGGCTGCGGCCGGTCATGGCGCCGGAGATCGCCTCCAGCGTCCAGCCGGGACGCTTGGCGCAGGGACCGGAGGAGAATTGGGGATTGGCCGGACGGAGTCCGGGCTTGGGGGCGGTGCTCGCCATGATGCGCTCCCTTCCAGAAGCAGATGCGCCCCGGTGGGGGGGCGTGGCCCGCCGGAACAGCTAGCGAAGGCGCCCCCCGCGATCAAGGGCGGCGCTTCGCGACCGGAGCGTGACGCAACCCGAAGCGGGGCGGAGCTTCCGGCAGCATCGTCACAGGGCAACGCTGCCGCCATTCGCGCCCGCTGCGGAAAGGGCAGCCGGCCGATAGCCGGCGACTGGACAGCCGGCCCCTGCTTTCCTACCAGACGAAGATCGCGAAATCGTTAGTCACCGCGGGACCGGCCGCGCTGCTCGACCTTCTCCAAGGCTGTCCGAATGCCGCCAGGTGTTTCCTTCGTCTGCCCTGTCTATAACAAGGAACGCTACCTGCCCGGCGTCATTGAGCACCTGCGCGACCAAGCCCGCGGCCGCCCCCGGCAGTTCATCTTCGTCGATGACGGTTCCCGCGACGCTTCGATGCGCATCGTGCGCGAACTGACCCGCGACTGGCCGGATTGCATCTATATCGAGCAGGCGAATGCCGGCCCCGCCGCTGCAACCAATGCCGGCCTCGCCGTGGCGCGGCTGGACTACATCAAGCTGCTCGGCTCGGACGACCTGCTGCCGCCCGGCGCCACCGACTGGCTGATCGAGGTGATGGAGGCCACTGGGGCGGATGCGGTGTTTGGCCGCATGCGCTACTACCGGGACCCGCCGGACCTTGCCGCCGTGCCGGCCACCTGGAAGGGCGTCACGCCCCGGCTGGTGGCGGATCCCCTGCCGCCGACCGTGGCCCATGGCTGGTCCGGCACCAGCCAGACCCTCTATCGCCGCGCCACGGTGGAGCGCGCCGGCCGCTGCGACCCCCGGGTTTTCGTCGAGGACTACTCGCTCGCGCTGCGGGTGGCGCGGATCGGCCGCTTCGCCCTGCTGGACGCCGACCTCGCCTTCGGCCCGGCGGCCGATGACGGGCGCATCATGCTCGGGCTGAAGCACCAGACCATGCATGACTATGGCCTGGCGCTGTACCATTTCTTCCGGGATTTCCCGGAACTGGCGCCGCGGCTCGGCCCCATTGCCTTCCGCCGCGCGGCGGGGCGCGCCTATAAATGGGCGCGGCGCGAGGGCAGGCACGGTTTCCCCTGGCGCTATTTCCTGCTGAACCTGCTCAGCCGCGTGCCGGGCGCCATGGATCCGGTGGAGGGCCTGCTGGCCAGCCTCGGCGCCTATGCAGAGGGTCCCTATGCCGATGCGCGCGCCCTGATCTATCCGCAGCCCTTGCCACCGCTGCCGCGCGGCCTGCTCGCGGGCGGGCGCCGGCATGAGCCGGCTCGCGGCCCGGCCTGATACCGCGCCGCGCCCGGATGGCGCCCCGGCCGGGCGGCGGCGGCGCCCGTCATTCGGGCAGCATCACCTCGCCCCGGGCGTAGAGCACGGCCGTGCCGCCCATGCGCACGCGATCACCGCGCAGTTCGCACCACAGCGTCCCGCCGCGCCTGCTCGCCTGGCGGCAGACCAGCGAGTCCCGGCCCAGCCTTGCCGCCCAGAAGGGCACAAGCTGGACATGCGCCGTGCCGGTCACCGGATCCTCCGGCACGCCGACCTTGACCGCGAAGTAGCGGCTGGTGATGTCCACACCGTCCCCACCCTCCGCCGTGACGATGACCCGCTCCGGCCCCGGCAACGCAGCAAGCCGCGCATGGTCCGGGGCCAGCGCCGCCACCTGCGCCGGACTGTCCAGCAGGCAGATGTAGTCGCGCGCCCTCCAGACCTCGCGCGGCGTGGCGCCGAGCGCCTCCGCCAGCCCGGCCGGCGGCTCCACCCGCGTTGCGGTGCGGGCGGGGAAGTCCAGGACGAAGCGCCCGTTCTCCCGCTCCACCCGCAAGGGGCCGGAGAGGGTGCGGAAAGTGAAGGGGTCGGGCTGGCCCAGTTCGGTCGCCAGCACGAAGGCGCTGGCCAGGGTCGCATGGCCGCAGAGTTCCACCTCCGTCGCCGGGGTGAACCAGCGGAGATGCCAGCCGCCCCCGGCTTCCGGCACCAGGAAGGCGGTTTCGGAGAGGTTGTGCTCCGCCGCCATGGCCTGCAGCATGGCATCCGGCAGCCAGCGCTCCAGCGGCACCACGGCGGCCGGATTGCCCTCGAAGGGACGGGTGGCGAAGGCGTCCACCAGGTAGAGCGGCAGCCTCATGCCAGCGCCTCCAGCCGTGCCGGATCCAGCGTGACGGCGTGGTCCAGCGGCCCATGCCCCTGGCCGATGCCCGGCGCCGCCGCGATCGCCGCCCGCACATAGGCCCGCGCCCGCGCCACCGCCTCCCGCAGCGCCATGCCCTGCGCCAGGCCGGCGGCGATGGCGCTGGCCAGGGTGCAGCCGGTGCCATGGGTGTGCGGCGTCTCGACGCGCGGGTTCTCGAAGCGCTCGATGCCGGCCTCGGTCACCAGCAGGTCCACCAGGCGATCGCCGGGCAGGTGCCCGCCCTTCAGCAGCACCGCCGGCACGCCGAGGGTCAGCAGCATCTCCGCCGCATGCCGCATCGCCGCCTCGTCGCGGATCTCCATGCCGGACAGCACCTCGGCCTCCGGCAGGTTCGGTGTGATGAGGGTGGCGAGCGGCAGCAGGCGCCGCTTCAGCATCTCCACCGCATCGGGCTGCAGCAGCCGGTGCCCGCCCTTGGCGACCATGACCGGATCGGCCACCAGCGGCACGCTGGGGGCATGGGCGGCGATCTCGTCGCAGACGGCCTCGATGGTCGGGCTGTCATGCAGCATGCCGGTCTTCAGCGCATCGGCGCCAATATCGGTCAGCACCACCCGGATCTGCTGGCGGATGAATTCCACCGGCACCGGCATCACCCCATGCACGCCGAGCGTGTTCTGCGCCGTCAGCGCGGTGATCGCCGTTGCCGCGAAGCCGCCGAGCGCGGTCACCGCCTTCAGGTCCGCCTGAATCCCGGCGCCGCCGCCGGAATCCGAACCGGCGACGATGAGGACGCGTCCCTTCATGCGGCAACCCTCGCCCGGGCACGGATCGCTTCCGCCAGGCTCTCCACCACCTCCTCCACCAGTGCCTCGTCCTCCGCTTCCGCCATCACCCGGATCACCGGCTCGGTTCCGCTGGCGCGGATCAGCACGCGGCCGCGGGTGCCGAGCTTCTCCTCCTGCGCCGCGATCTCACGCTGCACCACCTCGTCCTTCAGGGGAGAGGCGCCATTGTAGCGCACATTAACCAGGCGCTGCGGCAGCGGCGCGAAGCGGCGGCAGACCTCGCTGGCCGGGCGCCCATCCTCCACCAGCACCGCCAGCACCTGCAGCGCGGCGATGAGCCCATCGCCGGTGGTGGCGAAGTCGCTCATGATCATATGGCCGGACTGCTCGCCACCCAGATTGCAGCCGACCTCGCGCATCCGCTCGCCCACATAGCGGTCGCCCACCGCAGTGCGCAGCAGTTCCAGCCCGCGTGCCTTCAGATGGCGCTCCAGCCCCATATTCGACAT
>Ga0182742_1005255_pt1 | contig 11072 bp, 11 predicted proteins | sample eDN5th37CBELigMG_FD_128880 | JGI IMG/M metagenome (GOLD analysis project Ga0182742, IMG submission 128880) | Enriched Miracle-Growth compost microbial communities from Emeryville, California, USA - eDNA 5th pass 37_C BE-Lig MG (version 2)... ... | reverse complement strand
CTCACCCGCACGCTGGACGGGGACGCCACATTGACCGGCTCCAAGGGTGCCTTGACCGGACTCAATGTCGAGCAATTGCTGCGCCGGCTGGAGCGCCGTCCGCTATCCGGAGGCAGTGAGTTTCGCAGCGGACGCACGCCGTTCGACACGCTGTCGGTCCAGATGAAGATTGCGAAGGGCACTGTGTCCGTCGAGGACGTGGACCTGCACGGTCCGGCGGTTCGGCTCGCGCTTGTCGGCGAGGCTTCCATCCCCGGCCGCGATCTCGACCTCAAGGGCGTAGCGACGCTCGCTGCGACCGGTGCGAATGCCAAGCCTTTCGAACTGCCGTTCGCGGTGCAGGGGCCCTGGGACGATCCGCTGCTGCTGCCGGATGCGCAGATTCTGATCCAGCGGTCGGGTGCGGCGGCGCCATTGCTTGAATCCCTGCGTGCACGCCGCGATTCCGTGCGTGGGCCGGCTGCAACGCCCGCCGTGCAGCCCGCTTCGCCGGAAATCAAGCAGGTCGCGCCGGCCCTGTCATCGCCTCTGACCAGGGAAGCGACCACACTGCCGGCGGCAGCGACCCCCGACAGCGCCGGGGCGGTCCCGTCTGCGGCCGAAAAATCCCAGTAGATTCAGGACCTTTGTCGGTCGGGCGCGCCGTCCGTGGCGGCGGTCGCACATTCGACTATGATTCGCCCAACGCGAATCAGAGACTGCGGATGCTGTTTTCCTCGCTGCGCATGCTGGTGAAAATCGCCGTCGCCTCGCTGATCGTCGGCACCATACTCTCGCATTTCGGCATCACCGCCGAGGCCCTGCTGCGTGAGGCCGGCGTAACGCCCGAGCGCGTGACCGAATACGGGCAGTGGGCGTGGAACTGGGCTGCCCCGAATCTCATGCTCGGTGCGCTGGTGATCCTGCCGGTCTGGTTTGTGATCTTTCTGTTCCGGCCGCCGGGCACAAAGAGCGAGTGATCTCGCAATCCTGAGGAGCGGATTCCGCGGTGCTCGGTTGATCTATCCAGACGCCACCCGCGGGCGTGCAAACGGCGCACGACTTGGGACGATATCCGTGGAACATGGCCGAGGACTGTGGTTATGGATTTGCGCGCGATTTCGGCGCGCCCCCGGAAATGATGACACCTTGCCATGGCAAAGCGCGCAGCCCCGTTCACCCCCGTCGACAAGCTGACCGAGGAACAGGCGGCGGCGGAACTCGCGCGGCTCGCCAAGCTGATCGCCGAGAACGACAAGCTCTATTACCAGGAGGACGCTCCGAAGATTTCGGATGCCGACTACGACGCCCTGCGTCGGCGCAACAACGAGATCGAGGCCCGCTTTCCGGAACTGATCCGCAAGGATTCGCCTTCGCGCCGGGTTGGCGCTACGCCGACCGGCCGCTTCAAGAAGGTGCGGCATGCGGTGCCGATGCTGTCGCTCGACAACGCATTCAGCGACGCGGACGTGACCGAATTCGTCGACCGCGTGGTTCGATTCCTGAAGCTGGACGAGCCGCCGGCCTTCACGGCCGAGCCGAAGATCGACGGGCTGTCGCTGTCGCTGCGCTATGAAGGCGGCACGCTGATCACCGGCGCCACGCGCGGCGATGGCGCCGAAGGCGAGGACGTGACCGCGAATGTGAAGACACTGCCGGACATTCCCGAGACGTTGAAGGGTCGCAATATTCCCGAGGTCGTCGAGATCCGCGGCGAGGTCTACATGACGCATGCCGACTTCCTTGCGCTCAACAAGCGGCAGGCGGATGCGGGTGAGCAGGTCTATGCCAATCCGCGTAACTCGGCGGCCGGATCGCTCCGCCAGAAGGACCCTGCGATTACCGCGTCTCGCAAGCTGAAATTCTTCGCCTATTCATGGGGCGAGATGAGCGTGATGCCTGAGCAGACGCAGGCGGGCATGGTGGAATGGATCGGCGAGCGCGGCTTCGTCATCAATCCGCTGTTCAAGCTCTGCAACTCGCCGGACGAGATGCTCGCCTTCTATCGCGAGATCGAGGCAAACCGCGCCAGGCTTGGCTACGATATCGACGGGGTGGTCTACAAGCTGAACCGGCTAGACTGGCAACAGCGTCTCGGCTTCGTCTCGCGTTCGCCGCGCTGGGCGATCGCGCACAAGTTCCCGGCGGAGAAGGCGACGACCGTCGTCAGGGATATCGACATCCAGGTTGGCCGCACCGGTGCGCTGACGCCCGTCGCGAAGCTCGAGCCGGTTACGGTTGGCGGCGTCGTGGTGCAGAACGCGACGTTGCATAACGAGGACGAAATCGCCCGCAAGGACGTGCGGATCGGCGACACCGTAACCATTCAGCGCGCCGGCGACGTGATTCCGCAGGTGCTCGACGTCGTTATGGAGAAGCGACCGAAGAACGCCAAGCCCTACAGATTTCCTGAAACGTGTCCGGTCTGCGGCAGCCATGCGGTGCGCGAAGACGGTGAGGCGGTGCGCCGCTGTACCGGCGGGCTGATCTGTCCGGCGCAACAGGTGGAGCGTTTGCGTCATTTCGTGTCTCGCAACGCCTTCGACATCGAGGGGTTGGGCGAGAAACAGGTGCAGGCCTTCTACTCGGATGGTCTGGTGAAGGAGCCGGCCGACATTTTCACACTGGCCGCGCGCGACAAACTTGCGGCGAAAAAACTCGCCGAACGGGAAGGCTATGGCCAGACCTCGGTCCGCAACCTGTTTGCCGCGATCGAGGAACGGCGCAGGGTTCCGTTGAACAAGCTCATCTACGCACTCGGTATCCGCCATATCGGGGAAACCAATGCGAGGCTGATCGCGCGTCATTACCACGATATCGACGCCTTCCTTGAAGGCATGAAAGCTGCCGGCGAGGGACGCGACTCGGAGGCCTATCGGGAACTGAACAATATCGGCGGCATTGGTGAAGTGGTGGCCGATGCCGTCGTCGAGTTTTTCAAAGAGAAGAAGAACCGCGAGGCGCTCGACCGGCTGCTTGAACAGATCGTGGTCGAGCCGATGGAAAGGGTCAAATCCAACTCGGCCATTGCCGGCAAGACGGTGGTGTTCACCGGATCGCTGGAAAAAATGACGCGCAACGAAGCCAAGGCGCAAGCCGAGCGGCTCGGCGCCAAGGTCGCCGGATCAGTGTCGAAAAAAACCGATTACGTTGTTGCCGGTCCAGGCGCGGGCTCGAAGCTGGCCGAGGCACAGAAGCTCGGCGTCGCTGTGCTTACCGAGGACGAGTGGCTGGCCATGGCCGGTCAATAAGTCACCATCTGATCCGGCGCTCAGCGCATGGCTGTGTTGGCAGTAACGCCGGCCGGCGGCCCCGTCTGCGATCATTATCTCTAATTGAGGGGCCAAGAAAAGGACGATAGTCATGCGCAGACTCTTTCTCGCCGCCATCTTTGCGAGCCCCGGTGTTCTGGCGCCGCTCGTATCGGCAAAGGCGCAAGTGCCGAGTGCGGAACGTGCTGCCGCTATTCACGAATGCAGTACGCTGGCCGACCGCTATGCCGAAACGACCTATGGATCAACGGAGTTTTACTTGTATCGGTCCTGCATGGCCCGGCACGGCCAGGTCGAATAGTCGTCAGCTCCGGCCGCGACGACCGAGGAATACGTAATAAGCCACTCCTGTCGCCGCGGACAGTACGACCATCGCAATGGCCAGCGGCATGGCTGTATGCGCGGTCGCAAGAACGTAACTCATGACTTGCGCCGCAACGGCGCCGGTCGCCATTTGCATAAATCCGGTGATGCCGGATGCGGTGCCGGCGGCTTGCGGACGCACGCTGACCGCGCCCGCCACGCAGTTCGGCAGGAAGATGCCGTTGCCGAATGAAATCGCGAATTGCGGTACGAATACCGTCCAGGGCCCGCCATCGGGAAATGCCGCTACCGCCGCCATGGTCAGGATCGAGCCGACCAACAGGAGCGCAAGTCCGACTGCGATCATGCGGTCGACGCCGTAACGCTGCGATGTACGCGAGGTGATGAAGTTGCCAAGCATAAAGCCGGCCGATGTCGCGATGAACCACAGCCCGAACTCGGCCGAGGTTCGCGCCATGATGCTGACCACGACATGCGGTCCGCCGCCGAGAAAGGCGAAGAACGTCGCAGTGCCGAGTGCGCAGACCAGCACGTATCCGATGAACTGGCGGTCGGAGAGCAGCCCGCGGCTCTCGCGAAGAATGAAGCGCAGGCCGCCGCCGGTGACGTGGTCCGGCCGTGTTTCCGGCAATCCGAGGAAAACCCAGCCCATCACGATCGCCGACATCGCGCCGGTGAGCGCGAAGGTATATTCCCAGCCGAAATGGGTATCGAGAAGGCCTCCGATCAGCGGGGCCCCCATCGGCGCGAGCACCATGACAGTGGTGACAAGCCCGATCATGGCGGCGGCGCGGTCGCGAGAATAAAGGTCGCGGATCACTGCGCGCCCGATCACCAGTCCCGACGAGGCGCCGAGCGCCTGCAGCGTCCGGACCAGGATCAGCATGCCGATCGTGGTGGAGAACATGGCCGCAACGCTCGCGGCCGCGGTGATGAACAGCCCGGCGATCAGCACCGGCTTGCGCCCGAACCGGTCGGACAGCGGCCCGAGCAGCAGCTGTGAGACCGCAATACCAAGGAGATAGAGCGACAAGGTGAGTTGCACCGTTCCGACATCGGTGTTGAACAGCACTGCGAGCCCCGGCGTCGCCGGCACCAGGATGTTCATCGAGACCGGGCCGATGGCGCTCATCGCCATCAGCAGCACGATCAGGCCGACCGGCGCCGGCCGCGAATCGGCAGCGGCCTCTGTCTGGGGCGTTCGCGCATCCACGGAAAAACAGACTCTAGCGTTTCGAGAGGGGTCGGGTCGCGGCAGAGAGCCAGGCGGCCGTGTCCTTATCAACAAGCGGGCCGACCGTCTCTGCAACGCGCGCATGGTAGCCATCGAGCCAGCCGATCTCGTCCGCCGTCATCTGGCCGCTATCGACCAGGCGGACGTCGATCGGCGCCAGCGTGATGGTCTCGAATGCGTTCATTGTCTTTTCGGCGCCCGGAATCGGCGGCGCTTCCACCACCAGAACCAGATTCTCGATCCGGATGCCGAACGTGCCCTCCTTGTAATAGCCGGGCTCGTTGGACAGGATCATACCGCGCTTGAGCGGAACCGTGCCGAGCTTGGAAATACGGGCGGGTCCCTCATGCACCGACAGATAGCTGCCGACGCCGTGGCCGGTTCCATGCGCGAAATCGACGCCGGCCTGCCAGAGATACTGTCGCGCCAGCGTGTCGAGCTGTGCGCCCGATGTGCCATCGGGAAACACGGCGCGCGCAATCGCGATATGACCCCTTAGGACTTGCGTAAAGCGCGTGCGCATCTCGTCCGTTGGCGTGCCGACTGCAATGGTGCGGGTGATGTCGGTGGTGCCGTCCTCGTATTGTCCGCCGGAATCGATCAGGAACAACTCGCCGGGCTTGATCGGGCGGTTGGTCCGTTGCGTCACACGGTAATGCACGATGGCGCCATTCGGGCCGGCGCCGGCGATGGTGGGGAACGAGATATCCTTCAGCAGCCCGCTCTCGCGCCGGAATGTTTCCAGCGCCTCCACCGCCGCGATCTCAGTGAGATGTCCGTGCGGCGCCTCGCGATCGAACCAGGCGAGGAAGCGGGCCATCGCGGCGCCATCGCGAGCCTGCGCCGCGCGCGCACCGGCGATTTCAGTTGCGTTCTTTACCGCCTTCAGGGCGGTCACGGGGTCGGCTGCGCGTAAGACCTTGCCGCCAGCTTCTTCTATGAGCTTTGCAAGCGCATCCGCTGCGGTCGCCTGGTCCAGCAACACCGTGGCCCGGGCGGCGCCCAGTCGCGCGAGATCGCCAGTCAGCGCGTCAGGCTCGCGGATATCGGCAAGCGCGGCCAGCCGGTCGCGGACCGCGTTCGACAGCTTGCGCCCGTCGACATAGAGCGCAGGCCGTCCGTCCTTCGGAACCACTGCAAAGGCGAGCGGCAGCGGCGTATGCGCGACGTCAGAGCCGCGGATGTTGAAAGCCCAGGCGACATTGTGCGGATCGGACATGACCAGCGCATCGGCGCGCTGCTTGCCGGTCTCGGACGCGATCCGCTTCAGCTTGCCTTCCGCCGCCTCGCCCGCGAACCGCAGATCGTGCAGCGTGATCGGTCCAAGCGGCGGCGCCGGTCGGTCGGTCCAGATCGCGTCGATCGGGTTGTCGGCTACGGGAACGAGCATCGCGCCGGCCTTGGCGCAAGCCTTCCCGAGCTTTTCCGCCCCTTCGGCAGTGTGCAGCCAGGGATCATATCCGAGCCTCGTCCCCTGGGACAGGTTCTGTTCGATCCAGGCAGCGGGTGAGGTCTCGGCGCTGTCGACCAGCGTGAAAATCGCCGGATCGGTCTGCTCGCGCGCCTGTAGCGTATAGCGGCCGTCGGTGAACAGCACCGCCTTGTCCGCGAGAACCAGAAGAAAGCCCGCCGAGCCGGTGAAGCCCGTGAGGAAGGCCAGTCGCTCTTCGCCGGCCGGTACATATTCGTTCTGGTGGCGGTCGGCTCGCGGCAGCACGAAGCCATCGAGCCCTTGCTGTTTCAGGAGCGCGCGCAGCGCCGCGATCCGGGGCGGCGCTGCGGCGGGGTCGGCCATCTCGTCGAAGGTCTGGAATTTGGCGGAGAACATCGAATCGACCTTAGCGGCTGTGGCGCACCAGATGGTGTCGAACCTATCGTCAGGCACACGAAACATTCACGGCCGGCTGACCGCAAGCCCATGCCACCGCTGCCGCTTGACAGCATCTGACCAGAATTTGTGCGATGCAATGATTATTGCTGATGCAACAATCATGAAACTTCCTGAAGCGCCCCATTTATTTCAGAAATATGAAGGCAGTATGCGCACTTAGCAGGCCGGCTATGAATTCCTCGCACCTGCAACAAAGTGCGAATCGCATTATGTTGCAGTGCAGAAAGTCTGGAGGACGACGACCGGGTGTCCGTTGACTTTAGAGAAGGAGAGACACCATGACCGCCATCACCGCTGAAACCGCAACCATTCCCGCCAAGTCGCAGGCCAAATCGCCTGCGAAGGTGCCCGCCAAGCCGGGCTTGCTGGCCCGCCTCTGGAGGGCTTTCGTTGAAAGCCGCATGCGGCAGGCTGAGCGTGAAATCGCCATGTATCGCCATCTGGTACCCGCCGAGTTGCAGCTCGTCGGCGAGCGCCTCGCGCCCCGCACCGAAAAGGAGCTTCCGTTCAGTCGTGGAACGTAATCAATCCTGACGAGCGCCCCGGCTTTCCGGGGCGCCTTGTTTTTGACTTGCGGTGCTTCCGCGGACAGGCGGAACGGGACGTCAACCTCGCCGCATGACCAGCGTGCCCCAGCCATCGAGCGTGAATCGGGTCGCTAGCCGCAGGTGCTGCCGCCGATAGGCGGCGATCACGCCAGCCGCCTGGGCGGAGAGAATACCGGACAGGATCAACCGCCCGCCGGGCGCGAGCAACGACGACAGTGGCGCCGACATCTGGCGAAGCGGCGCTTCCAAGATATTGGCGAAAATCAGATCGTAGCGGCGATTGCGAATGACCGCCGCGCCGACACCGCCGGCGGCGACCGTGCGAACCAGCGGTGCGACCCGGTTCATGCGGGCGTTTTCACGCGCCACCGCGATCGCTTGAGGATCGATATCGCTCGCCAGGACCGGCGTTCGCAGCACTCTCGCTGCGGCGATCGCCAGCACGCCGGTACCGGTTCCAAGGTCCAGAATTCGCCAGCACCGCGCCTCGCGCGCCTGCTTGCGCAGCGCCTCGAATGCGAGCAGGCAACCGCGTGTGGTGCCATGATGCCCGGTGCCGAAGGCGAGGGCCGCCTCGATCTCGATCCCGATTTCGTTCGGATGGATCCGCGCGCGATCATGCGCGCCATGAACGACGATGCGGCCGGCCCGAACCGGCGCCAGTCCTTCGAGGCTCGCCGCAACCCAGTCGCGCGTGGCGATGCTCGAAAACGCGAGCTGGTTCGAGGCTTCCGCTCCGACGACCTGCGCCACGAGTTCGGAAATCAGCGCGCGGTCGGCCGTATTGTGAAAGGCGGCCTCGACGGTCCAGGACGTCCCGCTTTCGAACAGCGAAACGGCGCAGGTGTCAGGATCGAGTGTTTCGGCGAGCGCCTCGGCGATCCGGTGCGCCAGCGGGCGATCGACCGCAATGCGGGCGATGAGGGTTTCGGAATGTGGGGCAGGGCCGGTCATGATGAGGCCGGCAAGCGGAAAAGTCCGGTCTTCACAGTCGGGAACTCACAGCCGCCGGCGAGCGAAAACGCGGCCGCCCGCACGCCCTGTTACACAGGTTTTGCACCACCGATGTTGTGTGAGACTTCCCCGCACTGTCCTGATTTCGCACGCCCATCCCCGGTTGTCCCCATTGTTCATGGCGTGCCGCAGGTTCCGCGTCCTGAAGGGCAGGAACACCAAAGCATTGGCGCGCGCGAGGAACTACCTACATCAATGGCGCCAAAGCGCCATGCCGCCTTGTTACCGGGACGCGACCATGTCACAGCCGATGATCGTTTCCATCCCCCACTCCCTCGGCAAGGATGAGGCGCTGCGCCGTCTCAAGCCGGGTTTGAGCGGTGCGGCGAGCGCCATTCCGGTGCTGACGGTCGATGAGGAAATCTGGTCCGGCGACCGCCTGACCTTCCGGGTGCGCGCGCTCGGCCAGTCGGCGGCGGGGACCGTCGACGTCGCGGAGGACCACGTCCGGCTTGAAGTGACGCTGCCCTGGCTTTTGCAGAAATTCGCGGAAGCTGCGCAGACGGTGATCCGCGCACGCGGCAAGCTGCTTCTTGAAAAGAAATGACCGGAGATTCGATGACCGACGACGTTGCGCCCGCGAGCGAGCTCGCACTGGCGACCCGTGAGCGCCTGCCCGAGGATCTCACGCTGTTGCTCGCCCGCTATCCCCGCGAGGTCTGGAACGGCCATGCCAATCTCGGCGAGATGGCGACCTTCTGGCTCTCGCGTCACGCGATGTTCCGCGAACTCGGTACGATGCTGGACGATGCGTCGGCACGCTTTCGCGACGACGCGATCGATGCGCGCCGCTTCGCGCAATTTTTCGCACCGCGCCTGCAATTTCTTCTGCAGCAGCTGCATGCGCACCATCACATCGAGGACCATCACTATTTCCCGATTTTCCGGAAGGCCGACGCGCGGCTCGCGCGTGGCTTCGCAATGCTGGAAGAGGATCACGAGGCGCTTGCGGCTTCTATCGAGGCTTCAGTTACGACCGCGAACGATTTTCTGCATGCGCTCAATGGTTCAGCGGACGGCATCCGGTTTGCGGCCGACGCCTATATCCGAAGCGGCGCCGTGCTCCAGCGCGGGCTGATCCGGCATCTCGACGACGAGGAGGACCTCATCGTGCCGCTGATCCTGGACAGGGGTGAACGCGCACTCGGGGTTGCGCATTGAACCGGCGCGCGCAAACGCTATTTATGCGGTCGGAACCGGGATCCATGCCCCCCAAGGCTGATTTTCATGCTCTGCTGCACCGCTTCGAGGAGCGGCTGCCGGTATGGGTTGCGCGCAAATCACGCGCGCTGCGCGAACCGCATGCCCGGATTTGGCGGCTTCCCGCGGCCGGATTTCTGATTCTTGGCGGCATCCTCGGGTTTCTTCCGATTCTGGGCTTCTGGATGGTGCCGCTTGGGCTGTTGCTGCTGGCCGTCGATCTGCCGGTATTGCAGCCGCCGCTTGCGCGGCTGCTATCCTGGATCGAGCGGAAATGGCCGGCCGCACCGGAACAGCCGAAATAGCGCGGGCCCGCACGCCGGTTTGATCCGGATCAAATTTTTCGGCACCAGGCTGATCTATCCTTAATACGATCGCCGTCCGTGGCGGTTTCCCGTGGCGGAGGACCGGGTCACGTCGTGTCGCTCCGCATGCGCAACTTGGCCCGGCCTCGCGGCCGGGCCATTTTCCTTCCGGGTCACTTCCAGCGCGCGATCTCGTCTTCGGTCGGCAGCCGCCCCTCGGGTGTCAGCTGATTGACCACGTCCGGTAAGGCCTCGCTCAGTCCCTGAATCAGCTCGCTTCTGTCGAGGCCGAACTGATCGGCGAGTTGGTCGATGACGTCAGCGCCGAAGGTGTTTTCGATCTCATCCGGCGTCACAGCCATGTTATCGCCTTGCGATACCCAGGAGCGCGCCGCATCACCGGAACCGGTTTGATCGAACTGCCGCAACAGATCGCCGAGCATCCCGCCGCCGGCTCCGCCGGCAAACAGTGCGCCGAGCCCGCCGAGACCCTCGCCCTGCAGCAACGTGCTGAACGGATCGCCCTGCGGACCGGCGAAGCGTGAACCGGGGAAGCCGCCGCCTCTCCCGCCGCCCAGGATATCGCCGAGGATATCTTCAAGTCCGCCGCCGCGTCCGCCGCCCGGAGAACCGCCGCGCGGATCGCCGCCCGGCATGCCGCCGGCGCCGCGGCCACCGCGTAGAATCTCGCCGAGGATGTCGCCGAGCCCGCCGCCCATTCCGCCGTCCATGCGGCCATCGCCCGTCTCGTCTTCCATGGGCCGCCCGCGACCGCCACCGCTTGAGGTCGGCGGCATGCGCTGGGTGGATTCGATCAGCGGTCCGAAATCGCTGTCATCGGCTGACCCCGAATTCGGCGGCGGGATTTGCCTCGGGTCGCCATGTGGTCGCTGCGCGGGTGGGGCATCCTCGCGCGGCATGCGCCCGCCGCCCGGCACTGGCATCGGCTCGGGCTGAGCGCCGCCGCCCGCGCGCGAATTCTGATACCAGCGCCAGAGCATGTAGGCGATCAGCGCCATGCCGATCTTTCGCATGTTGCCGCCGCCGCCGCGGGCGCCGCCGCGCGCATTGCCGCCGCCCAACAGGATATCGAGGATGTTCATGGTGTTCTCCCGACCGATGCTGAGCCAGGCATCGCGATGGACACGATCAAGGACGCCGCGCTGACCTGTCAGTCGTAATAATAGCGCGGCTGATGTTGGTATTGGGGTTGCGCGTAGCCGCCGTAATAGGGTTGCGGTTGCGTACGGTAATAGGTCTGCCCCTGATAGGGCTGCCATTGATACCCGTCGTAATAATAGTGCG
>Ga0182742_1005254_pt1 | contig 11073 bp, 12 predicted proteins | sample eDN5th37CBELigMG_FD_128880 | JGI IMG/M metagenome (GOLD analysis project Ga0182742, IMG submission 128880) | Enriched Miracle-Growth compost microbial communities from Emeryville, California, USA - eDNA 5th pass 37_C BE-Lig MG (version 2)... ... | reverse complement strand
GACGGCCGTGCCGATCAGCATGAGCGCGCTCACATCGAGGCCCGGCAGGGCCTCGTGAAGCCGCGCAAAGACCTGGCTTGCCACCGCGCTGCCGAACGAGAATCCGGACAGGACGAAAGGCTTGCCGGCCAGCTCGGGAAAGCGTTCGCCGAACTGCGCGACCAGGGCCAGCATGTCGTCGGTCTCGCCATGGCCATGGTCGAAGGTCCCGGCCGATCTGCCGACACCGCGAAAGTCGGGACGCACGGTGAGCAGCCCGGCCTGTACACAGGCCCGGGATATGGTGGTGACGACCTTGTTGTCGCGTGCGCCGCCGAAAAGCGGGTGGGGGTGTAGCGCCAGCGCCCATCCCCGGGCAGGAGTCTGGGGCCAGTCCAGGGCGCAGTCGATCGTGCCCTGCGCACCCTGGAAGGAAATGGATTGTGGTCTGGACATCATGGCACTCAGATCATCAGGCGGCTGACAGGTTCCCCGCGCACCAGGTGCGAGTCGATGATCTCGTCGATATCGGTCTTGTCGAAGTAGGTATACCAGACGCCTTCGGGGTATACGACGAGTACCGGTCCTTCCTCGCACCGGTCCAGGCATCCCGCCTTGTTGATGCGGACCTTGCCGGCCCCAGCCAGGCCGAGCTGCTTGACGCGCTTCTTGGCGTGTTCCTGCATGGCCTGGGCATTGCAATTGGCACAGCTGGGCCGATCGGCTCCGGGCTCGCGCTGGTTCAGGCAGAAAAATACATGATGACTGTAGTAACTCACGACGGCCTCCTGCAAAGTGGACCCATTGTAGTCGGCGGCTGCCTCGGTAACCGCACGGTGGAGGACCTGGCGCAGGAAGAGGGCCGACACGGCTGCCGCAAGCTGCTAGAATAGCGGCTGGCGGGTCCCTTCGCATGTCGGAGCGGTGAACCTGGTCAGGTCGGGAACGAAGCAGCCATAGTCGTTATCCGGCAGTGCCGAAGTCAGGCCCGCCTCCTGATTCCTTCGCATCCCGCCTGCCCTGGCTTGTGCAGCTGTGCTGCAACACCTCTTCCGTCTTACGGATTCCGGCTTACGCACTTGCCCTAAAATGCCGCCATGACATATCTCGTGCTGGCTCGCAAATGGCGGCCGCGATCCTTCGATACCCTGGTTGGCCAAGACCACGTCGTGCGGGCGCTCAGCCAGGCACTGACCACGCAGCGCCTGCATCACGCCTGGCTGTTCACGGGAACCCGTGGCGTGGGCAAGACCACGCTGTCGCGCATTCTCGCCAAGGCCCTGAATTGCCAGCAAGGCATCACGGCCACGCCCTGCAACGCCTGCGCGGCCTGCATGGGAATCGACGCAGACCGCTTCGTCGACTACCTGGAGCTGGACGCCGCCTCGAATCGGGGTGTCGAGGAAATGACGCGGTTGCTGGACCAGGCCGTCTATGCGCCGTCCGCCGGCCGCTTCAAGGTCTACATGATCGACGAAGTGCACATGCTCACCGGACACGCCTTCAACGCCATGTTGAAGACGCTGGAGGAGCCGCCGCCACACGTCAAGTTCATCCTGGCCACGACAGACCCGCAGAAGATCCCTGTGACGGTGCTCTCGCGCTGCCTGCAGTTCAACCTCAAGCAGATGCCGCCAGATGCCATCTCGGGACACCTGGAGCGCGTGCTCGAGGCCGAGGGCGTGCCGGCCGAGCTGCCCGCCCTGAGACTGATCGGGCAGGCGGCACAGGGCTCGATGCGCGATGCGCTGTCGCTGACCGACCAGGCCATCGCATACAGCGGGGGCAACGTCTCGGAAGACGCCGTGCGAGGCATGCTCGGTGCGATCGACCAGCAATATCTGGTGCGCCTGCTCGACGCCCTGGCGGCCAATGACGGGCCCGGCATGGTGGCCGTGGCCGACGAACTGGCCGCGCGCAGCCTGTCGTATGCGGCGGCCCTGGGCGACCTTGCCGGTCTCCTGTCGCAGATTGCCATGGCCCAGCGCATACCCGGCCTGCCCGTCGAGGACGCGCCGCTGGCACAGGATATCCGTCGCCTTGCGGGGCTGTTTTCTCCCGATGCCGTACAACTCTTCTACTCCATCGCCCTGCACAGCCGGCCCGAGCTGGCCCTGGCGCCCGACGAGTACGCAGGTTTCGTCATGGCATGCCTGCGCATGCTGGCCTTTGCAGGCGAGCCACAGGAGCTGGTGGCCATGCCGTCGCCCGGCCCGGTGTCGGCCGTGTCCCTGCCTGGTCCTGGCCGCCGTTCCGAGTCGGCATCGGTCGCGCCACAATCGGTGGCAGGCGCGGGTGCTGCCGCATCGCCCAGCGGATTGCCGCCCAGCGGACCTGCGGCGGCGCGGGCTGCTGCTGCAGCGCTGCAGCGCGGGGCGCAGCGCAGGCCATCCGGCGAGCCGCGTGCGCAGGCGCCCCAGCCAATGGCCAAGTCCCCATCCCCCTCCATCCAGGTATCGCCGGCCAGGGCGCCTTCGGCAGGCCTGGCCGTCACGCGACCCGTGTCCACTTCGGTCGCCGTACAATCGCCTGCCTCAACCCGTGGAGCGGCGGTTTCTTCCGAGGGGCCACCCTGGCATGTCGACGGAGAGCGCAAGCGACCCGCACCGGATGCCGCGAAGTCCGCCGTGCCCGCCGGTTCCATGCCCCAGGGGGCCGTGTCTCAGGCCGTGCCTCAGGCCGGGCCGGGCCGGGCCGACGGCAACAGCCAGGGGCCGGGAGACTATTTCGAGTCTGAAAACCCTGCACCGCCCGATTGGCAGCCTGAACCACGCTCCTCCGAGCCATTGCGGCCGCAGCCGCGCCCGGTGGCGGCCAGGGTGGCCAGCGAGCAGGACGCGGGCAGCGGCTCGACCGCAGGCCTTGCGGGGTCCAGCGGACCTGCAGGTCGGGCCGCGCCAGGCCGGGCCGCGCCAGGCCTGGTGCTGGATGAGCCGTGGCCGGTGGTTGCCACGCGCCTTCCGTTGCGCGGCATGGCTGCAGAACTGGCGCGCCAGGCGGAATGGGTAGGCATCGAAGGCAATACCGTCATTCTGAAGGTGGCCACACGTGCGCTTTCGCAGGGGCCGTCCGCCGATCGCCTGCGTGATGCACTGGCAGGTTTTTTCGGCCAGCCCGTGCAGTTGCGCATGGAGGTTGGCGAAACAGGTTCGGAGACGGCCTATGCCGTCGAGCAATCCGAAAGACAGGCACGACAAAAGCAGGCCGAGCAGGCCATCGAAAACGATGACTTCGTCAAGACGCTGGTAACCGAGTTCGGCGGCGAGGTCGTTCCGGGCTCCATCAGGCCCGTCTAGCAACATACCGAGGATTGCAATCATGATGAAAGGACAGATCGCAGGTTTGATGCGCCAGGCGCAGCAAATGCAGGAAAACGTCAAAAAGGCCCAGGAGGCGCTGGCTGACATCATCGTGGAAGGCGCATCGGGCGGCGGTCTGGTCAAGGTGAGCATGACCTGCCGCCACGACGTACGACGCGTGGTCATCGACCCCAGCCTGCTGGCCGACGACAAGGACATGCTCGAAGACCTGGTGGCCGCGGCCTTCAACGACGCGCTGCGCAAGGCCGAGGCCACTTCCCAGGAAAAGATGGCGGCCGTGACCGCCGGCATGCCGCTGCCCCCCGGCATGAAACTGCCTTTCTGATACCCGTCCAGCCATGGATAGCGTCAACGACCCGGCGCCACTGTCGGCACTGATCAGCGCATTGCGGCACTTGCCCGGCGTTGGCCAGAAGTCTGCACGTCGCATGGCTTATCACCTGCTGCAGCACGACCAGGCAGGCGCCCAGGCCATTTCGATGAGCCTGGCCAATGCGCTCTCCCGCCTGCGTCACTGCAGCCGCTGCAATACGTTCACGGAAGAGGAAGTCTGCGGTCTGTGTTCCAGCCCTCGCCGCGATGCGGGGCAACTGTGCGTGGTCGAAACGCCTGCCGACCAGAACGTCATCGAGGCCAGTCACGGGTACAACGGTCTGTACTATGTGCTGATGGGCCGGCTCTCGCCCCTGGCGGGAGTGGGTTCCGATGAGGTCGGCTTCAACCAGGTGCTGGAACGCGCAACCGACGGTACGGTGCGCGAAGTCATCCTGGCCACAAGCTTCACGGCAGAGGGCGATGTTACGGCGCATTATCTTGCCGAAGCCATGAAGGCGCGAGGCCTGACGGTCACCCGGCTCGCCCGCGGCGTGCCTGCAGGCAGCGAGCTCGAGTACGTCGACGCCGGCACGATCGCGTGGGCGCTGGCCGAACGCCGTTCCTGAGCGTCAACCTAATCCAATCCGTTTTCGAAGGAATCTCACATGTTCACTGGCATCGTTGCCGCAGTCGGACGCATCGCTCGTGTCGAGCCGCAGAACGAAGGCAGGTTTTCCGGTCTTCGCCTGCACGTGGACGCGGGCGCCTTGCCGCTCGAAGGCGTCAAGCCCGGGGACTCGATCGCGATCCAGGGTGCATGCATGACGGCCACGCATATCGAGGGCAGCATGTTCACCGTGGATATCTCGCACGAGAGTCTGCGCCTGACCGTCGGGCTGGATGCGCCTGGAGATGTCAACCTGGAGAACGCGCTGCGCATGGGCGACGCGCTCGGGGGGCATCTGCTGTCAGGTCATGTGGATGGAATTGCTGAAGTAGTGCGATTTGAGCCCGTGGGCGAATCGCAGCTTCTGGCAGTCAGGGTACCTGCCGAGTTCGGCAGGTACCTTGCTTACAAGGGCTCGATCGCCATCAACGGCGTCAGCCTGACAGTGAATCAGGTCGTTGACGGCCCGCAGGGAAGCGAAGCCAGCATCAACCTGATTCCCCATACCGTCTCGGCCACTACGCTGAAGCATCTGCGCGTCGGCAGCCGGGTCAACTTCGAGGTGGACATGATTGCCCGCTACGTACAACGTATGTTGGCAACCCCACCCGCGTCTGCGCAGGCATGAAAGCCGCGCAACGAATGCATCAGCTGCGAGCTGGTCGACAGACGTAAATCATTTACTGAGGGGAAGTTTGTGCAATACGCAAGCCTGGAACAATTCATGGAGCACGTGCGCAGCCGCAACCCGGGGCAGCCCGAGTTCCAGCAGGCTGTGGCCGAGGTCATGCAAAGCCTGTGGCCTTTCATTCAGAAGAATCCGCGGTACAGCGATGCTGCGCTGCTGGAGACGCTGGTCGAACCGGATCGCCTGATCCAGTTCCGTGTGTCATGGACGGATGACAGTGGTCGTACCCGCGTGAATCGCGCGTTTCGCGTGCAACACAGCGCGGCCATCGGACCCTACAAGGGTGGCATGCGTTTTCACCCGTCGGTGAACGCCTCCATCCTGAAGTTTCTGGCATTCGAGCAGACGTTCAAGAACGCACTGACCACGCTGCCCATGGGCGGCGGCAAGGGCGGCTCGGACTTCGATCCCAAGGGCAAGTCCAACGGCGAGATCCGCCGTTTCTGCCAGGCCCTGGTCACCGAACTGTATCGTCATGTCGGCCCCGACACCGACGTGCCTGCCGGCGACATCGGCGTGGGCGCTCGTGAAGTCGGCTACATGGCCGGCATGTACAAGCGCCTGACCAACACGGCGAGCTCCGTGTTCACCGGCAAGGGCCCGTCCTTTGGCGGCAGCCTGATCCGGCCTGAATCCACCGGCTATGGCCTGGTGTACTTCGCGGAAGAAATGCTCGAGCGCCGGGGCATGTCCTTCGAAGGCCAGCGTGTAGCGGTTTCCGGCTCGGGCAACGTGGCTCAGTACGCCATCGAAAAGCTCATCTCTCTGGGTGCCAAGGTCGTTACCGTGTCCGATTCGCAAGGCGCGGTGGTCGACGAGGAAGGCTTCGATCTGGCCAAGCTTGCGCTGCTGATGGAAATGCGCAACGTGAAGAGCCAGCCCGTAAGCGAATACGCAGCCCAGCTGGGTCTGCAGTATCTGCCCGGTGCACGTCCCTGGAGCGTGCCGGTCGATGTGGCCCTGCCTTGCGCCACCCAGAACGAACTGGACGAGGACGATGCTCGCAAGCTGATCGACAATGGCGTCGTGTGCGTGGCCGAAGGCGCGAACATGCCCTGCACGCTGGCAGCCACCGAGATGTTCATCAAGGCCGGAGTGGTGTTTGCTCCTGGCAAGGCCAGTAACGCAGGCGGCGTGGCGACCTCGGGCTTCGAAATGTCCCAGAACGCCATTCGCCTGTCCTGGACGCGCGAGGAGGTCGATCAGCGCCTGCGCATGGTCATGAAGTCGATCCATGCTGCGTGCGTCGAATATGGCCGCCATGAAGACGGTACGGTGAACTATGTCGACGGTGCAAACATCGCCGGCTTCGTGAAGGTTGCAGACGCGCTGCTTGCCCAAGGCTGGTGCTAATCTGATCTGACAGTCTGGGCCGGTGGCGCGCCGGTCCTGGCTTTCATTCCGCAGCAAGACTGCAGCCTCGCATCGCGCCGAGTGCCTGCATCCCTCATGCGATTTTCAATTTCCGCTGTCCCCGGCCCGGAGCCACTCTTGTTCCACGTCGTTCTCGTCTCACCCGAAATTCCGCCAAACACGGGCAATGCCATCCGGCTTGCCGCCAATACCGGTGTTCAGCTGCACCTGGTGCGTCCCCTGGGGTTCGCGCTGGACGATACGAAGCTGCGCCGTGCGGGGCTGGACTACCACGAATGGGCTGCCGTGCAGGTACACGACTCGCTGGACGAGGCCGTGGCCAGCTCGGGCGCGCGACCTGACCGGGTCTTCGCCATGACCACCCGCGGCTCAAGATTGCTGGGAACGGTCGGGTTCCAGCCTGGCGACGTTTTCGTGTTCGGCAGCGAAACCGCAGGGTTGCCCCCCGAGGTGCGCGACGCCTTTCCGCCAGAGCAACGCCTGCGTCTGCCCATGCGGCCAGAGCAGCGCAGCCTGAACCTGTCCAATGCCGTTGCCGTCACCGTATTCGAGGCCTGGCGTCAACAAGGCTACGCCGGCGCAGTGTAGTGGCCGCGGCGCAGGAAACTCCGGCAACGCGTGCGGCCGTCGGGGGACTGCGCGCACGCCATGCCGCGAGACATCAGTCCAGCGACAATCCCAGTGCGTCGATGACGGCGGTCCAGCGCTTGGTCTCGGACTGGATCTGATTGCGAAGCGCATCCGGCGAACCGCCCACCGGCGTGAAATATTGCGCGTCCAGCAGGGTGCGCACCCGCTCGCTCCGGATGATGGTGTCGATTTCCCGGTTCAGGCGCTCGACGACGGGCGCCGGCGTGCCCGCAGGCGCCAGGATGGCTTGCCATGAAATGGCCTCGAAGTTGTCCAGGCCCTGCGTAGCTGCGGGCGCAATGCCCGGTAGCAGGGGGTTGGCTTCCAGGCTCGTAATGGCGATGGCCTTGACCTTGCCTTCCCTGACCTGAGGCATGGCAATCGCCGGCACCATGAAGGCGGCATGGACGTCGCCTGCGATGATCGACGTCAGGACCTGGGGAAAGCCGGGGTAGGGCACGTGCAGCAGTTTGATGCCGGCCTCCGACATCATCATTTCCATCGCCAGGTGCGACGCGCTGCCCGCACCTACGGAACCGTAGTTCAGGCGGTCGGGGTCGCGACGAGCGAGATCGACGAGGTCCTGGACTGTGTCCACGCCCAGGCCCGAATTTACCGTCAGGACGTTGGGGCTGGTGGCGACCAGGCTGACAGGTGCAAGGTCCTTGATGGGATCATATCCCAGGGTCTTCTGGTAGAGCCGGGGCGCCGTGACCAGCGGTCCATTGATCGTGAACAGGATGGTGTGGCCGTCCGGCTGCGCCTGCGCCGCCATGCGGGTGCCGATGTTGCCGCCGGCACCCGCCTTGTTGGTCACGACGATGGGTTGGCCGAGCGCTGCCGACAGCGGTTCGGCGATCGTGCGGGCCACCAGGTCAGGAGAGGACCCTGGCGGGAAGGGCACGATCATGTCGATGGGCTTGCTGGGCCAGGTGTTCTGGGCCAGGGCAACAGGGGCGTGGCTCAAGGCTGCGGCAGTCGCGGCAAGGCCCAGCAGGCCACGGCGCAGGCGGGAGAAGGACATGGTTGCGATCCTGAATAGATGTATGGAAAAAGCACAGGCCCGCATCTGCGGGCCTGTATGAAGTCGCCATGCTGCTAGCCCTTGCCCGGTTCCTCGGCGCGTGGCTCACGCGCGAGCAGGCTGGCCACGGCGGCCGCAGCAGGCTGGCCCTCGAAAAGCACCGCACATACTGCTTCGGTGATCGGCATCTCGACACCGTGCTGTCGGGCAAGCGCCAGGGCTGCGCGTGCGCAGCGAACGCCTTCGGCGATGTGCGGCGTTTCCTGCAGGATGTTGTCAAGGGCACGACCGCGGCCCAGCTCCAGTCCGACGCGCCGGTTGCGCGACAGATCGCCTGTCGCCGTCAGCACGAGGTCTCCCAGGCCGGTCAGCCCGGCAAAGGTGTCTGCCCTGGCGCCCAGGGCCACGCCCAGGCGCGTTATCTCTGCCAGGCCACGGGTGATCAGGGCTGCCCGAGCGTTCGTGCCAAGCCCGAGCCCATCCGAGACGCCGCAGGCTATGGCCATCACGTTCTTCAGGGCACCGCCCGTCTCGACGCCGATGACATCCTGGCTGCCGTAGATGCGGGCGCTGTCCCCATGCAGTGCCGTGGTGACGTGTTCGCGCAGCGAATCGCTGTCGCTGGCGATGGTGAGCGCCACCGGAAGGCCCATGGCCACTTCGCGTGCAAAGGAGGGGCCCGACAGGACGCCAGTAGGCAGCGGCGGGTAGGGTGCGAGCGCCTGGGCGACCATCTGGTGGGGAAGCAACCCGCTATCGGCGTCCACACCCTTGCAGGTCCAGACCATGCCGGCCAGGTTGACGCCCGGGGCAACCAGGTGTTCGGCTACCTGCACGCAGGCCTGCGCCAGTCCGGCGACCGGCACGCCGAGGATCACCAGGCCAGGGTTGCCCTGGGCAAGATGGTTCCTGACGTCGTCGAGGCTGGCCGTGAAACCCAGTGCGGGAGGCAGCGAGATGCCGGGCAGGTAGCGGGCGTTCTGGCGTGTGGCGGTCATGGCCGCCGCCGTATCGGCATTGCGCGCCCACAACAGCGTGGGGCAGTGCTGGCTGGCCAGCGCGGCCAGCGCAGTACCCCAACTACCCGCGCCAATGACGGCGACACGCAGTCCGCGACAGTCGGGGGTGGCGTTCATGATCTCAGTGGCGTGCGCCGGGAGGCAGGATCAGGCCGCTGTCGCCTTCACCGCCGTTCTGCTCGCCGGACGCTGCCTGCTGTTCCTGCAACTGGGCGATGCGCTGTTCGTACATGGCCTGGAAGTTGACTTCCGCCAGGTGCAGGGCAGGCAGCGAGGCGCGCGTGATGGCATCGGCCACGTTGGCGCGCAGGTACGGATACAGCATGTTCGGGCAGACGATGCCGAGCAGCGGATCCATCTGGCCGTCGGGAATGTTTGCCAGTTCGAAGATGCCGGCCTGCTTGCCTTCCACCAGGTACAGGACCTGGCCCTTCACCTTGGTGGTGACGGTGGAGGTGACGGTAACCTCGAAAATGGTCTCGGCCAGGCGCTGGACGCCGATGTTGAGTGAGACCTCTACCTGGGGCTGTTCGTTCTCCAGGAAAATCTGCGGAGCGTTCGGCAGCTCGAGCGACAAATCTTTCAGGTATACGCGCTGCAGGTTGAATACGGGCGCGGCCTGCGATTGTTGCGGATTGGACTGTGCATCGGACATGAGGCGACTCACGGATGGGGCGGCCTGCCGGCCACCGGAATGAAAAGCCCTGGCCGGATGCCAGAGCCGCGAAAAAGGATGCTTGCGGGCACGGCTCAGCGCGTGGTGACGGGCAGGCCGGCCTGCTGCCATGCCGCCATGCCGCCGCTGAGCGTGACCACGTTTTCCAGGCCCTTGGCCTTCAGCTGCGTGGCGGCAGCGCCGGCATTGCGCCCCGTGGCGCAAACCACGATGAGTGGCTTGTTCTTCGGCAAGGTCTGGGCGCGGCCGTCAATCTGGTCCAGCGGCAGGCTTCGTGCCTGCGGAATATGGCCCTTGGCATAGTCTTCCGCGGGGCGCACATCGACGAACACGGCGTGCTGCTGGTTGACCATTTGCGTGGCTACCAGGGTGTCGACGCCACCAGACCCGCCACGTGCGCGACCAAGCATCGGCCACAGCAACATGCCGCCGGAAATCACCGCGATGGCGATGAGGAAGATGTTTTCCAGTAAGAAACTCACGCAGTATCCTGAATCAGGGAAAGGGGTTACAAGCGCTTGCAATCATTCGTCGACAGGGCGACGGGCAAGTTCAAGCAAAGTGTAATCAACAATTATAGAATGACGAGTTGCCAACCGTACTCAACATTGCCTTCTGCCATGTATAAACTCGTCTTGATGCGCCACGGCGAAAGCCAGTGGAACCTCGAAAACCGCTTTACCGGCTGGACCGATGTGGACCTGACCGATACCGGTCGCCAACAGGCTCGCCAGGCAGGCCAGCTGCTGAAGCAGGAAGGCTTCGAGTTCGACCAGGCCTATACCTCCGTGCTCAAGCGCGCCATCCGTACCTTGTGGATCGTGCTGGACGAGCTCGACCTCATGTACCTGCCGATCACGCCCACGTGGCGCCTGAACGAACGTCACTATGGCGCTCTGCAGGGACTGAACAAGGCAGAGACCGCAGCCCAGTATGGCGACGAGCAGGTCCTGGTCTGGCGCCGTGCCTACGCCATTGCACCCAATCCCCTGGACAACGACGATCCGCGCCATCCGCGCTTCGAGAAGCGTTATGCCAGCCTGGATCCCGCCGTGCTGCCTAGCACGGAATGCCTGAAGGACACGGTCGAGCGCGTGGTGCCGTACTGGAACGAGGAGATCGCGCCGGCCATCCGTTCAGGCAAGCGGGTGTTGATCGCAGCGCATGGCAACAGCCTGCGCGCCCTGATCCGCCACCTGGACAACGTGTCGGACGACGAGATCGTGAACCTCAACATCCCCACGGGGCAGCCTCTGGTGTACGAGCTTGACGAAAACCTCAAGCCGATCCGCCACTATTACCTGGGCAATCCCGAGGAAATCGCGGCGGCCATGGCGGCCGTGGCAGCGCAGGGCAAAGCCTCTGCTGCCTGATGATCGTG
>Ga0182742_1005252_pt1 | contig 11076 bp, 10 predicted proteins | sample eDN5th37CBELigMG_FD_128880 | JGI IMG/M metagenome (GOLD analysis project Ga0182742, IMG submission 128880) | Enriched Miracle-Growth compost microbial communities from Emeryville, California, USA - eDNA 5th pass 37_C BE-Lig MG (version 2)... ... | reverse complement strand
CTGTGGAGCGCTGGTGTGATGGGGGGCGATGCCGCGATGCTCGGGTGTGAAGCAGAATGTGACCGTCACGTTGAACTCGGCCAGCGCATCCATCTGCCGGTCGAACCAGTCCAATGCATTCGGCCGGAAACTGTCGGCCCACGACAGGCCGGTGCGGAGATGACGCACGCCAAGCCGACGCATCCATCCGACGGCGTCGGCGAGACGGTGATCTTCAAAATGGAACCACTGGCACAGACCCATGTCCGGTGTCAGCCGGGCGAAGGCCTCCAGTGCGAGCTTGGGGGAGCCGTCTTCACGCAGAAGTCCCATATGGAAATGCCGGTAGTAGGACGATCCCTCGGCCTCCTTGTGCCGCGTCGTTGCGGGCCAGGCGGCGGGAAGGTCGTAGAGGCTGTACCAGTGGATGCGGGGCGCGCGGCCGATCAGCAATTCGCCGGTCCGCTGGACACCCCACGCCTGCACCTCTTCGGCGCCGAAGGAGGAGACGCCGACTTCGGTAACCCAGAGCGGCAGCGACGTGACCTGACGGATTTCCTCGAGCTTGAGCGGCCAATCGTGGATGGACCAGAGATTCCAGTCGAGCGGAAAGCCATGAAGGGCGATGACGTCGAGGTGTTTCAGAACGCCCTGGTCCGCAAGCGTGACTATGAATGCCGGATCAATCGGCGAAATTCCGCCCAGCACGCGTGGCAGCCCCGGAGCGACATCGCCGATCGCCATCCCTGTCGCGGTTGCGAGATCGGCAAATTTGAGCCAGCCAGGATCGATCTCCGGATCCCAGTGCGACTTGTTGTTCGGCTCATTCCAGATCATCGCCGCTTCAATCATGGTGCGTCCCCCGCGCCGGATAGACGGGTCCGGCGCCAAATTTCGCATAGGGACGCGCCGCCCGCCGGCAGACGTAAACCTCCTCTTCCGGACGGGCGATGATTTCAAAACCCGCGCTCCTCAGCATGGCCTCGGAACAGGCGCGATTGGGTATCCACCAATTGGTCCAGTCATCCGCGTATTCATGTTCGACGAAATGGAGTTTCGGATAATCCGGATCGTCGAAATGACTCGCGGTCCAGAAATCGTAATTGGTGGCCACCGCTTTCGTCCTGTTGCTGCCGCGCTGCATGGATTGAAAGATCAGCACGTCGCGCGCTGCATGCTCATGAATGAGATCGAGCGCAAGCAACGGATGCCTGAGGTGATAGAGGACACCAAGGAAAAGCACGATATCGAAGCGCTCCCGGAGCGCGCCGATGTCGTAGACTGACATGAGCCGGCATTCGATGTTGAAGCCGCTGACCTCCGCGGCGAAACGGGCTTGCGCCAGATAGCCTGGGTCGCTGTCGAGGCTGAGCACGCGGGCCGCGCCGCGCCGCTTCATCTCGATCGAATAGTAGCCGGCGTTGCAGCCGATATCGAGCACGGACTTGCCAGTCAGATCCTCCGGAATGGCATGAGCGAAACGTCGCCATTTCACGCCGGGATAGTCGCCGAGAAAGTGCGAGGGCGCTGTCGCAACGCCGTGCAGGTCGATGTTGTGGAACCAGGGGCCCAGAGCTTCGACCCTCTTTCGGATCTCGGCGCGTGACAAACTCGCCCTCATCGCACAACGCCTTCCGGACGAACGCCCGCTGTTCGCGGCAGGCCGGCGGGCCACAAGGGAGCCATTGCTGCGTCGGTGCTATCGTCTGGTTGAGCGTCGCTGTTGAGCAGGCTCATGGCCTCGCGGTAACCGTTCAGGGTCCCCACGTCGACATAGGAAAGACCGGCCTTGACGCCGACGGCCGTTCCGCCAGCCGCGATATAGGCGTTGATCAGCGTGCCGAAATATTCGTCGCTGCGGTCGCGATCGAGCCAGAGCTGCCGAAGGGCGAAGAAGACCGGCCCCGGCATTTTGAACGCGCCCCAGATCCAGTGAGATTGCGCGTCCGGCCGCTTGACCTGGATTTCGAGGACCCGGTCCGCTTCGTCGAGCAATACGGCGTCGAAGAGTTCAGGCCGGTCGACTGGAAAGAGCAGAAACGATAGTTGATCGTCCGAAAGTTCGGCCAGTGCGCCCCTCGGAAACCATACCGTGTCGGGAAGGCCGACCAGGACAGGCCGGTCAGGCGAGATGACGCTTGCCGCCCGGAAGATCGCATCGCACAGGCCGTCGGCGTTTGGCTGAACGACATAGGCTATGGCGGCGGCACCATAGCAGTCGCCGAAATATTCAAGGATGTCGGACTTTCCGGGCGAGATCACGAAACACAGCCGGTCCGCTCCGGCCCGGACCATCCGTTCAAGAAGATACTCGCTCACGGCGCATGGGCGCTCGATTCCATGATCGACGCGGCTGCCGACCGGGAGTAATTCCTTGGAGAACGCCAGCGGCTGAATGCGGCTTCCACGCCCGGCGGCCGGAACGATGCCCCACATGATCATGTCTCCGCAAAGTCGTGCGCATGGGCGCGTTGCAGCAGCGCGATCAATTCAAGCGCACGGCGGCTGGAGGTGTGCTCGGACAGCGCCCGCTCGCGCCCGGCGCGTCCCACCTGCGCCAGCTCTTGATCGCTGAGACCGAGGACGCAATCGATTTCCGCGTCGGTGCGGGCGACGAGGATTTCCTGTCCGGGCCGGAAGAACTGGCCGATGCCTTCCCAGCAGTCGCTCAGCACCGGCGTTCCGCACGCCGCAGCTTCGAACATTCGTCCGGAGGGGCACCAGCCAAGGCGCGCCATGGCGCCGCGGGTCACGTTCAGCGTGATGCGCGACGACGAGAAGAAGGCCGGATGTTCGGATGGAGGCAGATGACGGACGAAATAGGTGTTGGCCGACCAGGGAAACTCATGGGGATATTGCGCGCCCGCGATCAGGATGCGCATTGCCGGTTTTTCCTGGGCCGGCCGGATGAGGAATTTCAGCACCGCTTGCTGGCGGTCGGGGGAGTAGGTGCCAAGATATGAAAGGTCGGAACGATAGTGTGGGCGTGCGTCGACACGGCAGTGGATGCTTGGGTCGACATGGCCATAAAGCGGCGCGACCTGCTTCGCGCCCAGATGCTTTTTCAATTGGGTCAGTGCATCCCCGCCCGTAAAGCTGAGCACGAGATCGAAATCGACCAGGCCGCGTGAAGGTAGATAGGACAGCGGCTCGCCCCGCGACCAGGCCGAGAGCGTGACAGGCGTATCCATGTCGTAGAAGACCCGAAGGCCGCGCGTGTCGTCCAGAATCTCAATGGCGGCGCAGCCGTCCGGGCAATATGACGTCACAATGACAACATCAGCATCGCGGATTTCGCTGCGTGCGGCTGGCAACGCCTCGTCCCAGAATGGATATAGAACGAGGCGCCCGCCTGGCATTTCAGGCATATCGCGCGCTCCCGCATAATAGGATAGGTCCCGCTCGAAGAAGACCACGCGGTGCTGCATCGCGACGAGAGCGCCGCACAAGCCGCGCCACAAGGTGGCATGGCCATTGCCCCATGAAGAACTGTAGGTCAGACCGAAGATGACGATCTTCATGCTGCCACCGGAGGCAGAAGTTTGATATTGGCGGATATCAGCTCGCCCTTGTCGCCCTGGAGCGTCAGCGTTGTCACGGAGCAGGGATCGACCGGTATCCGGGCATAATCGTCAAGCCGCATGCGGCGATAATGCAGAATGGCGGCGCGGATCGGCTCGGCATGGGTTACGACGATCACGCGGCCGCCGCTGTGCCGGCTGTGGATTTGCTGCAAATGCGCGACGATGCGGGACTGCAGCTCCCCCATGCTCTCGCCGTTGGGGATGCGCGCGGTCGCGCGATTGGAATTCCAGTGGTGCCATCGTGGATCGCAATCGAGCGCGCGAAACGACCGCCCGGTCCAGTCTCCGGTATCGATTTCATCGAGCTGGTCATGGGCCTGAACGCAGAGATTGAGCGCATTTGCCAGTTGTGTCGCGGTTTCCAGAGCGCGCCGGCGCGGGCTCGAAATCAGACCGCTGAAATGCTCCATTGCAAGCAGGTTCGCGAGCTGCCGGGCCTGTCTGATGCCGGGAAGGCTCAGCGAGGCGGCATCGGACCGCCCGGTCAGCACACTTCCGATCGTGGCATGGACCGCATGCCGCACCAGGAGAACGACGGTTGTCATTGAGCCTCCGTCGCGGATTTGCTGCGGATGAAGGCGATCGTACGCGCGCGCGCCTCGCTGTCGGTGAACTGTTCGGGCGGCGATTTCATGAAATAGCTGCACGGTCCGATCAACGCGCCGCCGATGCCGCGGTCCATCGCGACACCGGCGCATCGGACCGCGTCGATGACGACGCCCGCGGAGTTCGGGGAGTCCCAGACTTCGAGCTTCAATTCGGCACTCAGCGGCACGCCGCCGAACGTCGTGCCTTCGAGGCGGATATAGGCAATCTTGCGATCGCTGAGCCAGGGCACATGATCGCTTGGCCCCACGTGAATATTCTCCGGCGCGAGCGGAATATCGAACTGGCTGGTGACGGCTTGTGTTTTGGATAATTTCTTGGAATGGAGGCGCTCCCGCTCCAGCATGTTCTTGAAGTCTGTGTTGCCTCCGACGTTGAGCTGGTAGGTGCGGTCGAGCCGGACGCCGCGCTCCTTGAACAGGTTCGCGAGGATGCGGTGCACGATCGTTGCGCCGACCTGACTCTTGATGTCGTCGCCGACAATCGGCAGGCGTGCCTTCTCGAAACGCTGACGCCATTTCGGATCCGAGGCAATGAACACAGGAATGCAGTTGACGAATCCACATCCCGCCCGCAGCGCTTGCTCGGCATAGAATTCGGTGGCTCGCTGCGATCCCACGGGCAGGTACGAGACCACGATGTCGGTATGCGAATTCGAAAGCGTCGCAGCCACATCGTCGACATCGTCATCCGCTTCGGGAATGTCGTCAGCGAGATATCGACCCAGTCCGTCCAGCGTCGGACCGCGTCTTACGATTACGCCGCATTGCGGCACATCGGCAAAACGGAGGGTGTTGTTCGGAGCGGCCGCGATGGCGTCGGCGACATCCCGGCCGACCTTTCTGGCGCTGATATCGAAGGCAGAAGAAATCTCGACGTCGCGTATGTGATAGCCACCAATCTCCGCATTCATCAGGCCGGGCACCGGCTCGTTGGACAGCGCCTCGCGGTAATAGGCCAATCCCTGCACGAACGAAGACGCGCAATTGCCCACACCGACCAGGCCGACGCGCAGCTTTCGTGACTGTTGGGGAAGACTATACATGGCGCATCCCGTCACTTACGGCGAAGCCGAATTGCTCGTCCCTGTCTGCGATGTGTCCCGTATGTGAGGCGCGGTGCGCTTCATCTTCTTCATCCAAGATGCACACGTCGTCCTCCGCGCGGCGTCGGGTCAAGCAGAGAAGATGTCGGGCGAACGTCACTGAATATTTGTTTGTTCCTGCCCGCGCGGATTGTTTCGCAGCAACCGCAATTCGGCGGCGACAGTATCGATCACCGCACCCCACTGCGACGGTGCGGGTTGCCGGAACAGACGCATGGTCGGGTACCAGATGGTGCTGTGTCCTGCGCGGCCCCATCGCCAGTCACATTGATGATGCAGCAACAGCCAGACCGGGACTCCCAGCGCGCCTGCGAGATGCGCGATGAAGGTGTCGACGGTGATGACTAGATCGAGCGCCCGCAGCAGCCGTGCTGTCGACATGACATCGTCAGTGCCGGCGTCTGCCGCCGGAATGCGCGCGGCATCCAAGGCCGCAGGTCCCCGTTGCAACGAAAGCAACCTGACGCCGGGGACCTGCGAGAGGGCGGACATCGCCTCCGCGCTCAGCGATCGGCACGGGTCCCAGTCGCCGGCTTGCCATACCAGACCGACGGCGAGGCCGGCTCCCGGAATTGAAGGCAGAGGGCCTGGCGCGGCCAGATAGGGCAGCGGCCGCCGGATCGCCTCGGCATCGACGCGCAGCGCGTGAGCGAGCTCCATGATTTCGATATCCGCATCGAAATCCGAATTTGGTGTGCCGTCGTTGAGTGGCAGGGCTTCGTCCACCCCCGCAACTGTTGCAATCAGCGGCAGCAGCTTCGGCTGGACCCAGACGATCACGTGCCGGGCGATTGCGCGCAGCGGCGCAGCAAAACGGATGAACTGGATGGTGTCACCGAGGCCATGATAGCAGCGGACCAGCACGCGCTTGCCGCGCAGGGGCCGCCCGTCCCAGATGGTTTGAAGATGGCGTGGGCCTTCATGCTTCGGCGGACCGTAAGTCCGCCAGTGGCGCAGATGTCGGTCGCTGATGCGCCATGCGCGGGCGAAATCGCCCGAGCCCATCGCCTGCGCCCATCCGTCGGAACGACTGCTGAAGGCGGCGGATCGCCGGTCTGCGAATTGCATGCACCTGCCTGTCGATTGGGAAGGTGCGCCATGCGCACTCCCGCCAAGCGCTGCATGAGAGCGAAAGTTCCGTGGACCGGCGTTGCCTGGCTCTTGCTGCCAGTTCGAGGAACCGAGCGTCGTGATCGTTTGTTGCCAAACGATCGAGGGAAACGCTGTCAGGCGCGATGCCTTTGCGCGATGCCTTTGAAAGCGATCGACAGGCACCATGAAGGTCAAGTTTGATGCTGCGCCGGTCCTCCGGAAGCTCAGCCGCTATGGCGATCTCCGGGAGGAGGATCTGCGGGCGCTCCGATCGCTGCTGGAAGAGTTCGGAAGACTCCGCGGAACAAGGGAGCAGATCGGCGCATGCGAAGACGGGCCCTGCGGCATCCGGTTCGTTCTGTCCGGATGGGCCTGCCGCTACAAATCTCTCGAGGATGGACGCCGCCAGATCGTCGCATTCCTGCTGCCCGGCGAAGTCTGCGACGTCTGCCATTCAGGGATCTCACCCACCGACAGCGCGATGGCGACTCTCACGCCGGTCGTCTTTTCGGAAGTGCCGCAAGGACGATTTGAGGCGCTGCTTCACGATTTTCCGACGATAGCCCGCGCATTATGGCGTGAGACGGCGATCGACATGTCGATTCAGCGCGAATGGACGCTCAATGTCGGGCAAAGGCACGCCTATGAACGGCTGGCGCATCTCCTCTGCGAAATTTTTCTGCGCCTCAATCAGGCCGGGCTAACCAGCGGCATAACGTGCGAATTCCCCATGACACAATGTGACCTTGCGGACGCAACCGGGCTGTCGGTTGTCCATGTCAATCGCACTTTGCAAGAGCTCCGGTCCGAGAACCTCATTTCTCTACAGGGCAAGACCCTCAGCGTTCCTAATCTCCAACGATTGCAGAGTGCAGCGCTGTTCGACACCGCGTATCTGTACCCGGCCGCGGCCGACGCGAGAGCCTGATATGCGCCCACCCCACGGGCGACAGCGCCAGATCCACGCAGACAAAATTTTCGCCACCGTCAGGCCCGGCACACACGATCCGTACGTAAAGCCCACGGCCGTTGCTCGGCCCCGGGCTTCACGTTTGCGGCCGTCGGCAATCTCACGCCGCAGGCGAGGGCTCCTGCGCCACCGGTGCAGAACGGGCCGACCGATCCTCCTGCTCCGCCGGCAATTGCAGCACCGTCGCGGTCAGACCCTCGCGAAGCAGCGTCACGAGAACCAGCGTCCCATCAGGAAATTCCAGCGCATCGTGATGGGTGTTCGGCCGGTCCACGTCGATCTGCCGGAAGCGGGCGACGCGATGCCCCAGAGTCGAGTAGCGATCATAGGGCGGTGCCGCGCCGAAAGCGCCCGAGTAGACGACCTCCTGATCGAAAGCGATCTCCGTGCCAGGACGTAGGCAAACCGCGATATCGGGCTCACCTGCCGCAGCAAAGCCACCAGTCATAGAGCTGCGGAACTTGGCGCTGGTGATCTTGTCTCCGACTTTGGCGGGGCGTGAGGCAATGTTTTCCAAGCTGTAGTCACACATGAGAGCCTCCTGTTCCTGTTCACCTCAAACGATATGGCGGAGTGAACTGGTCGCTTCGGCAAGAGCCGGAAAACTCGGTAAGTTCCGCGCGCAAGAAAAAATGAAGGGTAGGCTGTGAAATGGCCGATAAGGCGGAGCAGCACCGGTGCGACACAAGCAGCTCCGCGTGCATGTCTGCTTTTGGCGAGCATGACCAAGCGTGACATTGACGAGGGCGATGCGCGCAAGTGCAACGCTCAAATGCAATGAAGAGCGCGATGCGAGTCAGGCGCACAACCGATAGTATCTGCTGCCGCTCACATCGGATGCGACCCTCGCATACCGTCGCTGGCGAGTGATTGTCATTGACCCGCGGCTCGCGTAGCTCACGATGAGAGCCCTGTCGAAGCCATTGCGAATGACGCCGCCCGGGACCGGCTTGAAATTTGCGGCTCAGAACCCCTGCGCGGATGCGGGGCCGGCTTTTTCGATCTCGAAGCGCCTGATCTCGTCACGCGTCAGATAGCGGATGCGCGAGCTTGGCACGCTGTCCATGACCGCCACGAGTTCGCGGCTGATCCCCATTTCGGCGATATAGCGCGTAAGTTGCCGCATGCGCGCGGAGAGCTTGCTTCTGCATTCGACGGCATCCTTCGAGGAGCCGACTGGCCGCATGACGCGGCCATCCTCGCGGAAGCAGAAATAGGCGGTCGAATGCACGCCGAGCTTCACCCCTGGTGGCACCGCGCGCTCGGCCGCGCCGAGCAGGGCGAACAAGCAGGCCGAACTGCAGATCGCGTCCTGACCCTTCCACGTCGCCGCCACAGGCTGGCCCGCGGCCATCGCGGTCTTGCACTCTGCGGATGCGGCGCATTCCGCGGCGCTCGCCGCGACACCTGCGCGCATCTTGTTGTTGCGCAGGAATCGGCCAAACGCGATGCCCTCGTCGGTGAGGCCGCCGGGCGAATTCAGGAAGACCGGGAGGTCTCCCTGATCGAGCCGCTTCACGAACGCTGCAAACCGTGCGGCCGCACCCTGATCGAATTGTCCATTGACGGCGATCCAGGTGTCGCAACCGGGGCCGCAGGCGTCCTTGTCGCCCTTCGCGACAAAAAAGGTCAGCGGCGACTTCGCAAGCCGGGCATGAACGTCCGACTCCCGGCGGATTTGGGAACCGGCATCGGTGGCGCCGCAAAGCGATAGCGCCGCCACCGCGACCACGCATCTAAACGCGTTGCCAAGTTGATGGATGTTCATAACCGGCCATGTCTCGACTCGCCCCCGCAGACCGGGCTGCAGTGTAAGTCGGCGCATCTCCGGCTGAGGTACGAACCTTCACGTTCAAAGTTAAATGCGAGCCCATCAAATCTCAGTGACCGAGCCCCGGCGCGCGGAATCGGCTACCAGCCGATCAGGATGATGAAGCTCAAATGCGGCCTTGCGACAGGGGCGTTTGGGAGCGCGCAAAAAAACCGACCGGCGAGGATCTCTCGCCGGTCGGTTGATCGCGTCAAAGCGGTCGTGACGATCAGTTCAGGCCGACCCGCAGTCCGACCCGCCCGCCGACGCCGATATAATCGTCGCCGCCGCGGACTTCGGCATTCAGATAGGCGGTGACCGCCGGGCTGTAGAGGAAGTTCAGGCCCAGGATGCCCATGCCACGAACCTTGCCTTCGTCGTCGGGAACCACGGCGCCGCCGAACGAGCCGCTGTTCAGCACAAGCCCGGTGATCGAAACATCGCTGTAGGCGAGGCCGGTCAGAGTGGCGACGACCTGGGTCCCGCCCCAATACATGTCCGCGCCAAAGCGGACGCCGCCCTGAACGCGCCATACTTCGCCGTCCGCCATGCCGAGCACGGCTGCGCTGTTGTCGTAGTCCGAGCGGGTATAACGGAAGCCGGCCGTCGGCTCCCACCAGGTCGAGGCGGAGGACGGGATGCGATAATTCCCGTTGAAGGTGAGGCTGTAGTTGTTCACGTCGGTCGAGGCTGCACCCGAAGTTGTGACACTCCCTGCCGTGTTCGCGAACAGGACTTCGGTGAACGACTGGTCGATGCTGAGGAAGTCGACACGGCCGGTCAGGTCGAATGACCAGGGCCCGGTTGCGAACGTCACATAGCCGCCGATGCTCGGACCGGTAATGTCGGCCTTGACGTCGGAAATGGTGCTGTTCCCCGTGGCGACACCCGCCGGCGTGCCGAAAGAGGTGCCGTGAAACTTCACCGTGCTGTCCATGTAGCCGGCGAGAATGCCCATGACCCAGGTGGAGGTCATGCTGTTGAAGGTCCAGTCCGCGCCGCCGAGCACGCCGAAGGTGGTGGTGCGGCGTTCCAGCGAAATGTTGGTGGGGTCGTTATTGGCGAGCAGAAGCAGGGCGCCGCCCGGGCGGCGGATTCCGGTCGTATCTCCGTTCCACTTCTCCCAGTCACCATAGGCATGGCTCCAGACCGCGAAGGTTGGGCCATAGGAGACCACCGGTGGCGCCTTGACCACCATCGGACCGTCTTTCAGGTCGCGTGAGACCGGCTCTGCCCGCCGGCGCGGCGCGGTTCGTGCCGGCGCTGCCGCCGGAGCTGCTGCAGTCTGCGGGGCGCGCTCCTGCTCGAGGCGGCGGCGCACCGCTGAAGTGCTTTGATCGTTCGAGACCTGCGTCACATTCTGCGAGGCGTCGCTCAAGGCCTGGCTGGACAGCGCGGCTGTCGACACCGCGCCCAGATTGCCGCCTGCATTGACGCAGCTGCCGTTGCTGAACGTGCCGCCGTTAGGGCAGAATAATTGCGCTTGGGCTGACTGTCCGCCAAGCCCGAATGCGAGCACACCTGCACTGGTGAGAAGAGCCAGCTTGTGGCTCAAATAAGAACGCATCTTTCTCCCCCACCGCTCAAAAATAGAGCCCGTACACGTAGCGGCGCCTCAAAATGTCGGGCACCGCGAAATCAATACAAAATCTTAACCGAAGATCGCCGGATCGCTGTGATAATTTAGACACGCTCTGGAACAATCACTTTGGGTTGTATCCCCACCGCGTAAGTCGTTGGTTTAAATCAATTTTTGGAGTGACTGGGCAGCAGGGCTTGCGGCCGGCTGGTTGAAAACTCAAGTTTGCTGCGTGCTGCGATCGCCCGGCTTCAACTGGCGCTGGACCTTCAAATTTCCGTCAGATTCGCTTTTCTTGAATGAACCGAATTAGAATCAGCTGCCACATACAGGGCGAGCGTTGTCCGGTGG
>Ga0182742_1005250_pt1 | contig 11078 bp, 11 predicted proteins | sample eDN5th37CBELigMG_FD_128880 | JGI IMG/M metagenome (GOLD analysis project Ga0182742, IMG submission 128880) | Enriched Miracle-Growth compost microbial communities from Emeryville, California, USA - eDNA 5th pass 37_C BE-Lig MG (version 2)... ... | reverse complement strand
TAACAGTTTGCATGCTAAATTGAGGGTGAAATTGTAGGGGACAATGGCTGTTGTACCCCTACAATTTGGGGTGCATTTTCCAATGTAAATTTCTATATAAATTCCCAACAAATGGCCATACATCAATAAAAAACGAGTGTCAATTTCATATGCAAATGAGCATTCACTTTAAGTTACATTTTTAATGTTTGTGATAGGAAATGGAACCCGTTATGATGTGGATGGTCTATTTTGTATGCTAACAGATCAGATCGATTCTAAACTTATAAAACAAGCTAAAAAGTTAAAAGTGATTAGTAATATGGCGGTGGGATATAACAATATTGATATAGAAGCTGCCAAAGAAAACGGAATAGTTGTTACAAATACCCCCGATGTGTTAACTGAAACTACTGCCGATTTAACATTTTCATTATTGATGGCGTCATCTAGAAGAATCGTTGAAGCGTCTGAATATTTAAGGAATGGTGAATGGAAAACATGGTCACCTATGAATTTAACTGGTCAAGATATATATGGCTCAACCTTAGGTATTATTGGTCTAGGTCGTATTGGAGCAGCGGTTGCCCGAAGAGCAAGGGGATTTAGTATGGATGTCATTTATCACAATCGTAGGCCGAAAATTGAAGCTGAAAATGAACTGGATCTAAAATATGTAGAACTGGATGAGTTGTTAAGAAGATCTGATTTTGTCTGCTTAATGGTACCATTTTCTCCTGACACGAAAAATTTAATTGGTGAACGTGAATTGTCACTGATGAAAAATACAGCTATCTTAATTAACACAGCGCGTGGTGGAATCGTTGATGAGCTTGCATTATACAACGCCTTGGTAAGAGGTGATATTTGGGGAGCAGGTCTTGATGTCTTTGAACAAGAGCCGGTACCACTAGATCATCCTCTTCTTACACTTCCTAATGTAACGACTTTGCCGCACATTGGGAGTGCAAGTATACAAACAAGAATGAAAATGGCAGAACTGGCAGCTGAGAATTTGTTGCTTGCTCTACAAAACAAACGTCCAAAGTATGTTGTTGTATAAATCTTTAAAAATAAAAGAGGAACAGAAATCTTACATTCTTAAAAAGGACTTGCAGGACGATTGATACATGTAATATTAGTTGCCTTCTCATGCGAAACAGGTATCACGATATATGAAGAAACCACACACTTTCCTACTTTTGCCTGAAATTGCTTTCAACACTTACTTGATATTGTTATACTGATGTATGATAAATACATAGCAAGCTCTTTTTATTAAATATATATCATTATATATAAACGTAATTTATCCCAGTAGGGTAATTAAAGAAAAAAGAGTAAATATCCAACCAAGAGGAGGCAACAGAATTGAAAAAGATGTTTATGATTGGGAATGCTCATTTGGACCCAGTATGGCTATGGCAGTGGCAAGAGGGTTTTCAAGAAACGAAAGCAACATTTCGCTCTGCTTTGGACCGATTAAAGGAATATGATCATTTTATTTTTTCATCTAGTTCAGCAGCATTTTATGAATGGGTTGAAAAAAATGATACAGAAATGTTTAACGAAATTAAGATGCGAATTCAAGAAGGAAGATGGGTTATCTGTGGTGGCTGGTGGATTCAGCCTGATTGTAATCTACCAGGTGGAGAATCGTTTGCTAGACAAGGATTACTAGGACAACGTTATTTTAGAGAAAAGTTCGGTGTAACTGCGAAGGTTGGATATAACCCTGATAGCTTTGGGCACCATGGTAACTTACCGCAAATATTGAAGAAGTCAGGAATGGATGCTTATCTGTTTATGAGGCCGAATCCAGAGGAAAAAGGGCTTCCTAGCAGGTTATTTTTATGGGAATCTAACGATGGCTCTCGAGTCAAGGCATTTCGAATTCCATTTGAGTATTGTACATTTGACCATCTTGAAAATCATATCATGCATTGTAAAAATGAATTGAGAGACTCTTTTGACCATCTTATGTGTTTCTATGGAGTTGGTAACCATGGAGGTGGTCCGACAAAGGAAAATATAGAAACAATTCAGAAGGTAAATGATAAACTTCAAGATACAGAACTTATTCTAAGCTCTCCGAATGAGTTTTTTGAACATGTTGCAAAAATTGAAAACCAATTACCAGTCGTTCATGATGACCTGCAGCACCATGCTAGTGGCTGTTATGCTGTACACTCTGAGGTAAAGCGCTTTAATCGGTATTCTGAAAATTTGTTACTTCTTGCTGAAAAGTTTTCGACTATATCCAACAAGTTAACTGGACAGGCTTACCCAGAAGATTTAAACAAGGCATGGAAAGGTGTACTCTTTAACCAATTCCATGACATCTTGGCTGGAACGAGCATCGAAGCTGCATATGATGATGCGAGAGATTTGTATGGTGAGGCAAACAGTATTTCATCTAGAGGCTTAAATTATGCGTTGCAATCGATTAGTTGGAATATCAATCTTGAAGAAGAACAAGATATGAAGCCAATTGTAGTATTTAACCCACACTCATGGTCTGTCAAAGCCACTGTAGAGATTGAATATGGTCTTTTCGTTAACTATTTACTTCCTGAGGAATTTATTATTGAAGATGTGAATGGAAATGAAGTTCCTTACCAGATTGTGGACCCAGTTGCCAAGGTTCCAAACCGAAAAAGAGTAGCCTTTTTAGCAGAAATACCTCCATTAGGATATAGTACATACAAGTTACGTGCTGTAAAACCAAAAGAGGTGTTTACACCAATGAAGGTTGAAAACTATGTATTAGAGAATGAACGATTTAAAGTCGTCATTGATGAAAATACTGGTGGAATTAGTAGCTTATATGACAAGATGAAAGACATTGAGGTTTTCAAAGACCATGGTGCAGTACCAGTAGTAATCAATGATTTATCAGATGCTTGGGGGCATGGAAAGTTACGTTATGATGAAGTAATTGGGCAATTTACCCCTGTTAAAATAAAAGTATTGGAAGAAGGACCTGTAAGAGGGGTTATTCGTGTTATTAGCAAATTTGGCAATTCTACAATTGTTCAAGATTTTACCCTTTATAAAGAAACCGGAAAGATTGAAGTCAAGGTTAAGGTCAATTGGCAAGAATCATATAAAACGTTAAAAATCAAATTCCCTGTTTCATTTAACCAAAGAAAGGCAACATATGAGATTCCATTTGGACATATTTCAAGAGAGTCTGACGGGGAAGAAGAGCCAATGCAAAATTGGGTTGATGTGACAGGTACAATTAGTAAGCACTCTCATGAAATTTATGGATTGAGTGTATTAAATGATGGGAAGTATAGCGCGGATGTTACTGGAAATACAATTCATTTAACGGTATTACGCAGTCCGATTTACGCTCATCATATTCCATTTGTTCCAGACCCAGAGGATGATTATGCAATCATTGACCAAGGTATTCAAACCTTTACGTATGTTCTCCTTCCGCACGAAAAGGGGTGGGAAGAGGCACATACCGTGCAATATGCAATGGAATTAAATCAAAAACCACAGATGGTTGTTGAAACATACCATAAAGGAAAGCTACCACAAACTGATTCCTTTATCTCTATCGACCAACCAAACATTGTTTTAACAGCTCTGAAAAAAGCCGAAGATAATGACGATGTGATTCTTCGGTTTTATGAGGCAAGTCGTCAAGAAACAGATACAACTATTACATTTCCACTGCTAGAGAAAAGTGTTACTTTACATTTTAGCAAGTCTGAAATAAAAACGATTCGTATATCGAAGAATAACGTGGTTGAAACAAACTTACTAGAAGACCCAATCTAAAGTAGTATAAAGGAGTGAATTCTTAATGAACTCACTCCTTTCATTCATGATAAAAGATGGAGTCTGGTTAGAAAAGGAGTGATATGATGAATGACATAATACGGCTTATGAAAAATCACCGCTCAATCAGAGAATTTGATCCAACTAAAGTTGTTGATGATACTCAAGTTAAGGCGATAATAGAATCTGCAATGGCCTCCCCCAATTGGATTAATGGACAGCAAGTAACAATAATTGAAGTACGTGATCCAAACAAAAAATCAACACTTGCAAAAGCTGCCGGTAATCAAAGGTGGATTGAAGAGGCACCTGTTTTTTTCGTGTTTTGTTTAGATTTTTACCGTGCAAAATTAGCTGCTGAAAAAAACGGCACTGACTTTCATATTACAGATGATATCGAAGCTATAATAATTGGTTCAACAGATGTAGGGATTGCTCTCTCAAGTGCAATTAGTGCGGCTGAATCAATGGATTTAGGTACAGTGCCGATTGGAGGTATTAGACGAAACCCTCAAGTATTTATTGACTTATTACACTTACCACAATATGTATTTCCTATTTCAGGATTAGTTGTTGGTTATCCGAGAAGTATACCTACTCAAAAGCCAAGACTTCCTTTGAATGCTACCTATCATAAAGAACAGTACGATGAAAAAATCCAGGTGAGTATGATTAATCAATATGATCAAACAATTTCGAAATATATGGAAGAACGAACAGAAGGTGCCGATTCTAGTAATTGGTCAAGTAAAGTAGCCAACTTTTATCATGCTGGATTCGAACCATATTCAAAAAATGTTACCCCAGTTCTTAGGAAACAAGGATTTAATTATAATTAGAAACTTTGCTCTCATCGATAGATGAGGGCTTTTTAAATATGAATTAAATATTGAATGGAATAGGAAACTAGAAAGAAAGGGTTGATATACTCTATTTTAAAAATAAGGAAACAATAATTGATGAAATTTGGAAGTGGAGGTAGTTTGTGTTTAACGAATGAATCGTATGCAAAGTAGGAAACTATTACTTAGAGGGGGTTTTAATATGAATGTGATTACTACCTTTAAGGATAAACGAAGAGAAAAGCAAATTACCTATGAACGGAAAATGTTAAGAGAGCTATCATTAGAGGGTCTCAGAAACACAGTAAATGATCATTTTGGTAATTATTTCAAAACTGGTACCCTTTTTTCCAGCGCAATTGAAGAAGGTTGTTTAGATATCGCTATCGAATCTTACCTATTAGGTGCAAAGCTTAGCAGATTTGGATATTACGGAGAGACAATGGAAGATGTGAAGAGACGAAGCTACCCAGATGAAAAGTATTTAATTGATACATTATATGAATTTTTAACATATTGGGGTCAAATTGATGACTCAGACTTCGTTAGTGAATCACTTTATTATACATGCGTACAATATGTTGAGCACTGGTGGTCGGAAGGTTTTAGAAAAGGTGAGAAAAGGTATCGTCTCCGTCTTCATTGAATGTCATTAAAAAGATTAGAGTTACGTTCGAATTGATTTTTATTTTTACTAAACGAAATATAAAAGTAGCTTTCCTTTTAAAAGAGCCAATAAGTAAGGCTCTTTTAAAGAGTTTTTATTAAATTTAGTGTCAACAGGTAATAATGTTCATAATCTTTCACCTTGTCCCATATAGTTTACTTAAGTGGACTGTTCAGGAGGGGAAATGGTGAAAACAGGGTTAAAAGCTGGAAGTTTTATTATTGGCTTAGTTTTATTATTCTTTCTATTTCAGTATCAATATCTTGATAAAAACACTCTAGAGGCATGGAGTCTCCCTCTATCTGGGAAGGTAATTGTTTTAGATCCTGGACATGGTGGTCCTGATGGAGGAGCGAGTAGTGGGGATGTACTCGAAAAAGACATTGCTTTACAAGTTTCTGAAAAATTAGTTGATTATCTTCAGGAGCAAGGAGCACTAGTACAAATGACTAGAACAGATGATAGTGACTTAGCTTCTGAGAGCACAAAGGGATATAGTCGTAGGAAATCAGAAGACTTACGGAAGCGCGTGGAACTAATAAATCAATCAGAGGCTGATTTATTTATTAGTATTCACTTAAATGCTATTCCTTCGCCCCGATGGAGTGGTGCACAAACCTTTTATTACGGATCTTATAAAGAAAACGAGGAAGTTGCAAAATTTATTCAGGATGAATTGAGGAAAAATCTAGGAAATACGACAAGAAAGGCTAAAGCCATAAATAGTGTTTACTTACTAAAAAAAGTGAGTAAACCAGGGGCGTTAGTTGAAATAGGGTTTTTATCAAATCACGCAGAAAAGCAGTTGCTTCTTCAAGAAGAATATCAGCATAAAATTGCTGCCTCTATCTATCAAGGGACTTTAAGGTACTTTTCGAATGAAAATAACCCTCCTGAATAAAGGTGGGTTCTTGTTGTTCAAATAATATAATAGTGCCTATGAGTTATCTCACACTTTGTTTGACTTCAGATATGTTATACTAATGTAAGCGGATTTCGAAAATCATATAGGTGGTGGAAAAATTGTTAACTGAACAAAAGGTAGTTGAAACACTTCAAAACATAAAAGACCCGTTTTTACATAAAACGTTTGAGGAAACAAGTGCAATTCAAGAAATTAAGATTAAGGAAGAAAAGCAGCATGTTAGTGTAAAGATTGCTCTTGCCAAGACAGGTACTCAAGAGCAATTGCATCTTCAAAATATGATTGTTTCTAAACTAAAAGAAGCGGGTGCAACTACTGTTGGTCTTCGTTTTACAGAATTACCTGCAGATGTAATTGGCCGTTATAAGGCAGAGGAAAACCCTGATGAATTACTATCACCAGGAAATAAAACAACGTTTATTGCAATTGCAAGTGGTAAAGGTGGGGTTGGGAAGTCGACTGTATCTGTAAATTTAGCAATCGCGTTAGCTCGACTTGGTAAAAAGGTAGGGTTAGTTGATGCAGATATTTATGGATTCAGTGTTCCTGATATGATGGGAATTACAAAACGGCCTGTAGTGAAAGGTGAAAAAATTATCCCTGTAGAGCGACTAGGTGTAAAAGTTATTTCCATGGGCTTCTTTGTTGAAGATAATTCCCCTGTAATCTGGCGTGGCCCAATGTTAGGGAAAATGTTAAATAATTTCTTTAATGATGTGGATTGGGGAGAACTTGACTTTCTTTTATTAGATTTACCTCCTGGAACGGGTGATGTTGCTCTTGATGTACACACAATGCTACCGGCATGTAAAGAAATTATTGTAACGACTCCGCATCCAACTGCAGCATTTGTTGCCGCTCGAGCAGGGGCAATGGCGTTAAAAACAGACCATGAAATCATTGGAGTAATCGAAAATATGTCTTACTTCGAAAGTAAGATAACTGGTGAAAAAGAACATGTTTTCGGACAAGGTGGAGGAGAGAAGCTTGCTGAAGAATTACAAACAACGTTGCTAGGTCAACTTCCACTTCAACAGCCTGATTGGAATAACGATGATTTCGCACCATCGGTTTATGATGCTGATCATAGGATTGGAAAGATTTATCAAGAAATTGCCGAGAAGTTACTTGAACAAATATAAAAATAAGAGGTTACCTTTAGATTTAAAGGTAACCTCATTCTAGTTAATATCAATATGTGCAAGCCAATATAATTAATGTATGTTACAAGTTGATGCATCCCTATACCTACTAGCTTTGTTCTTCTCCTCCACCTGAGTCACCGCCGCCATCATCTTTTCCCTTTTGCATTTCTTCAGCAGCTTTTATAAGCAGGTCTTGGATTTTTGCTTTGTATAGTGGACTTTCGAATGTTTCACTCATTACTGATTGCAAATGTTTTCGGTATTCCTGGCTTCGAATGAGTTTATTCACTTCTTCTTCCATTTCGGGATTTTTCAAAATCTCTATCATCATTTTTTGGTAGTCTGGATCCTTCATTAAGTCTTTAATTAACTTTTCATGTTCACTTTGCATACTTTTTGCAAAGGTTTCGACAAACTTTGGATCCTCGAATGTTTTCTTCCAAAACTCTACACCTCTATCAGAGGTAAGGGTCTGTTCAATTGATTTTGTAACGATATTTTGATCCATGACAAAATTCTGTTTCATTTCATCATCTGTCATGATTTCTTGAATTGCTTTTTTCCCTTCATCAGTCTTTAATATATCAACAACCATCTTTTTTGTTTGATCATAATCAGGCTGCATGTTTCCCTCAACTTTTGGTGCACATCCTACAATAAGTACAATGCTACAGATTGTGAGGAGCAACTTCATCTTTTTCATCGTAAAATAGGCTCCTTTCAAGAAAAATCCTTACACTTAATATGAGTTGAAATACAAAAAATATGCGCCTTTTAATACTTGGTTTTCTGGCTTTTTTAGGATTTGATTGGTAAAATCAGAACGATGGTTATTATTATTATATAATGCTTACTATAAGTTTAGTTTGGGGGATGCTAGTTGTGAAAAGTAGAAATTGGGTTCGCTTTTTCCTATCGACATTGGTTGTTGGTATGATTAGCACATCAATTGTTGGCTTTGCATTAAAATGGAATGAATATAAGGAATTTTTTATTTCTTTTAATATACAAGAAGTTCTTTCCATTCTTCTTTGGTTGATAGGTGTAGGTATGATATTTAGTGTGATAAGCCAAATGGGCTATTTTGCATATCTTACGGTACACCGTTTTGGTCTTGGGTTATTTAAGAAACTTTGGAATCCTGTACAAGTTGTATTAATTGCCTTTGTATTTTTTGACTTAGTATATTTCCGCTACCAAGCATTCGGTAAAGAACAAGGAGAATCAGTTTTTCTCTATATACTAGTTCCGTTGGTAGTATTGCTGTTTTCATTAATAATTGGTTCCTTTAAGTGTAAGGCAACCAATATAAAGGCATTTATCCCTGCAGTCTTCTTTATGTTTGTCGTTACTACGATAGAATGGGTCCCTGCATTAAGGGCTAACGAAGAAGACTGGTTGTACCTGATGTTAGTACCTCTTCTAGTTTGTAACGCGTACCAGCTATTAATTCTACCAAAGTTTACCGCAAATAAGTAAAAGAACTTCCATATTAAATAAAGGGATAGCCACTAGCTATCCCTTTTCATTTAGACCTAACCACGCAAATAAAAATGACAACTCTTTTTTTAGCAACTGTACTGTTTCATTACTAAATGTAGAAAATGTAGTGAAGGGCCCACAAAAGCCAATACCCAAAACGCGAACAAATATTCGCTCACCTGATTACTACTATACAAACTTATGATGAATCCTAATAAAAATGAACCTGACATGTTAACTAATAAGGTAGCATACGGAAAACCTCTTTTTGTAAGGAGGGCACCATTTCCGCCTTCTCTAAATGATTTTTTGCGTAGGAAAAAGAATTAATAAAGGGAGAATTTCCACCTATTCTATTTAAGGGAAGCCTAAGAAGTGGAATAAGGGGAGATATTCCACTTAAATGGTCTACATAGGACAAAAATTCTTAAGATTGGGGTAATATAGGCGGAAAAACTTCTCTTATTTTTAGGGAAATATAAATATTTCCTAGTTTAGCGGGAATTTCTCCGTTTATTTTTCAAACACAGTGCAATCAACATTCAGTAGACTATAACCAATATTTTCTGTATAACAATGTAGTGTATTTTGCAGAGTTACACTGGCTATTGTACTTCCGCATTTTAAAATTGGACTGCAAAATATCCCAAAGTTATCATCCAAACCCTTTATATTAACAAAAATAGACCTCCAAATTACCATACAAATTGAAGGTCATGTTACATTAAATATTTAATGTTTGCGATAGGAAACGGAACCCGTTAACCTAATGAGGCTTCATTTTCATAAAGTATTGTATACAAGTGCAGTTCTTTCCTGGACTAGTTCCCTATTTTATTTCTTTGCTTTTAGCCTCTGCGTTGGAGATAATATCTGAAACAGTCGCATTGGAATATCCTTTTTGTTTTACACCTTTGATAATCGCGGGTAATGCTTTTTCAGTCTGCTTTGCACTGTCTGAAGCATGAAGTAAAACAATATCTCCTCCCTTAAGTTTACTTGTTACATTATTTACAATTTGATCCACCCCGGGATTTTTCCAGTCATTTGAGTTGACGCTCCAATGGACAACTGTATATCCAACAGAATCAGCAACCTTTAATACAGTTTTATCAAAATTCCCATTTGGTGGCCTTAGAAGCGTGATGTCCTTTACTCCTAAAGTTTTAAAGACTTCCCTTGCATGGAGAATATCACGTTTTACTTTTGCTTCTTCTAGTTCTGTATAATTCTTATACTCATAACCCATACTACCAATTTCATGCCCATCTTCAACAATTCTCTTTACAATATCCGGATGTCTTTCTGCCCACGCTGCAGATAGAAAAAATGTCGCGTTTTTAATTCCCTCCTTTTGTAGAAGGTCTAAAATTGGCAATGCTTTTGTATCACCCCAACTAATGTCAAAGGTTAGTGCGATTTTTTTTCCCTCCTTTTCTCCCTTATAAATCGCTCTTGGTCCTTCCTCTGTAGAGAAAACTGGTAAATACACTCCGTTTTCTATGTATAGGATACCTGCTGTAAAGAAAGCTGCAACTAGAATAATAAGTGTTTGTTTAAGCTGCTTACTATTTAATATTAAAAAAAAGTTCATAACGAGCCCCCTTACTATTTCCTTCATTCCTTCTTGTCTACATAATATGCTTGTCAACTTAATATATGATTTTTAGGAGAAAAGAAATTATTTTTCATAAAATATCCTATAATGGAAAAAACTACAATTACACTAATGCGAGAGGTGAAAAAATGATTGGTTTATTGGTGAATAGTAAAGAAATTAAGGAGATAGAGTACTTATTAAAAAGAGAAATGGATGAGATCCTTTTTGATATTGATGACAATCGTATTGATCATATAGTAAAAAGGGCAATGGAGGAGCGTTACCAAATTCTATTTCAATTATTTAAGAGGTTTGCAAAACCTTCTGAGTGTAAAAAATATATACGAAATAAAGTTTACAGTTAATGTCTAAAAAATGTTTGACAGAGAAATTGTAAAATGATATATTATAACTCGTTGTTAACGCAGACAGGTTTTCAACAAAAAAAGTTTTCGAAAAAAGTGTTGACTGTTAAATGGAATTATGATAAATTATAAAAGTCGCCTTTAGAGGTGGCTCTAGTTCTTTGAAAACTGAACACAACAAAGAAGATTTTATCTTCGAAACCAAGCGTCAACGTTTCATTATTTTTAACTATTGAGCAATCAATACTCTTTATTGGAGAGTTTGATCCTGGCTCAGG
>Ga0182742_1005249_pt1 | contig 11080 bp, 13 predicted proteins | sample eDN5th37CBELigMG_FD_128880 | JGI IMG/M metagenome (GOLD analysis project Ga0182742, IMG submission 128880) | Enriched Miracle-Growth compost microbial communities from Emeryville, California, USA - eDNA 5th pass 37_C BE-Lig MG (version 2)... ... | reverse complement strand
CCCGGAACTCGCCAAAATACTTCGTGATCGCAGCCGTCAGCGACGTCTTGCCATGGTCAACGTGACCAATCGTGCCAATGTTAACATGCGGCTTGTTGCGCTCGAATTTACCTTTGGCCATGTCTTTTTCCTTGAGGCGTGGAACAGGTTCGTTTCGAATGCGGCGCGATTAGCGGCAAAGCCCGCAAAAGACAAGCCCCGCGAAAGGCGGGGCGGGTTGCGGGCCGCCGGGCGGCTCCGACGGACTGTTCGGGTGGCGACTGGCCCCACAGATGGGGGTCGCGCCGGCAAAGGGCAAGCGGACGCTGCGGAAACAGAGGACGCAATCATGTCGAAAGGACCGTTCCAGGGCATCAACGTCGTCTCGATCCCGGTGACCGATCTCGACGCCGCCCGTCAATTCTACCGAGACGTGCTGGGCCTCGGCCAACCCGTGTACGACCTGCCGGAAGCAGGCTGGATCGAGTTCGGCGCCGGCGGCGGCGGCAATCTCGCAGTCACGCAGGCCAGCGAAGGGTGGACGGCCTCGTTCGGGACGACTGTCGTGCTCAACGTGGTCGACTGCGAGGCAGCCGTGGCGGAACTGCGCAGCCGGGGCGTGGCGTGCGAGGAGCCGCAGGTATTTCCCGGCTTCGTCACATTCGTCAGCTTCTACGATCCGTTCGGCAACCGCCTGCAGATGTGCAGCCCGGCGCCGTGAACGCCGCATCTGGTCTGAGGCGTTTGGACACGACGGATTTAACGGGAAGGTTCAGAAGGAGGCGGTGTCTGGAGCGGGTAGAGGGAATCGAACCCTCGTATTCAGCTTGGAAGGCTGCTGCTCTACCATTGAGCTATACCCGCGCAGCACCAATTTTCGCATGGAGTCGTCACAAAAGCGATACGTCCATCGACACGCTTCTGCGCCATGCGCTGGCTTCCGGACCGACAGTGGTGGAGAGGGTTGGATTCGAACCAACGTAGGCTGAGCCAACGGATTTACAGTCCGTCCCCTTTAACCACTCGGGCACCTCTCCAGACCGTCGTCGGAGCCATGCAACGAGGCAATGCGACCTGCGCCGCGCAAACGAGGCGCAAACCGCGACGCGCCTTATGGCGACTGGTCCGGATGCTGTCAACCGCGCCAAACCGCATTTGTCCTTTTTGGGAGAGGCAGGGGCTTCGGGGCCGTATCCAACCGGCGCAGAGCCTTATATAGGGCATTGCCATGAGCGACGATAAGCCGAGAACACCGAAGGACAGCCACTATGCCCGCCTGCGCCGCGCGCATCGCGACGTGAAGGTCGGCGGCGAGCGGCCGAACGCCATGCAGAGGCCGCGACCGGGCGCCGCGCCCGCGGCGGAGCCGGCCCCCGACGGCCTGGTGCGGCTGTACGGGCTGCACACGGTGCGCGCCGCGCTGGAAAACCCGCGCCGGCGCATCGAGCGCATGCTGGTTACGCGCAACGCCATGCAGCGGCTGGAACTCGCCGAGCCGCTGGACCTGCCCTTCCCGGTCGAGATCGTGGAGCCGAAGGCCATCGACAGGCTGGTCGGCGACGACGCCGTGCACCAGGGCGTGCTGGTCGAAGCAAGGCCGCTTGCGGCCAAACGCCTATCCGAGCTCCAGGACACGCCGATGCTGCTGGTGCTCGACCAGGTGACCGACCCGCACAATGTCGGCGCGATCCTGCGCTCGGCGGTCGCCTTCGGCGCGGGCGCGCTGATCACCACCAGCCGCCACAGCCCCGCCGAGAGCGGCGTGCTGGCCAAGGCCGCCTCCGGCGCGCTGGAGCACATCGACCATATCGAGGTTCGCAACCTGGCCGACGCGCTGGGCGAACTTCATTCGCTGGGCTTCCAGACCATCGGGCTCGACTCGGACGGCCCCAAGGAACTTGAGGCGACATTCGCCGGCGGGCGCATCGCGCTGGTGCTGGGGGCCGAGGGCAAGGGATTGCGGCAGAAGACCCGCGAAACGGTAACCGCGCTTGCTCGGCTGGACATGCCCGGCGTGATCCGCTCGCTGAACGTTTCAAACGCCGCCGCGGTGGCCCTCTATGCCGCGCGACGGCATCTCGCCTGATTCTGCGCGCTCTGCTTCCTCCGACGTAGCCCGAGGGCCAGGCTCGCTTGCGGCATAGCCCAAATGGGCCACGACCGGATTGCGGATTTCTGAAATATTCCAACGGCGCGATCATTCGATCGCGGTCAGGGAATACTGCGCAAGGCTGCGACGGGGTTCAAAAATGATGCATGCGTGGACGAGGCTGTTCGTGCTGATTGCCGTGCCGCTGCTCTGGTGCGCCATGCCGGCGCAGGCCCAGAGCCTGCGTGACCGGCTAAAGGGACACACGCTCGATATCCGATACGGGAATTCGTTCGACCAGAAATTCTACTTCCATTCGGACGGCCGCATCTTCGCCTACAACTCCACCTACCCGGGCGGGGAGATTTTTGCCCCGGGACGCTCGAAGATCACCAACAGGTATTCCGGGTCGACCAACAGCTACGAGATCTCGTTCTCGGGAAACACGCTGATCTTCGTCAATAACAACAAGCACACCTTCACATCGCCTCCGGTGCTGTCGAAATACACCTACAAGGCCACGATCTCGGATCTCAAATGCACGTCGAACTCGATGGCTATGTGGACCACGATCCATGGCTCGAGCAACCGCAGCGCCCGCAATTGCAGGGTCTACAAGGGGCCGCCGAAATAGGCGGCATCCTCTTCGGGCGAACGCTGGACTCCTTGCTGCGCCGCGCTTAGATACGCTCGACACCACGGGGGGCCGACCGCCGATGCGCGACCTTTTTCAGCGGGCATTCGCATGGGGCATAGCGGGACTGCTGGTCGGGCCGGCTGCGATCTATTCCCTGATGCTGCTGGTACTGTGGCGCGATCCCGCGTGCAGGGCCGGAATCGCCGAAAACTGCAAGCTGGACGTTTGGCTGAACCTGGCGATCGGAGCGGCAGCCGGTTTCGCGCTCTTCTTCGCGGTCACGCTGGTGCGCGGCCTCTTGCGGCGCGCACGCGCCGCGCTCGACTGAGCCGGCCTCGACCAGGGAAGCCGGGCACGCCAGGCCGGGCTTACCCCTGCTAGCCCAAACAGGCCATGACCCGATCCGGGATTTCTGTGACGTTGCGTGCATGACATGGCGTGGACCGCAATTGCGCAACAAGTTCAAGGGGCCTGGACTGATGAAAGCGTTGACGAGACTGCTGGTGCTGGCGCTGACGCCGCTTTTCTGGAGCGTATCGTCGGTCGGAGCACAAAACCTCCGCGAAACGCTGGAGGGGCAAACCATCTACATCAGGATTGGCGAATCCTTCGACCAAAGGCTGTATTTCCACTCGGATGGAAGGATCTTCGTCTTCAACGCCGAACACAAGGGCGGGCTGATCATCCCGAAGGGACGCACGAGCGCCAGCGAGTCCGGCACCTATATTTCCAGCAAATATGACATCGCCTTCTCAGGCGCATCGCTCACTCTGGTCAAGGACAGCACGGCCACGTTCACCTCGCCTCCGTTCAAGACCAGGACGACGTACAGGCTGTCGGTCAGCGGATCCAACTGCAAGGCCAGCCCGATGATCTTCTGGTCTCGCCTTCACGGCGACAAGCCCTACAGGGCGCAGGGCTGCAGGATAGCCAAGGGCCCGCCGAAATAGTCGCGACGCACTGCCCGGGTCAGCCCAAGCCGGTGACGTGGCGCAGCCAGAACGCCAGCACGATGAACCCGCCGATGAATGTCAGGCCGGTCCAGTCGATTCGCCCTGCCCGGGACGCGCGCACGACCTGCATGGCCACCCAGACACAGAGCGCGACCAGCAGCAGCAGGAACACAAAGCGGATCATCCTTGCCTCCAGCCTTCAGGGCCATCGGCATTGATGTAGGAAGATGCGGGCGGATTTTCGACACCCCGCCGGCGAAGCCAAGACGGCTACATCTCGAGCGGCGGCGTGGTCGCGTCCGGAAGCGGACACATGTAGGGCGTGCGCGCCGTCCTTCGCGCCAGATCCTTCTTCGCCTCGGCGACGAGGTCCGGGTCGGCCAGCGCCTGCTGGCCCACGGCCGCCATGACCTTGGCGGCATGCACCATTCCCTTGTGCGCGGCCGGGCTCTTGCCCTGGGCAACCATCTGCCACGAATGGAAGGGCGTGCCGATCGCGTAGTTGGCGCCCCACATCTGCACCGTCGGCACCACCCAGCTCACGTCGCCCACATCTGTCGAACCACCGACGCCCTGGCGAACGGAATCCAGCGGCACCAGCCTGTCGCACAGCGGCGTCTCCATTCCGTCGGCGAGGCCGAACTGCCACAATGCATGACGCACCTCCTCCTCGCCGAAGGTCTTGCGTATCTCGTCCGCGAAAGCACGGTCGGCCGCGTCGAAGGCTGGCGTGCCGATGACCTCCAGGTGGCGGCGCATCGCGTTTTCCAGGGGAACGTTGGGGAGCAGGTTGGAGACCGCGCTGAGCGTCTGCTCGGTCATGGTCGTCTCGGTCATCATGGCGGCGCCCTGAGCGACCTTGCGCACGCGCTCGATCAGCGGGAACAGGCCCGGCAGGTCGGGCGAACGGATGAGGTATCGCACTGTCGCATTGGCCTGCACTACGTTCGGTGCGATGCCGCCGGCGTCGATCAGCGCATAATGTATGCGCGACTCTGTCGGCACGTGCTCGCGCAGATAGTTCACGCCGACATTCATGAGTTCGACCGCATCCAGCGCGCTGCGGCCGAGATGCGGCGACGCCGAGGCATGCGAAGCCCGCCCCTTGAAGGTGAAGTCGATGCGCGCATTGGCGAGCGAATCGGCCCTGGCCACGTCGCAGATCGCGTGCGGGTGCCAGGTGATCGCAACGTCGACGTCGGCGAAGGCGCCGGCGCGCACCATGAAGGTCTTCGCGGCGCCGCCCTCCTCGGCCGGGCAGCCGTAATAGCGCACCCTGCCCTGCATGCCCGTGTCGCGCAGCCAGTCGCGCACGGCGACGGCCGCGAGCATCGCAGCCGAGCCCAGCATGTTGTGGCCGCAACCATGGCCGTTGGCCCCGTTCTCCAGCGGCCTCGGCTCTGCCACGCCGGCCTCCTGGCTGAGGTCGGGAAGCGCGTCATACTCGCCGAGGAAGGCGATGACGGGGCCGCCCTCGCCCGCCTCGCCGATGATCGCCGTCGGTATGCCGGCGACATTCTCGGTCACGCGGAAACCCTGCCGCAGCAGTTCGGCCTTGTGTTCGGCGACGGACCGAACCTCCTTGTAGCAGGTCTCGGGCATCGCCCAGACCCTGTCGCTGAGCGCTATGAGATCGTCGGCGCTCTCATCCACGAGCCGCCAGATTTCGGGTGCATTGGTCACGTCAGGTTTCCTGAAGAAGCTGGGGTTCAGTCTGCGAAGGAGGGTCGGTCGGCAGGTAGCAGGCGCGTAAGACGTTGCTTCGGCAAGGTCTCCGCATGGCGCAAGTTCGTTCCTCCCCCCGGACGCTCCCATATCATTGACCGGATCGCGCGGCAGGTTCAAGCGCCTCGGTCCGGCGCGGGAAACCGGCGCTCGGGTGGCGCGGGGTGAGTTCGGAGAATGGTGCCGGCTGAGGGGATTGAACCCCCGACCTTCGGTTTACAAAACCGCTGCTCTACCGCTGAGCTAAGCCGGCCACCGGGCCCTCGGCGAGGGCATGCCAAATGTGCTCCGCAAGGGGCGGCGCAGCCGTTAGCACATTTGCGTGCGCAGTAAAACACAATGCGAGCCGGGCCACCGCCGTTTGGCACGCAGCCGCGCATATGATAGCCAACCACCGTGCAAGAGCGCGGGCGGGACATGACGCGGCAGCTTCCCAGACACTTCACCTTCTTGGCCGCGGATGCGGATGACGCACAGGCAGCCGCTGCGCGCCTGTCGGCGCTGTACGGCCAGTCGCGGCTGGGCGAAGCAGAGACCATCGTGGCGCTGGGCGGCGACGGCTTCATGCTGCAGACCTTGCGCGAAAACATCGGCACGGGTCGCCGCATCTACGGCATGAACCGCGGCACGATCGGCTTCCTGATGAACGACTATGCCGAGGAGCGCCTGCCTGAACGCATCGCCGCGGCGACGGCGGAGACGATCCGTCCGCTGGAGATGGAGGCGGTGACGGAAAGCGGACAGAAGGTCTCCGCCATCGCCATCAACGAGGTCGCGCTTTTCCGCCAGTCGGCGCAGGCGGCGAAGATACGCACCTCGATCGACGGCCATGTGCGGCTCGACGAACTCATCTGCGACGGGGTCATGGTGGCGACGCCGGCAGGCTCCACCGCCTACAACCTTTCCGCTCACGGGCCGATCCTGCCGCTGGACGCGCCGCTGCTGGCGCTGACGCCCGTGAGCCCGTTCCGCCCCAGGCGCTGGCGCGGCGCGCTCGTCTCCAACCGTTCGCATGTACGCTTCGAGATCCTGGAGCCGCACAAGCGGCCGGTGAACGCTGTGGCTGACCATGTGGAGGTGCGGTCGGTGATTTCGGTCGATGTGCGCGAATCACAAAGCCGCACCGTCACCGTGCTCTTCGACGCCAGCCACTCGTGGAATGAACGCATCCTCGCGGAACAGTTCCGCTACTGATGCGTTGCCGCCGCATGTTAACCTGAATCTGGCGCAACCCGCGCAATTCGGCCCGATTCTGTTGACATTGCGTCATTCTAGCCCTACGGCGTGGCCTTGGGCTCATGGTGCAATGCACCACATCAGGCGATAGCGCGGCCGAGGGCCGGGCATCGAAACAGCAAAGACAACCGATCACGTGTCAGCAGAAGATAATGCCGCGCCCGCCGCGGTGACATTCGCGGATTTGAACCTGTCGCAGAAGGTCCTCTCGGCCGTCGTTGACGCAGGCTACACGATCCCGACGCCAATCCAGGCCGGCGCCATTCCCCACGCAGTGGCGGGGAAGGACATTCTGGGCATCGCCCAGACCGGAACCGGCAAGACCGCGGCATTCGTGCTCCCGATGATCACGAGGCTGGAAAAGGGGCGCGCCCGCGCCCGCATGCCGCGAACGCTGATCCTCGAGCCGACGCGCGAGCTGGCCGCCCAGGTCGAAGAGAACTTCATCAAGTACGGCAAGAACCACAAGCTCAACATCGCGCTGCTGATCGGCGGCGTGTCGTTCGACGAGCAGGACCGCAAGCTCGAGCGCGGCGCCGACGTGCTGATCGCGACGCCCGGCCGCCTGCTCGATCATTCCGAGCGCGGCAAGCTGCTGCTGACCGGCGTCGACATCCTCGTCATCGACGAGGCCGACCGCATGCTCGACATGGGGTTCATCCCGGATATCGAACGCATCTGCAAGATGATCCCCTTCACGCGGCAGACGCTGTTCTTCTCGGCTACCATGCCGCCGGAGATCACCAAGCTGACCGAGCAGTTCCTGCATGCGCCGGTGCGCATCGAGGTGGCCAAGCCCGCCTCCACCGCCACCACGGTCACGCAGCGGCTGGTCAAGTCGGGCAGCAAGGACTGGGACAAGCGCGAGACGCTGCGCAAGCTGATCCGCGCCGAAGACGAGCAGATCAAGAACGCGATCATCTTCTGCAATCGCAAGATCGGCGTCGCCGAGCTTTTCCGCTCGCTGCTGAAGCACGAATTCAGCGTCGGCGCGCTGCATGGCGACATGGACCAGCGCGCCCGCATGACGATGCTGGAGAATTTCCGCAACGGGAAGCTCAAGCTGCTGGTCGCTTCGGACGTGGCCGCCCGCGGCCTAGACATTCCGGATGTCAGCCACGTCTTCAATTTCGACGTGCCGATCCATTCCGAGGACTATGTCCACCGCATCGGCCGCACAGGCCGGGCCGGCCGCTCCGGCAAAGCGTTCACGCTGGTCACCCGCGCGGACCGCAAATATGTCGACGCGATCGAGAAGCTGATCGGCCAGCAGATCGAGTGGCTGGACGGCGACCTCTCCACGCTCGGCGAGGAGAGCGAAGCGGACGAGCGTCCGCGGCGCGGGCGCGGCGACCGCAAGGAGCGCGGCGGCCGTGGCGGCGACAAGCCGCGCGGCGAGCGGCGGCCCCGTCGTGACGAGGAGCCGCATGCGGCGCCCGTTGCCGACTCCGCTGAAGAGACCGAAGCGAGGTCCGCCGAGAGGCGGACGCGCAAGGACTCGATCAAGGCGCGGAACGAAGAGCACAAGGCGGCCGAGCCGGCGCCTGCGGCAAGCCGCGAGCGGCCGAAGCCGGAACGCCGCGACCGCCGCGATGACCGTCGCGACGAGAGGGCCCCGCTTGGCTTCGGTGACGACATGCCCGCCTTCATGAAGGTGACGGCGAAGGTCTGAGCCTTCGCCTACCCTTCCCCTTTTCCACCGTCCCCCTAACAAGTTCGCACGGGGCCGCTACATTTCAGCGGAAGCCCGACGCGTCCTGATGGTGGAGGTGACGATGCCGCTGCGCCTGAAAGGCTCCTGCCGGTGCGGAGCCGTCAGCTTCGAAGTCGACAGCCACACGCCCGTGCCATACCAGCGCTGCTACTGCTCGATCTGCCGCAAGCAGCAGGGAGGCGGCGGCTATGCGATCAATCTAGGCGCCGACAACCGTACGATGAAGGTGCACGGCAAGGGCCATCTGGGCGTCTACCGCGCCGAGATCGAGGACGACGAGCACCCGCAATGCGAGACGTCGAGCGGGGAGCGCAATTTCTGCAAGGAGTGCGGATCGGCGCTCTGGCTCTACGACCCCAACTGGCCCGACCTCGTGCACCCCTTTGCGAGCGCGATCGACAGCGAGTTGCCGAAGGCGCGGACGAGCGTGCACCTGATGCTGAAATACAAAGCCGACTGGGTCGAGCCGGATATCCGCGAGGGCGACGCGACGTTCGACCTCTATCCGGAGGAATCGATCGCCGACTGGCACAAGCGCAACGGCGAATGGGTCGACTGAGGCAAAGGCCCCGCGGGACGGGGCCTTTGGCTTACCCAGATGCCTGAACGCGGCCCAGTCGCCTGTTGCCGCCCTGGGACGCGCGTCAGGCGGCCGGCTTGCCGCCCTTTTCTTCCTCGAAGGACACGGCCACGTCGGCGTTGGCCGACAGGCGCACCTTGCCGCCGTCGATTTCAGCCACGAGGCCGAGCGGGATAAAGTGGTGATGGCCCTTGTGATGGCCCTGCCCGCTCGAATCCTTGGTCAGCTTGATGCGGTCGCCCTCGACATGGTCGACCACGCCGACCTTCACGCCGTCGGCGCCGATCACTTCGGCATGTTCCTTGATCTGGCTCTTGTCGAACATCGGAATACTCCCTTGCGATGCATGACAACGCGGGAGACCCCATTCGGGATGCGTGGGAGAACGATGCGGGTGCTCAGGCCGCGCTTTGCGCGCGCGCCTCGGCCAGCGCCTTGAGGTCGGCCGCCTGCAGTTCGACCGATTCGCCGCACCCGCAGGCCGAACTCTGGTTCGGATTGCGGAAGGTGAAGCCGGTGCGCAGCGTGGTCACCTCGAAATCGAGCTCGGTGCCGAGCAGATACAGCGCGGCTTCCGGCGCCACCCAGACATGCGCGCCGAGATGCTCGACGTGATCGTCGCGCGGGTTCGGCTCGGTCACCAGGTCGACCGTATATTCCATGCCGGCGCAGCCGCCCTTCTTGATGCCGACGCGCACGCCGTGCGCATCCTCGCGGCCCGCGACAATCTCGGTGACGCGGCTGGCTGCCGCATCGGTCATCGAGATCACCTGAAACTTGCCCATGCTGCTCTCCTTCGCGCCGGTTCAAGGCCGGCGGAACGACGATTCCAGACTAAAATGGTGAAGAATCCATCGACTTGCAACCCGCCACGCTGCCCGCGGCTCAATACCAGCCGACCGCCACGCGCGCTTCTTCCGACATGCGGTCAGGCGTCCAGGGCGGATCGAACACCATGCTGACGTCGGCGCCGGACACGCCCTCCACGGCCTCGACCGCGTTCTGCACCCAGCCGGGCATCTCGCCAGCCACCGGGCAGCCGGGCGCGGTCAGCGTCATGTCGATCTTCACCGAGCGGTCGTCCTCGATGTCGATCTTGTAGATGAGGCCGAGCTCATAGATGTCGGCCGGAATTTCGGGATCGTAGACCGTCTTCAGCGCCGAAATGATGTCGTCGGATAGCCGCGCCAGTTCGTCGGCCGGGATGGCAGACCGGATGGCGGGGGCGTTGACGGGCGTTTCCGTGGTATCCGTGGTGTCGTTCATCACATTCACCCGAAGAATTTCCGCGCCTTTTCCAGCGCCTCGGCAAGCACGTCGATCTCGGCCTTCGTATTGTACATGGCGAAGGAGGCACGGCATGTCGAGGTCACGCCGAAGCGTTTCAGCAACGGCTGCGCGCAATGCGTGCCGGCGCGAACCGCTACGCCTGCGCGGTCGATCACCATCGACACGTCGTGCGCGTGGATGCCCTGCATCTCGAAAGAAATGATGGCGCCCTTGCCCGGCGCGTCGCCGAAGATGCGCAATGAGTTGATGGAGCGCAGCCGCTCATGCGCGTAGACCTTCAGCTCGGCCTCGTGCGCGGCGATCCGCTCTCTGCCGATGCCTTCCATGTATTCCAGGGCAGCGCCGAGCCCGATCGCCTGCACGATGGGCGGCGTGCCTGCCTCGAAGCGGTGCGGCGGGTGGTTGTAGGTGACCTTATCCTCGGTCACCTCCTCGATCATCTCGCCACCGCCCTGGAAGGGGCGCATAGCCTCCAGCCTGTCCTTGCGGCCGTAGAGAACGCCTATGCCCGACGGGCCGTAGACCTTGTGGCCGGTGAAGACATACCAGTCGCACCCGATGTCCCGCACGTCGACCGGCATGTGCACGGCAGCCTGGCTGCCGTCCACCAGCACCGGAATGCCGCGGGCATGCGCAATCCGCACGATCTCCTTGACCGGCGCCACGGTGCCCAGCACGTTGGACATGTGGGTGATGGCGACGAGCCTGGTGCGCTCGGTCAGGCGTTTCTCGAACTCCTCGACGCGCAGCGAGCCGTCTTCCTCCACCGGCACCCAGACCAGCTTCGCGCCCTGCCGCTCACGAATGAAATGCCAGGGCACGATGTTCGCGTGGTGCTCCATGATGGAGAGCACGATCTCGTCGCCCTCCCCGATGT
>Ga0182742_1005247_pt1 | contig 11084 bp, 9 predicted proteins | sample eDN5th37CBELigMG_FD_128880 | JGI IMG/M metagenome (GOLD analysis project Ga0182742, IMG submission 128880) | Enriched Miracle-Growth compost microbial communities from Emeryville, California, USA - eDNA 5th pass 37_C BE-Lig MG (version 2)... ... | reverse complement strand
TGTCCCGGCCCTGCCGCCTGGGCGGGTCGCCTGGCGCAAAATCCGGTCCACCAGACCCGCGCATGCTCCAGCCCCTGAAACACTGGCCTTGCACGCCGTTCGCGCCGCCGCCGCAAGACGTGGAGCCGACATCGGCCGGGTCCGGTCGCCGGAAAGCGCCTTACCTGGCCTGCGGCGTGCAGACCACCTTTTCGTTGAAGACGTAGCAGATGCTCATCTCGCCGGTGCGATCGTTGATGCGGAACACCCCGCCTTCCCGCTCGTGACGCGAGGTCACCAGCCGGTAATCGCCCGGCGTCTGCGCGCCGCCGCCTTCGCCCGGTCCATAGCACAGGGTGACGCCGACAGAACCCTCTTTCAGGCCATACTGGCAGGCGCCCATCTCGCCGGTGACGCGTTCGACGCGATAAATGCGGTTGAGATCGACCTGCGGCGCGGGAGCGAAATCATAATTGCCGGCGCGCGCCGCCGTGGCGCCCAGCGCGCATGCGGCCAGCGCCCCCGCGAACACCGCGCGCCGCAAACTGGCTGACGCGGCGCGTTTCTTCTGCGACATGAATGCAATCCCCGTGACAAGAAGCGACGAATCGACCGCTGGCGGACCGTGACGGCGCTACTGTATCAGAGTCGCAAACGGCCATATCATGGCCAGCGCGATTTCGGCCGGCGCGATTTCAACCGCCCCGACCCCGCCCGCCAGTTCCCTCCTTGCAGGCCCTCGCCCATGGCGTCCGGCGCGCAGTCAAATTCCACAGGAGCCCGCATGATCACGCCGCCAACCCTGGTGCTGGACCTGGACGGGACGCTGGTGGACACCGCCCCCGACCTGCTGGCGACGCTCAACGCCGTGCTGGCGGGCGAGCGCCTGCCGCCGGTGACCCTGGACCAGGTGCGGGCAATGACCGGCGCCGGCGCCCGCGCGCTGCTTGAGCGCGGCATGGCGGCCGCCGGCGTCGTCGCCGGGCCAGAGCGGATGGACGCGCTGTTCGCCGCGTTCATTGATTATTACGCGGCGCATATCGCCGATCATTCGCGCCCCTTCCCCGGCGCGCTGCAAGCGCTACAGCGCTTTTCCGACGCCGGCTGGCGGCTGGCTGTCTGCACCAACAAGCTGGAAGGTCTGGCGCGCCTGCTGCTTGATGCGCTGGAGCTGACGCCGCGCTTCGCCGCCATTGCCGGCGGCGACACCTTCGCCTTCCGCAAGCCGCATCCCGGACACATCCTGGAAACGGTGCGCCTGGCCGGCGGCGAACCCGGGCGGGCGGTGATGGTGGGCGACAGCGCCGCCGACATCAACGCCGCCAGGGCCGGGGGCGTGCCGGTGATCGGCATGACCTTCGGATACACCGACATTCCGGTGGTCGCGCTGAACCCGGACGCCACGCTCGATCACTTCGATGACCTGTACGACGCCGCCATCCGCCTGCTGCCGGCCCACATCGCGGCCGCCAGGGCCTGACCGGGCGCCGTGCGCGCGGTGAACCCGCTTGCAACGGCGCGGAAAAAACCTGATCCAGAAGCGAAACGCGCCTGAACCGCCAGCGGCGGAACTGGTGTTTTCTGATCAATCCGGGTGGGGCCGGACGCCGGGTGGCGCCGGATGGGGCTAATGACAATGAAACGACCTGGAAGGGCCGCCTGGACCCGCACGGGCGCGGCCGCCCTGCTGCTGGGGATCGCGCTGGCCGGCGGCCAGACGCAAGCGCGGCCGCAAGACCCGTACTTCCGGACGGCGCAGCAGCAGTTTCTGTCCCTGGAGCCGGAAACGCGCCTGTGGTTCCAGATTTTTCTCACCAGCGCCGGCCACTGGCCAGCCGTGCCCAACATTGGTTATTCGACGCGGCTGTTCGAGGCGACCCGACGCCTTCAGGCGGAACGGGGCGAAGCGCCCACCGGCGTGCTGACGCGCAGCCAGGTGACGCAGATTCTCGGCTCCGCCTCGTCGGTGCTGCACAGCTGGGACATGCGCAGGGTCGACCACCCCACCCACCGCGCCTGGATCTGGTTGCCGGCGGGCGTCGATCTCCATTTCAGCCGCACGGCGGATGGGCTGGAAGCCCGCTCCTGGCGCAGCCGCCTGCGCATCCGTTTTGAATATTTCCCCGGCCAGAATCTCACCCGCGCCCACGAAGCCACCCTGACCTCCATGATTCGTGGCGGCGACCGCATCCAGTACCAGACGCTGAAGCGCGACTTCATGGTGGTGTCGGGCCGGCAGGGGCCACACCAGCGTTATGTGCGCTATCATGACGACGGCTCCGGGCTGATTGGCTTCGACATGACCTGGTCTGGCGAGGAACCGCCGGTCCATGGCGAGCGCCTGGCCACCCTGGTTTCCGGCTCGCTGTGGGCGTCGATGACCGGCGCGCCTTTCCCCCGGCTCGATCGCCCTTTCCGCGCCCCCTCGCGGGGCCACGAAACTCCCGCACGAGAAGCTCCCGCACAAGAATCTTCCCCCAGCGAACCCTGGAGCCATGCGGCGACGCCTCCACCTGCCGGAAACTCCCCGGCCAGCGAGCCGCGCGCATCGTCACAAGCCGCGCCGCCGGCGGCGGCGCGGGAGCGTGATGACGACAGCAGTCGCGGCGTCTCGACCGGCTCCGGCTTTGGCGTTTCCACGGCGGGCCACTTCCTCACCAACGCCCATGTGGTGGCCGGCTGCCGCAGCATCACCATCCGCGGCGCTGATCTGGCGACACGGCCGGCCGAACTGCTGGCGCGGGATGAAACCAACGATCTCGCGCTGTTGCGCGCCGACGCCCCTGCGGAATCAGCGGCAGTCCTGCCGTTGCGGCCTGGGGTGCGTCTGGGCGAGACAGTGGCCGCATTCGGGTTCCCCCATAGCGACATGCTGGCGACGAGCGGCAATTTCACGCTCGGCAATGTCACCGCCCTGTCTGGCCTGAGGGACGACAGCCGCTACCTGCAGATTTCCGCGCCCGTGCAATCCGGCAACTCGGGCGGGCCGCTGCTTGACGCATATGGCAATCTGGTTGGCGTCGTCACCGCCAAGCTCAACGCCATCAAGGTGATGGCGGCGAGCGGCGACCTGCCGCAGAATGTGAATTTCGCGGTGAAATCGGCGCTGGCGGCGAGTTTTCTGGATTCCCGTCAGGTTCAATACGCCACAGGCGGGCCGGGCGAACGGAAGCTGGAGGCGGCCGATCTCGCGGACCGGGCGCGGCGCGCCAGCGTGTTTGTCACCTGCGCGCGTTAGCCCCTCTCGACAGGGGGCGGCCGGCGTGCTGTTTCTGGGACAAAGCACGCCTGAAAACAACGCCCAACGGGAGACACGCCATGGACGCCGCCACCGCGCCGACGGTTCAGGAAGTTCTGTACGAGGTCGACAGCCACGTCGCGACCATCACCCTCAACGCGCCGGAGCGGATGAACACCATCTCCGGCCCGATGCTGGATGAACTGACCCAGCTGCTGGTGCGCGCCAACGAGGACCCGGAGGTGCGTTGCGTCATCCTCACCGGCAAGGGCCGCGCCTTCTGCGCCGGCCTTGACCTGCGCCCCAGGGGGGAAGCCGGCGCCAAGCTGATGAGCTCCGCCTCCTCCCCCACCAACCTGAACCTGCGCAACACGCCGCCCACGGTGATGCACGCCATGGACAAGCCGATCATCTGCGCGGTGAATGGCGGAGCGGCCGGTTATGGCATGGACACGGCGCTGGGCTGCGACATCCGCATCATGGCGAAATCGGCCAAGCTGGCGGCGGCCTTCACCCGGCGCGGCGTGGTGCCGGAATCGGGCGGCACCTGGTTTCTGCCGCGCATGATCGGCTGGTCGAAAGCGGCGGAGCTGATCTGCACCGGCCGCACGCTTTCAGCCGAAGAATCGGTTGAATGGGGCCTCGCCTCCTATGTGGTGGAGGACGACCAGTTGATGGCGAAGGCCCGCGAACTGGCGCTGGATATCGCCGGCAACGCCCCGCTCGCCGTGCAGGCCTCCAAGCGCATGATGCGCATGGGCCTTTCCGAGCAGTTCAACGACCACGTGCACCACGTATTCCTGCAATTGCTGCCGCTGTTCAAATCGGAAGACGCAGCGGAAGGCATGACGGCCTTCATGGAAAAGCGTCCGGCGGTGTTCAAGGGCCGCTGACGCCCGCGACCTGTGAGGCGCGCCCCGCCACAGGCTGGCGCGCATTCGCGCTGTTCCACAGGCCGGCGTACACAAGAGCCGCGCGCAAAAACGGGGCGGCCATTGACGGCGGGCGCCGCCCCAGGCCAACCTCATCATCAAACAAATGTGACCGCGACGGCCTGGCCGACGGCTTCCGCACGGAAGCATCCCGGGCATGTCGCGGCGCATCCACAACAAATACAAGGAGACGGCGGCCTGCATCTGGCGGGCGCCGCCCCGGGAGGCACCCATGAAGCACCTGCTGAAAGCCGGCGTCGCCGCGCTTGCCCTGATCACCTGCGTCGCGGCGGCCCAGGCGGAAACCATCCGCATCGGCGTGCTCACCGACATGGCTGGCCCCCTCTCCGACGCCCAGGGGCCGGGCTCGGTCGAAGCCACGCGCATGGCGGTGGAGGACTTTGGCGGCAAGCTGCTGGGTGAGAAGATCGAGGTGATCGGCGCCGATCACCAGAACAAGGCCGATATCGGCGCGGCCATCGCCCGTGACTGGTACGACACCCGCAATGTGCAGATGATCATGGATCTCGGCAGCTCCGCCGTGGCCATCGCCGTGCAGAACATCGCCAAAGACAAGAACCGCCTCTCCGTCGCCACCGGCGCCGCCAGCAGCGAACTCACCAACAAGCATTGCAACACCAACGCCATCCAGTGGGGCTATGACACCTACCAGTTCGCCAAGGGCATCACCGGCCCGGTGGTGAAGGCCGGCGGCGACAAATGGTTCTTCATCTCGGCCGATTACGCCTTTGGCCATGCGCTGGAGAACGACACCCGCAAGAACGTGGAGGCCATGGGCGGCAAGGTGCTGGGCTCGGTGCGCCACCCGATCAACAACCTCGATTTCTCCTCCTTCCTGATGCAGGCGAAGAACTCCGGCGCCAATGTCATCGCCATCGCCAGCGCCATCGCCGACCAGCAGAACGCGCTGAAACAGGGCCAGGAGTTCGGCATTTTCGACGACAAGACCAAAGCCGCCGCCATGGCGCTGCTGCTGTCCGACGTGCATTCGGTGGGCCTGAAGGCGGCGCAGAACACCACGGTGTCGTCGATTTTCTACTGGGACGCGGACGATGAGAGCCGCGCCTTCTCCGAGCGTTACGCCAAAAAAATGGGCCGGCCGCCGTCCGAGGCCCAGGCCATGAACTACAGCGGCACGCTGGCGTGGCTGCGCGCGGCGGAAGCAGCCAAATCCGTGGACACCGACAAGGTGCTGGCGCAACTGCGCAGCGGCCCGATCAAGGCGCCATTCATCAAGAATGGCGAACTGCGCGCCGACGGCAAGCTGGTCCGCGATATCTGGCTGATGAAAGTGAAAGCCCCGGAAGCCTCGAAGAAGCCCTGGGACTACATGGAAATCACCGGCACGATCGCCGGCAAGGACGCCTTCCGGCCGGCTTCGGAGTCGGAATGCAAGCTGCTGAAGGAGTGAACTAACACATTTTCACCTCGGAAAGATTGTCCGGCGAAAGGCCGGACTATCCCGCTTAATAAATGTTGCACTTAACTTTAACCAACACCACAAACAACGTCGATCTTCTGGTTCAGATCGTCTATTTTACAAAGTTTGTTGGCTTGCGCCAACAATAACTCAGAGCGCGCAAAACAAAATTCATCATAATCTTTATACATCATCTCTTCAGAAACAAACGCCCTGTTAAGTATATCTTTTCGCCCTATCTCAGGAATATCTACTACATACTCAGATGGAGATTTATTCTTTATACGTCTATTATCCGTCTGCGACAAAAATGCAAAATTCGCAAGCCTGAATTGTCGATCCCTCCCCTTGATATTCAATTTATTCTCCAAATGAGCCTTCGGAAAAATATGATGAAACTCCGTACGATTACAATTAAGTAAGACAGAACCAATGTCTACGTTAGCACCAGAAAGAAACGATCTAGGAAAAACACTAGCCATCAATAATATAAAAGTTTTTGTATTAACAGCATTTAATGAAAATACATTATTCATAAAGAAGTCGCACCCCAAATCCAGTGGAGAGAAATTAAATTTTGAAAAATCATCCTTATTTCGCAAATGAATAACCGCATGGATATCAACCTCTAGCGCATTATCCACACTATTTGAATACCTCCTCGAAAAACAACTATTCCAAAACCAAGCTCGAAGCGCCTCAAGTTGGGTACCAGTGGGATGAAATCCGTTTTGATTATCAGTAGCAAAAAAACGAACCAATGGAATCAATAGAGATTTGTACGGAAGAACCTTTAGCGAGACTACCCCGCATTGCTTCTTTAGAAATTCAACCGCCCCCTTAACGCCGTTCGCGATGCTATCAAACTGATCACGGACATCACCCCCCCTTAGCGCGACTACAGCTCGTGCAGTGCATTCGTCGCTAATTACCGCTGCAGCGCATTTTAATAATAGATCCGGTTCATTCCCAAGATCGCCATAGCCGCCATCTTCAAGCTCGGCGGCAAGATCGTCAAACCGACTCCGTAAATCAAAATCCCCACTCCAAGTCCACGCCGCCAACAATTGATACGTATCAAGAGGAACACCACCTCTATTGACTCGCTCGAAAACAATGGCAATCTTCGAATGATCATCCGTTTCGATCGTTTCAATTGGAATTTGAGCTTCTTTGAAACGATTCTGCAGATCATCAACCAACGCAGCATCCTTGTCACACAACTTCCTAACGCGCGCACCATATGCCGCAACATCAAAAAGCACATTCAACGGAAAATGCCGCCGTTCATCCACCTCATTTGGCTTGAGCGCACGGAATTGACTACTCTGCACATCCTCTCTTGCTCGCAAATCAAAATAAATATCAATCCAGTCAACAGCTGGATTTTCTGCTTTCTTCAACTCAGTTTGGAACACCGAAAATATTGAAGTAAGCCGCTGCTGACCATCCAACACATACTCAATGGGATAATGCGATTTCGGCAAAGGAAGGATATAAGGACCCAAATCTCTATCAGATTGGAGCTGCTCTTGCGTACGCCAAAAAAGCAAAGTTCCTATGGGGAATCCTTTATAAATACTATCCATTAAAAATTGAACGCGATCTGGGTCCCAAACAAACTCCCGCTGAAAAGCAGGTATCCGCACCTCTCCATTTGCAACACGATTAAGCAACTGACGGATTGCTACAGATGCTACCGACACGATACCCCCCAAGGTACATCCAACAACGAATCGAATGCATGAATATAGATGTGACTTCCTGGAAAAGGAACCGATCTGTAACGAATGGAAACATCCACCTTCAGGTTTCAACACCCATTCTGAGATAACCACGATTTTTCACCGTCCCACACATGTCTTTTCGATGTCTCGCTTGCCCATCCCTCGAAAGTATATCTTTTTCCTCACTTACCATCGCTGTCTGACGTTGCGACCCCCCGCCCCTTCCGCCATGATCCCTCCGGAACCAGAACAAACGGTCCGGAGGAAACATGACGACTATCCGCACGGCGTTCGCCGCCGCGCTGTTCGGCGCGACGGCTGTTGGGGCAATGGCTATTGGCGCAACGACCCCAAGCGCGGCGTTTGCCGCGCCGGCGGCGGCGCAGGGAGCTGACAGGCCGGTGAAGATCGGCATGATGGGCGACCTGGCGTCGGTGTATTCAGACATTGGCGGCAAGGGCGGCATCGAGGCCATCAAGATGGCTATCGAGGACTTCGGCGGCGAGGTGCTCGGCAAGAAGGTTGAATTCGTCTCGGCCGACAGCCTCAACAAGCCGGACCAGGCCTCCGCCATTGCCCGCCAGTGGTATGACAATGACGGCGTCGACGTCATTGTTGATCTGCCAACCTCGGCCACGGCGCTGGCGACCATGCAGATCGCCAATGATCGCAAGAAGATCGTGATGGTGACGGGCGCCGGCAGCTCCGACATCACCGGCAAGCACTGCTCGCCCTACACCGCCCACTGGACATGGGACACCTACGCCAACGGCAAGACCGTCGGCCAGGCCACCGTGAAGGAAGGTGGCGACACCTGGTTCTTCATCACCGCCGACTATGTGTTTGGCCATTCGCTGGAGCGCGACACCAGCGAATTCGTCAAGGCGGCCGGCGGCAAGGTGCTGGGCAGCGCCAGGCACCCGCTCAACAACCAGGACTTCTCCTCCTTCCTGCTCCAGGCCCAGAGTTCGAAGGCGAAGATCGTCGGCCTGGCCAATGGCGGCGGCGACACCGTCAATTCCATCAAACAGGCGGCTGAGTTCGGCCTGGGGCAGAGCGGCCAGAAGCTTGCCGGGCTGGTGATGTTCATCTCCGACATCCACAGCCTGGGCCTGAAGACCGCCCAGGGCCTGGTGATCACCGAGGCGTGGTACTGGGACAAGGATGAGAAGACCCGCGAGTTCGCCAACCGCTTCTTCAAGCGCACCGGCCGCATGCCGACCATGAACCAGGCGGCGAACTGGAGCGCTGTCACCCATTACCTCAAGGCGGTGAAGGCCGTGGGCTCCACCGACGCCGACAAGGTGATGGCAAAGATGCGCGAAACCCCGGTGAAGGACATGTTCACCGACAATGGCGTGCTGCGCCAGGACGGCCGCATGGTGCACTCCATGCTGCTGCTGGAAGTGAAGAAGCCGGAAGAATCGAAGAAGCCCTGGGATTATTACAAGATCATCGCTGAAGTGCCCGGCGACCAGGCGTTCCGCCCCCTCAAGGACGGCGGCTGTCCGCTGGTGAAGTAACTTCGCCCGCACAGCTCCGGCGCCCTGGCGCGCTGCAGGAATGCTGGCTCATGGGATGGGCGGTCCGCGGGCCCTGTCCCGTTGCCCCCACGAAACGTGGAGCCGGCCTTTCTGGAAAACGCCCCAGGGCGAAGTCTGGCGGACCCAACCCCGGCGCGGGCCCGATTCACGGGCGCGTATTTTTTTGGCACGGTCCGGCAATCCGCCGGTCCGGCAGCCAGAGTCCCGTCGAGACTCCGCGGGCGCGCACACGCCCCCGTATCGGCTCCCGGGCGGGCAGTATTGGCGTGACGCGCGCCTGCAAATTCTTCCAGGCGCCAAACGCCTGACCAGGAGCGCGTTCCGGATCAGGAAGAGCGCCGCAGGCTGGCCGCCCCGCCCCGCCCCGCCCCGCCCCGCCCCGCCGTCAGGCGGCGCGCCCGCGCGCGAGTCGCGACAGGAACGCAATCCTATAGAATTTATGATAACGCCTGTACGTCATACAGAAAAATCTGATAATATCCGCATATTATACATATATATCATTGGATAGACAATGCATAACAACCAACAGTTGCTTGCGACACAATTCGTGACACTGTTCACGGTCCTTGATCCACTGAGCCATGTGGCGCTTTTCCTTGCGCTGACAGGTCATTTCAGCCCCAAACAGAAGCAGACCGCCGCGATTACCGGCGTCGCCACGGCGTTCCTCGTGCTCACGGCCTTTGGGCTGGGCGGCCAGGCCCTGCTGAAAACCATGGGCGTATCCTTGCGATCGTTCCAGATAGCCGGGGGCGTCATCATGCTGGTGTTCGCCATGACCATGGTTCTGGGTTCCGGCGAGATCGCCCACGAAAGCGGGGCGGGTAAATCAGGCTCGCCGTTTGACACCGCCATCTACCCCCTGGCGGTCCCTGTGATCGCTGGTCCGGCGGCGCTTCTCTGCATGGTTCTGATGATGGACGGCGTGAACAACACGGCCAACGCCAGCCGCATGCAGGTTCTGGGCGTGCTGGTCGCGGTGCTGGCGTTGCTGCTGCTCGCGTTACTGCTTGGCGATCGTATCTCCCACGCTATCGGAAACGGCGGCGCCAATCTGCTGCGGCGCATTCTGGGCATGGTGCTGGCAGCGGTCGCGGTCAATACGACCCTTGCGGCCGTGGGTAGCTGGCTCGAACTGCCGCCAATCTGAGCATGGGCCGGCCACTTCCCCAAACACCGCCCCACCCCGCCATACTGGAACACGACGGTTCGCAAACATGACGGAATCGGCGAGAGCCCAGCCGGCGCGTGCAAAACAGGACAACGGGCCGGAACAGAATCCGCGAAAAAGCTCCGTCATCGCATGGGCCTGCCCTGCCATCGGTCAGGCTCATCCGGCCATGTCATCACGCCCTGGCAATGGGCGTTGTTCATGTGAATGGCGTCGGCTTCGCGCGAAATCAGGCAGCTCCCATCCGGGAGCCTTCAAACACGAAGCAACTGAATGGAAAATGGTGGGCGGTACTGGGATTGAACCAGTGACCCCACGCGTGTGAAGCGTGTGCTCTCCCGCTGAGCTAACCGCCCTAACCGGTTGCGACGCGTTACCGTCGCCGGGAATGCGCCACTCATAGGCGCCGCCGCGGATGTCGTCAAGCGGCCGCCGCGTCGTCATGCACAGTTTCCCCAGGAGCCCTTTTCGGCGCCCCATCGTGGCTGCCGGCAACTGTTGCCCATGCGTCACGCGCTTCTGTCAATCGCCCCCCAGGACGCCGCGCCGGATTGCCTGTTAACCCCACCTTGAGCATTTTGTCGCAAACAAGGGAACATTGCGCCCCTTCGGCGTATTTCCCGATATGAACGTCACATTTCACCCCGGACGAGGCAATGATGCGTCGCTTGACTTTCGGTATGGTCGGTCTGTTGGCTGGACTGGCGTCGTTCGCGCCGTCTGCATTTGCCTATCCCGAGATCGACCCGCTCACCCGCCGGCCTCTCGTCTATGATGCTCCCAACTTCAGGGCGAAGGCGACGAATATCCCGCGCGCGGTCGTGGAGTTTCCTGGCAAGTACGCGCCTGGCACCATCGTGATTTCCACCTCGGAGCGCCGGCTGTACTTCGTGCTGCCGGACGGCAAGGCCATCCGTTATGGCATCGGCGTTGGACGCGAAGGCTTCTCGTGGGCCGGTACCGAGCGCGTCACCATGAAGCGCGAATGGCCGACCTGGACGCCGCCCGCCTCGATGTTGAAGCGCCGCCCTGACCTGCCCCGCTTCATG
>Ga0182742_1005240_pt1 | contig 11106 bp, 5 predicted proteins | sample eDN5th37CBELigMG_FD_128880 | JGI IMG/M metagenome (GOLD analysis project Ga0182742, IMG submission 128880) | Enriched Miracle-Growth compost microbial communities from Emeryville, California, USA - eDNA 5th pass 37_C BE-Lig MG (version 2)... ... | reverse complement strand
TCCCCCCCCCCCCCCCCCCTCTTAAATAAAAAAATGAATCATATTCAATATGGATAGTTTCATGCATTAGCTTCCAAAAAAGAAATAAAAATAAAGTAATAGACTAGTCGATGGTGACTCCTAAATTTCGGTCCGATTCCTTCGAAAATTAGATGTCCAAAATTTATAGATAAAACTAGGAAGAAACGTCGTTTTCAAAAAGATACAAAAAAATTAACTTATATAGAATTGTATATCACCTGAAGCCTGAGGCCCTTGCATCGTGTATGTAACCCTTATCAAGTTATCATGCATTAAAATTCAAAGCTTCGTACTAAATTCATTCGACTTTATTTTTTATACTTTTTTCTGTCCTTAACATGTCTCTAATAATACTCTATGTCTAATTTCCAAATGTAAAGTACTGCAAACTTTGTTAGAAATGAAATATATTTTGCATATAATTCGGTCCAAAAGCCCAGTCTTATGGCAAATCTCTCTTTTCAACAGATAAATAATCGGAAACTTAATTCAAGCCTCTTAATCCTGGCATAAGAAAAAAGTATTATTGACAATTTAAAAAATTAGATAATGAAGTTTAAAGCTTATTAATAATTTTTTTTTCTATTTAGCTTTTGCAATAAATAACTTTATTTTCTACTTTGCTTCTGATAATTCACTTTAAGATTCATAAAATTATGAATACTACTTTATTTTAGTCTTTTAAATGAGAACATATCAAATCAAAAGTAAGAGCGAAAATAAGTTTGTTAAATAGAAAAAATAAAGCGAAATTAAGTAAACATTTAATAAAATACGTTTAATAATACTTCAAAAAATTTTACATTAACGAATTTTGAAGGAAAGTTAAGTTCTAAATTATGAGCAGAAAAAAGGACGAAAACACTTCGGAATTTATCCCTTCAGAGATTAAAACATTTTAACTTGCTAAGTGTTAGCAAAGATTTCAAACCTTCTTAATTCCATAAAATGCAGTAAAAATTTATAATCTCATTAAAAAAAAAGAGAGTCCAAACCTGAAGGATTTGCAAGTAATTTTTCCGCATTACTCTTTCATTTCAAATTAAACTTTTCTACAATTCCAGTTTAGAAAACAAATGTTTTGTTGGATTTGCTTTGATTTGACGATCCCTCGGACTCCGCAATTCACATTTTATTAGATTTATTTGAATTTGAAAGTCTAAAGGAAAAAATCGTCAAATAGGACTACTTGTGAAATAACTTTCCGATTTTTATCATATCTCTTAAAAGGAAAAATTGAGGAAACATAAATTAATGTTTAGTGTTTAATTCACACCTTAAATGGAATAACATGTCTATTTTTAGATAAAGGTCAAATCAGCCAAGAAGGATCTAACTTGATAAAAATAGAATCTCCAATATGGACATCAGCATTCTAGAAGTGGTTTTATTGTTTGTTGGATCATTTAGAATAAGAAAAATTGGAATAGGGATAATCGTTGTAATCTTAATATTTATTTCTATTTCAGTCCAAATTGTATATGTAAAACCTAAAGGAACTCTTTTCAATGATCTTAATATTAAGTTATTGTTCCTTCTTTTATTTTAAAAGATCCTTAAACCTTCTGTAAACGATTTCGTTTGAAAAATAAAAGTTAAAGGCTCCCTTGAAAAATTGTAGGAATTATTGAGAAAATGTATGGGTATTTTTTTCAAAATGTAAAGTAATTTCAGAAATGTATAGAATATTTGAAATTGTAAGAAAAGTTTAAATTTTGTATACAAAAAGGAAAAATTCTTACAAAAAATAAATATTCTTACAATATTTAAAATAAACACTACATTTTTAAAATAAAACTATAGAAAATAATGATAATAGTCATGATTCAAGAAGATTCGAGAGAGGAGTTAGACAAGGCACAGTATGAGATTAATTCATTTACTGTGCGTCCTCCAGATTAACATATCCCAACCCCAACCCCAACCACCAACCCCCAACCCCCCAACCCCCAACCCCCAACCCCCAACCCCTCAACCCCCAACCCACAACCCCCCAATCCCCACCCCCCCCTGGTAAAATTTTTGGGGTCTGGAGGTCTGTTAAGTCAAAAAAATTTTTTTTTGGCAATTTCGGAAGGTCGGGTAACCAAAACGTATGTTACTCAAGATAAATAACTAGATTTTTATCTGAAGAAATAATGGAATAAAATCAGTTTTATTTGGAAAAATGTATGAATTTTTTTTTTTTTGTATACAATTAGAAATTTTTCTTACAAAAATCAATAATTCTTACAATTAAAAAAAAGATTCCCTCAAAAAGTAAAAAAACTATACAAATCGAAAAAAGAATCCTACATTTTGTAATAATTCCTACAATAATTTTAACAATTCTGACAAAAAAAAAATAATGCATACAATCTACAAAATCTCTTACAAATGATAAAAAATTTATACAAAAATTCAATCAAATCAAAGTTAAAGCCTTTGAGAACTTTATTTTTGCTGACAGTTTTCATTTAAAGGAACAAGGAACTATAATTTCTTAGATTTTTATTTCATTTTATTTTTTTCATGTTTAAATGAAGAACGCTTTTAAAATGTGGCTTGTTAAATCTCTTCTCTCTATTGGAAACTAAATATAGTCAAAATATATTTATATTATGGTTGTTCTAATTTGAGGTATAAGTTTAACTTCTAAAGTTCGCAATAAGAAGAACAAACTTAAGATCTTAAAAATTTTCATATTGAATAGAAATTTAATTCTAACCATTAGACCGAACTATTATTAATTAAGAATATAGATTGAATTGATTCCTGTTTGGACGCGAAATGGTTTTAAATTTAAAATAATATTTCAAATCCATGGATAAGGATGAAATTGGATAAAAACATGAGTTTTAAACTCTTAAAAGCACTGAGGGCGGAGGAAAAGTCAAGAGAGCAAACAGAATGTCTTAGCCCCAAACTTTCAAAACCAAGTAATTCTTCAAGGATTTTCTCAATAACTCACCAACATTCTATGTTTTTATTGAATAAAAGGGGAATTTTTCCTCAAAGCCAAATTATTATCTCAACCTGAATTTACTATATCTTGGTCAAAATAGCGTTTTGTACTCTATCGTCCTGCAGGAAACCCTCATCTATTTAACCCTCCCTTATTTTAGAAAACTTAAAAATTCTTAAAAGTTCTCAGTCAAGGCCAACAAGATGAAAATTTTACAAATTTTATGCATTTTCGCGTCACTTTTCCCCATTACTTTTTGTGGCTTAGCAGTTTTGGCTGGAGGAGATGTTGGTGGGACACTCGTTGAAATATACCAAGCTTTTATTGAACAAGCCTCTCGAGGTGGCAGAAAGCCTTATATTGGGGTTATCACTGCAGGAGTTACCTGGAGTACCGCACAAAGTATTGCTAACGGTATTGTATACAGATTCAAGTCTGTATATGGCGTTGAGAATGTAGAATGGCTTCCTTTCCATGTAAGCAATGGAAATATTTGCACAAGCTCTTCTTTGAATAGCAAGTTGAGGAGCATGACCGGAATATATATTAATGGTGGGGATACAGAACTAATTACTGATTGTCTCTTTCCTAATGGAAGAATAACTTCTGCGTTGTCTGTTATACAAGATAGATATCATAGTAATAGCTTAGCTGTTTTCGCCTCATCGGCTGGTGTTCTTGCTTTACAGTCAGATTCTATAATAGGACCAAGAGAATCTTGGAGTGCTATTCATTATGGAGCAAGCTATGATAGTTTAGGAGGATTTGACCTCTTTTCATATGGATTCTTAGACGTTCATTTCTCACAAAGAGGTCGACAAGGAAGATTGATAAGGCTTACCCTTGATAGAAGACAAGAAAGTACAAAAGGATTTGGTATTGATGAAAGTACTGCCATGGTCGTTGATGGAGGTCGATTTAAAGTTATTGGAGCAAATGCGGTTTATATTGTCCACGTGAACGAAGCAAGCATAATCTCTGGAAAGAGGTTTGCAGTTAATAGCGTAAAAGTGTCAAGATTGACTGACGGTGACTCATATAGTTTTAATACTGGTACCATTACTTGGGGTAGTTCTAAGAGCACATTGACGTCAAGTAGACAGAGCAATGTAAGTGCAAGGACAAGTTCTGATCTTTTCAGCCCAAATATGTTTGCGACAATATCAACTGGACTTTTTAAATCGAAAATATCCGCTTCGACCTTTGGTTTAACTTCTGAAGTTTATCCAAAGTATAGAGTGAGCATGAGAAAAACTTCTACTTCGGGTGGTGCAATTGGTACGAGAAATGGTCTTGACGTAGTTTCTTATAGAAATATGTATGCCGATATCTCTTGTTATTCAAATTGTTAACGAAAGGGTTTCAATATGTCAATAAGGAAGCTTTTCAAGAGGTTCTTTAAGATATCCTTGAAATTTTTACATTATATTCATTATAACTCTTTATAATCATTTTGTCTCGTAAATAAATAAGCTATAGACAACCTTGTATTGTCATTAAATAACTTACACTTCATTGTCTTTCTCAGGCTCTGGGCTAAATTTAATTTTAAAGTTCATAAAGAGGGTATTGAATTGAATATTCACTCTAAGTCTATTAAAATTACAAATTAGGTTCGAATGAATTAGAGAGGAATGGGACGAATTTAGGAAATTTTTATCGAAATGAAAAAGGGATGACTTGATAGTTACTTTACAATAGAGTTTAGCATTCGAATCAAAGTAACAGGATGTGCCAAGTATATTTGTAAGTTAACATTAAAGAAGATTAAGATAAGATTTTAAATTAAACCTAATTGCGCAAAATATTAAAATAATTTTGCCTCAAGTTTAAAGTTCAAATAATTGTAAACGAAAATTTTATGAAAAGGAATTTTTTTTCTTACAAATAAACAAAAAATGAAAAATTTTCTTCCTTCGCCTTTCCTCGATGTTCTTTCTTGTCATTTCTTATCAAACTTTAACTATTCTATGTATTTTTAATTTTTGGATGAGTGCATACACTGTATGAATTACAATGCATGAAGATAAGCTTAATGCCTGCTATAATTTCCTTAATAATTAGCTTTATCGAATTAATTCCTTTGCTACAGGACGAGGTTGAAATGGACTTTTAGAATAATTCTAGTTAAAGAGATGGAATTTTTTTTGGGTTTTTTTGCCTTCTCTCAATGCTTTAGAACAGTTTTTATCGAAGTTAAAAGTTTATAATAAAGTTCTCGCTTACCAAAAGATATTCTGAATAAAGTAAATCAATTGTTTACTTTTTAGGCTGAAATAAGACTTGAAATTATTTAAAACTTCCAACTAAATATAGACACTTTAAAGAAAGTTTTTGTAAGGTTTCTCTTAAATTAGGGATGCATATGACTTGTATGGCTCCTCGAGGTGAAGGCTTCTCTTTCATTATTCTATTTTCATTTGATTATTTTTTAAAGAAGTTATACCACAAAAAAGAAAATTTGAGGCTTAAACTCTCTCAAAAAAATATTCTTCCTGAAAAAAGTATTTTTACTAAACTCTCCTTGATCTTGGTTTCAATTAAAAAAAAAAACTTTTCCTGCCTTTGGTTTCTTCTTCTCATCAATTTTAATATAAAACAAAAAAGGAATCAGTATCGAAATCTTATCTCGAACTTCCTATTTGTCCAAAACGTTTGTCCTTTATTAAATTAATCCAGTTATCAAATTGAGGTTAAAAACGTATTCCCATCTGAAATGTTTGAATACTTCTACGACGCATACACTCTCACCTATAACGTAGGTTTCGGCTACAGATTTTCTCTCACAAGCATAGTTTACGGTTCAATTGGGCTTGCAGCATCACTTCTTCTTTATCTTATCTCCCTTTTAGTCAGAAGAATACTCAGATCCAGAAGGGCCTATTCCAGAGTCAAATCAATGGAAGGCCAATTAGATCTTGACTTGAATCCCTCTATATCCGACGTGATAACTTTCTTAAAAAATGACAAGCAAAAGAATAAAAACCCAGACCATATTGCTGTTCAGATCTTACAGGCAATTTCATGGCTCTTGTCCTGGTATGGCGTTATTAGCATTGCTTTTGCTCCCTCGATCTTAAGTGGACTCAATGTTATCCCTCTTGGAGTATGCATGTTATTAACTCTTTTGATCTTTGGTGTTAAATTCATCATAACAATATTCTGGCACACACCTACTTTCTTGAGAACAGCCCGAAACAACAATCTTTCCCTCTCACAGAGACTTGGGAGAAGAATAACCGTGACCAAAGGGCTTTATAACATGTCTTTTAATCTTTTCTTCGGATTTGCCTTATTATTCACTTTAATCGCTCCTCAATTGACCGCTGAAACTTGCATGAATTACTTCAATACAGGTTATGGAACAAAGTTTAGTGGCCTAGGAATAAGCACTACTCTCACCAGATACTTCCAAATCGATACTGTATGTAAAAGTGGCCAAATTTGCCATCTCTATGCCACTTTACCTGAGGAAACCTCAACAAATGTCATTCTTAACCTTCATACCGGACCTGATGTCAAGACTCTTATAGTAGGATTTGGCCTCGAAAGTGACAAGAAAATCACTGCAAATGTTACTGCTCAAAGCTATCATGTTGAGTTAGAGTCAAGAGGAGAAAGATATGTTCATTCAGCTTATTTATCAAACCTTGAACCAAACACTTTATATTATTTTGAAGTTTATTTCAATGACAAAGTCCAAAGAACTGGAACTTACCTCACTCTTCCCACTAAAGAGTTAGAAAGAAACCTCGTTATTGCTTCAGGAGGAGATGTTGGAACAACTGCTACTTCTAGAAAAATGACAGAGACTCTTAGTAAGTATAATTTAGATGCTATTATGATCGGAGGTGACTTGTCATACGATAATGGAATGAGATCATGCTATTATAGTTGGGACTTGTTTATTAACATGTTCGAAGGAGTAAATGAAAACCTTAAAAGAGTTGTTCCAATTATCTTGTCGGTTGGAAACCATGACTTGGGTTTCAATGCTTTACAAGACGCAGAAATCGATATTGCAGAGAATATTTATAGCCTTTATTTCCCTCAACAATCCAAAGTTGACTCAAACGGAAACAAATTACCCCAAGTTCCGGAATTAAAGGACAGAACTTCTTATTATTATCACACTTTGGGTAATACAATACAACTTTTGTTGGATTCTGGCTATATGTTACATTATGGCGAACAAGTTCAATTTATCAAGGATGTTGTAGCTGAATACCCTAATTATGTTAGAATGGCTAATTTCCATGTTCCAATGTACCCTGCATGTCTTAGCAATGCCGCTAAAATAACATCTGCAGCTTCTAGAAAAGCTTGGGCTTCAGTTTTTGAAGAGAATAGATTTGTTGCTGTCTTTGAGAATCATGTTCATCTTTATAAAAAGACTTTCCCAATTAAAGATGATAAGGTTGTCCCATTAGAGGAAGGAGTTGTTTACTTTGGAGATGGTAATTGGGGAATTTCACCCAATGCATGCAATATTAAGAATGGAGGAGCTGCTAATGCAACAGGCTTGATTGAAAAAAGTTCTAACGTGAATCATGTTTGGATCATGGAAATGAATCCCACTGATTACACTTTCTACGCTATCAACAAAAACAATCAGATATTTGATCAGAAATATCATATCCCAATTCCAAATTACGCAAAAGAAGCTAGTAATTAAAACGAAAAATTCAAGTAAATTTGTATTGGATTAATTAAATACAAATATTTTTTATGTAGAGCGTGCATATTTATTCATAGAAAAATGTGTGCTTTTTAGATTCAAAAGTGTTATTTTTATTCATTATATAAGATATTTAAATAAGATGATGAAATTATTTAGACAATTTAAACTTTACCAAAAAATTTCCCTACTTCATTAAAAAAAATTCTTTATTTATAGGTTTGGAATATATAAAAAGCTTGAAACTTGCAATCAATTATTAATTTATCTTCTCTATGATTACAAAAACTACCAAGAATAGTAAATTCTAAATCTTGATTATTTTCCCTCGTTATTTATTTCGTCCAAAAATTGGACACATCATTTTGCCAACAAAATTTCTTCCAGCTTATCTTTATGAAAAAAACGAAATTAGCAACGATATGCTTTTTCTTGCTTCAGGTCTTTGCTATTTACCTTGTTACAAGTGGGTTCTTCTTGGTTACTGAACAAGTTCCTGTGTCTCATGAAAAGAATCCATTAGACGGATCAGATATCTGGTTCAAGCCAAAAGCCAAAGTTATTCTCTTTATCATTGACGCACTACGTTTTGACTTTTTCTACTATAACGAAACACTTGTTGGTCATGAAGAATACCCTTATCAGAACAAATTTGTCAAGTTACATAATATTGTCAAAGCAAATCCAGAGAACTTCATTCAATTCAAGACTTATGCAGATCCTCCAACTGTGACAGTCCATCGAGTTCAGTCAATGCTGACGGGGAATCTTCCTCCTTTTGTTGAAATTACTGAGAATTTTGGTTCTTCTGCCGTAATTCACTCTTTATTGTATGAGGTAATTATGTTTAGATTTCAGAAGACAATATTATCAGGAAATTAACAAATGAAAAGAGAATAGTTCATTTAGTTGGGGATTATATCTGGACTGATTTATTCCCAAATGACTTTAAGGAGTGTTATCCTGTGCAATCCTTTGATATTCATGATTTTGACTCAGTAGATAATATTATAAAAGAGAAGATATTCCCTTTAATTGAAAAGAATGATTTCGATCTCCTTGTTGGTAACAAAAATTCTTATTGATTATTGAATTAGAAACAGCACATGGAATAGGATCAGATCACATTGGACACACTTATGGTATCTTTCATGAGAAAATTGGAGAAAAGCTTTCAGAAATGGATGAACTTGCAGTGAAAATAATTGAAGCTATGGATGATAACACAATCCTTTTTATAATGGGAGACCACGGAATGAGTGATGAAGGTGACCATGGAGGCGGAAGCAAAGGAGAAACGGAGACAGTAATAGGAGCTTATTATAAAGGAGGATTTCGTAAATATAAAGAGCCTGAACTGAATAGTATTATGAAGACTTTTCAAGAGGATTCTCCTTCAATGTTGATTCAGATGGATTTAGCTCCAACTCTGGCCATGTTACTTGGACTTCCAATTCCTTACAGTAATACTGGACAAATGATTAATGACTTTTATGTTAATGAAATTAATGAAAAAGAGAATAATGAAAGTCCAAAGGAGTTTCTTTATAAGTTAATCAGAGATAACTATATAAATATGCTACAAACAGCAGAATATATGGCAGTTGTCCAAGAAAAATTCAATAAATTCCCTATTGAAGTCTTTTTGGCGATTGATCAACGTTATAAAGAAATAAAAAAAGAAACAGATGAATTTCTAACACAGTTTGATAAGGGATTATCAAAGGAGGAGAAAACACTAAAGGGTATAAGAATCATTAGACAGATGCTAGAGCTTTCTCAAGATGTGTATGATTTAATTAAAAGATCAAATTCATACGATTTCTTCTTAATGGCAGTTGGTATAGCATTATCAATCGGATGCTTTTTCCTTTTATTTGTTACCTTACAATTTATCCATATACAAATTAAATCAGAAAAGGCATTGCAAAGCTTTAAGCAAGACATTTTGATTTCAGAAATTATAATTAGCGCTTGGAACGAAATAAGGTCAAGTAAAATTTCTCAATTCGTTGCCCTTGGACTCGTAACAATTGCTTATCTTATAAAATTGGGAAAATTGAAGATGTTTTCCTTATTAGTTCTCCTTGTTGTTTTTCATATCCTCTTTATTCTTGGAAGATTTTGTTTCTTTCAAACTAAACAAATTCTTCAAGGGCAAAAAAGAGACCAACCAAAGTCTGTTCCTTTCACTCTCAGAACTCTTGTCTTCCTTTTTGAATCTCCTTTAGACACAACTGTGAGCATCATTGCAATTATTTTCCAATTATTTGTTCGTCTTTCTGTTGCTGCTACTCGCTTAGAAAGTAATTTTACTCTTCAATTACTCTCTTTAATAGTTTTTAGGAGATTATTTAGAGATGGTGTTAAGATATATTTGTCTTTTTGGAATAGGAACAGTATGGATACCTTCTAAGAAATCAACATCACTGAAGGATAAACTACAACACACTGGGCTTTTAGTGTTCTTTGCAATTATCATCAGCATATTACCTTATTTTGACACTTCTTTTTATTCTGAAGTATTTTCACTTAAAACTTTCTTCATTAAATAACATAGGTATCAAAAGATAAAGGCTGGAACGAACCTTTCTTTTATTCACCTTTTATTAAGGTTCTCCTACCTCTTATAGTCTTTGTTTTTCTAATGTTTCAACAAATAAACTCCGGTTTGAAAAAATTGAAATTCTCCAAAGTTGTTCAGGCTTTACAGATAACGTCGCTATTGCTTATTAGCCTCTACTATGTTCTGACAGCATTTCAGCCAAACTTCCAAAAAAATTATTTCATTCAAATTCTTATACCGAGAATAGCTTACATAACTCTTTTATCAGCCTTCATTCTTGGTCGCTGGAAATCTTCAGAATCAAGAAACCAACGAAATGGAAACTCTGAATATATTTCAAGAAACGAGATGAACTTTTTGTATTCCAATGGAGAGATTTGCTTTGTCCAAATATTACTTTTGCTCTCAGGCCCGAATTCAGTCATGGCTTTTGTTCTATTATTTTTATCGTTCAAAATCATTAATCATTATTTTTCACGGACTCATCCAAGCTCATTATTTTATACGTTTTCAATTGGACTTTTAAGTTTCTTTGGATATTTCTGTACAGGACATTCTAATCAAGTCACTAATATCCAAGTTTCTCAGGGGTTTGTTGGGTTTGACCAATTCTATCTCTACCTTTCAGGTCTCTTAGTATTGTTGAATACCATGTCAAGCTTTATCTTGGGAATGATTTCGATTACAAGTTTCTTAAGAGGAAGTTTTGGTCAAAGGAAAGACTCGAATTTCAATCAAGAAAAAGGAGAGTTGTATTTTGAGTTTATTTCCCTCAAAGCCTGGACAATTTATTCGATGTTTTTCATTGCAGGATATGTAGCTATCAGTATAAATAGTTTTATAAATCATGATTCGCTTCTTCTTGTTTATGATTTTGCTCCCAAGTACTTGATAGAC
>Ga0182742_1005239_pt1 | contig 11106 bp, 9 predicted proteins | sample eDN5th37CBELigMG_FD_128880 | JGI IMG/M metagenome (GOLD analysis project Ga0182742, IMG submission 128880) | Enriched Miracle-Growth compost microbial communities from Emeryville, California, USA - eDNA 5th pass 37_C BE-Lig MG (version 2)... ... | reverse complement strand
TTTCGCTGCCCGCCGCCGGGACCGGAGCGCGATGCGTTCTACGATCGAGTGCTCGAGTCGCTGCGCTCGCACGGGGTCGAAATGATCGCGCTTGCAGGGTACATGCGCATCTTACCCGCGGCCGTCCTCGAGGCATACCCTCATCGGATCCTCAACATCCACCCCTCGTTGCTCCCGTCATTTCCGGGCTTGCATCCGCATCGCCAAGCGCTCGAGCACGGCGTCAAGGTATCGGGTTGCACCGTGCACTTAGTCGACGGCGGGGTCGATACGGGGCCCATCATTTTGCAAGAGAGCGTGCCGGTGCTCGAGACCGACGACGAAGAGAGCTTGGCCGCGCGGATTCTTGCCGTTGAGCACAGGCTTTACCCCAAGGCGCTCGGCCGCTTGGCGTCGGGACGGCTGGCATTGTCCGGGCGCCGGGTGATCGAAGCGTAACTCTGTTACTTTGGAGGCAGGCGTTTCATCTTGATCAAGCGAGCAATCTTGAGCGTGTTCGACAAGACGGGCATCACCGAGTTTGCGAAGGCGCTCGCCCGACACGGCGTCGAGATCATCTCGACCGGCGGAACGTATCGCACCCTCGAAGAGGCGGGCGTCCCCGTTACATACATCAGCGACGTAACAGGCTTTCCCGAGATTCTGGGCGGCCGCGTGAAGACGCTCCATCCAAGAATTCACGGGGGCATTCTCGCGCGCAGGCAGATTCCTTCGGACCAAAGGGACCTCGAAAAGATCGGAGCGCAAGGGATCGATCTCGTCGCCGTAAACCTTTATCCGTTCGAAGAGACGATAAGAAAACCCGGGGTGAGCGTGTCCGAGGTCCTGGAGAATATCGACATCGGGGGCCCGACGATGGTGCGGGCTGCCGCCAAAAACTATCCGGATGTAGTCGTCGTGGTTCGGCCTGATCGTTACCCGGAAATTGTCGAGCGACTCGACCAAGGCAATCCGATCGATTTGGCGACTCGAGAGGTGCTCGCCAAAGAGGCGTTTGCCCATACGGCCGCGTACGACGCGGCGATCGCCCGGTGGTTTTCAAGGCGCGGGGAAGGAGAGGCGACTTGACGTGAAGGTCCTTGTAGTAGGAAGTGGAGGGCGTGAGCACGCCCTTGCCTGGAAGCTCGCGCAAAGCCCAACCGTCGCCAAAGTGATCTGCCAAAGCGGCAATCCGGGCATGCGCTCCGTGGCCGAGTGTCTTCCTGAGCCGGAGGGCGGGATCGAAGAGATCGCAGCGTGGGCAGCGCAGGAGCGCGTCGACCTTGCGGTCGTGGGCCCGGAAGCATACCTGGACCTCGGCCTCGTGGACGCCTTCGAACGTCGGGGCGTAAAGGCCGTGGGACCCACGAGGAGCGCGGCCATGCTGGAAAGCAGCAAGAGCTTTGCCAAGGAATTGATGGCCAAAGCACAGATTCCGACCGCGCAGTTTGTTGTGTGCGACACGCCCGAAGCGGCCCGCAAGGCGGCGCGGCGTTTCGGCGCTCCGGTCGTCGTGAAAGCCGAGGGACTTGCCGCAGGCAAGGGCGTCACCGTCGCGTTCACCCTCGAGGAGGCCGATCGAGCGATCAGCCAAGCGATGGAGGAGCGCATTTTCGGGGACGCGGGGCGGCGCGTCGTCATCGAAGAGTTTTTGCGCGGCGAAGAGGCGAGTGTCCTCGCGTTCGTCGACGGCGAGCGCGTGATGCCGATGCCCGCCGCTCAGGACCACAAGGCCATTGGAGAGGGGGACACGGGTCCCAACACCGGGGGAATGGGCGCTTATTCGCCTGCGCCGATCATCACGCCCGACCTCGAAGCGCGCGTGGTGCGTGAGATTTTGGAACCTGTCGTGCAGGCGATGGCCAGCGAGGGCCGCCCTTATCGCGGCGTGCTTTACGCAGGCCTCATGGTCACGAACGATGGCCCAAAGGTGGTCGAGTTCAACTGCCGGTTCGGAGACCCGGAGGCCCAGGCCGTTTTGCCGCGCCTAAGGTCCGATCTGGTGGAGCCGCTCATGGCCACTGTCGAAGGGCGGCTTGACGAAGTGACGCTGGAATGGGACGAGCGGGCCTGCGTCTGTGTCGTGCTCGCCTCCGGAGGGTACCCGACCCGCTACGAAACAGGGTTTCCCATCGAAGGCCTCGCTGAAGCCGAAGCGATCGAGGACGTCATGGTGTTTCACGCAGGCACGCGCGCCGAGGGCGATGCGATCCTCACCGACGGCGGGCGCGTGCTCGGCGTGACGGCGCTCGGCGAGACGCTCGCCCAGGCGACCGAAACGGCCTACTTGGCGGCTGACAAGATTCGTTTCCAAGACAAGTACTTGCGGCGAGACATCGCATGGCGAGCCCTGGAACGGTTAAACCAATAAGCATATAACCGGAGCGGGCACTCGGCCAATTTGCGGCCAATTTGTAAGTGGCCGATCGCCCGCGCTAGCCCTGTTTCAACCGCTGGGCGAGCTCCTCGTCAGGTGTGACGTAGACGGTCTTGTGGTTATCGTAAATGACCATGCCAGGCCTTGCGCCGCGGGGTTTTCGCACATGGCGACACAAGGTGTAGTCGACCGGAACGTTGCTCGAGTGCCTCGCCTTGCTGTGCAGCGCTGCGAGCATCGCCGCCTCTTTGATGGTAACCTCCGAAACCTCGGCCCCCTTGGAAAAGACGACGACGTGCGCCCCGGGGATCTCCTTCGTGTGGAGCCAAAGGTCGTTTGGGCGGGCTAGGTGGAGGGTGAGTCGATCGTTTTGCTTGTTGTTGCGGCCAACGGCGATCTCAAACCCTTCAGATGAACGCCAGCGAAGCGGCTCCGGGGCCGCGCCGGCGCGCTTTTTTCCCCGCTGCTCGGTTTGTTCGCTCGCATACCCTTCCTTGACGAGTTCGTCGTAGACCTCTTCGAGGTCCGCCACCGTCCGGGCGAGGTCGAGGGAGCTTTCCACCGAATCGAGGTACGCAAGCTCCGATTCCGAGTGGCGGAGTTGCTCCGCTGCTTTGTCGAGCGTCTTTTTTGCCCTTTGATATCGCCTGTAGTAACTTTGCGCGTTGTCCGACGCCGTGAGCCGGGGATCGAGCTCGACCGTCACGGGAGGGGCATCGGTGTCGAAATCGTCGAGTTCGATGCTTGTTTGACCGGGCGGCAGGCCGCGCAAGAGATAAAGGTTGGCGGTGAGCAGGTCTCCGGCCTTGCGAAACTTTTCGGCCTCACCTGCTTCCTTGATCGACGCTCGCTGCCGATCCATCTTCTTTTCGATACGAGCGCGGTTTTGGCGCAAGGCGCTCTCGATCTTTTGCGTGAGGGATCGCATCGCCTCTTCTTCGTCGACGGCCTCAAAATGGCGGTCGAGGAGTTGTTGGGCGCTATTGTACGATGCGCCGTCGCCCTTGCCTACCACACTTGGAAAACACCAAAACTCGGGCTTTCCGCCCAGCATGAATCGGGAGGGCTCGCTTCGGCCCGCGTCGATCGCGATGACGAGTTCACGGATGACGTCCCACAGAGAACGCATATCATTCTCGGTTAGCTCGACCCTCGTTTTTTCAGGCTCGACACCGGCCCTAAGCGCAGCCTCTCGAGCCGCGAAGGGACTTAGGCCCATCACCGCACGTTGGACGGCCCGATCGACGCTCGTCTGCACGCCCATGTGCCTGATCGCATCCTCGAACGCTTCGAACGTCGCGGCGCGGGGATCAAGCTTGTCTTGCGGCGGGGGAGGAACATAAGGACGACCCGGTACGATCTCACGGTACGCATTCGCATCACCATGGATCCGCTTTAGCGCGTCGATCACAACGCCTTCGCCTGGATCGATAAGGAGCAGGTTGCTGTGGCGGCCCATCACTTCAGCCGTAAGGATGCGCTCCACCCGCCCGCCGTGGGAACCGTACCCTTCGATCACGATCTGGAGCACGCGCTCAAACGGCGGTTGGCGCACGTCCACGATGCGGCCGGGAATCAGGTGCTTTCGGAGCAATAGACAAAAGGCCGGCGGTGAGATCGGATTTTCAAAGGCGCGCGCCGTCAAATGGATTCTGGCCGCCGCCGGGTGGGTGGAGATGAGTAGGTGGAGCGTCTCTCCGGGCTTTCGCAGCCCGAGGAGAACATCCGTGCTCTTAGGTTGGTGCACGCTTTGAATGCGGGCGTTGATCAGCTCTTTGGAGAGCTCCGCCGCTACGGCGGTGAAAAAGAACCCGTCGATGGGCACATTCGTCCCCACTTTCATATAAGAGATTCCGGCGCGTTCTTGCAAGGCGAGCGCCCACCGGGCTTGTTTTCTATTATGAAGCTTTTTAAAGGCGGGAAGGATGCGAACGAGCGCGCAGAGAAAACTCCTTACCCATGGCTATAAAAGCAGAGGTGCGCAACGTGAAGCGATCGAGGCAATCCCCTAAAGCCCTCGGAGCACGCTCCAAAGCGGCGATAGCCGTCATCGCTCTCATATTCTTCTTGCGTTTTGTCCCTTCCTTTTCTCCTTTCCTCCTCGCTAAAGGAGCCTTTGATCTTTCCGTCCCGTTTCGATACATAAGCATCGGCTGGGTGGACTGGGCCGCCGTTCAGTTGCAGGAGATGTCCGAACAAACCGTGCCGGATGAGGAGTTGCTTGCAGTGCTCGGGCTCGCACACGAATCGCTCGGCGATTACGACGAGGCCCTCGCAGCGTACGAAAGGATCGCCCTGAGTTACGCGGACGATCCACTTGCCGTGAGCCGGGCAAAAGCCCTTGCAGCCAATGTATACTTGCGACAAGGGCACATCAAGGCGGCGCGCGAGCGCTTCTTGGAATCAAACCGCCTAAATCCCGATCAGGCGTTCGTTACGTTCAACCTCGGCATCCTCGCCGAGTCGGATGGCGACTTGAGCGCCGCCCTCGAATGGTTTGAACGCTCGATGCAAGCATCGCCGCAATGGGTTGATCCGGCCGTGCGAGCGGGCGCGGTGTACAATCGCTTGGGCGACCCTGTCGCGGCGGTTACCCTCCTTCGCCCGCACGAGGCCGGCGCGAGCCGACTCGTGGACCTACACCTGCAGATTTCCACCGCGTATGCCGCCTTGGCGCAAGCAAGCGCCAGGGGCGAGCTCGACGAGCAGCAGCTCGGCGCCCTCGCATCAGTGGGAATCGTCGGAGACGACATCACCGTCGTCCTCTCGGACCTCGCGCTCCACGCGCTCGACCGGACGCGTCAACTCGATCCACAGCATCGAGGTCTTGCCGACCTCGAACGCCTCATCGACCGATTGCCCATCCGCTAGATCGTGTCAAGATGCTCGAACCCATAAGTATGGATTCGCCGTTCGTCTCATACGGATAGGTGATGGCAGGCAGGCTGTCGCTTTGGCCTGCATCATCTTTCGAAGACGACGGGGTGAAACAAACGTCGATGCCGAATCCATGGCACTCTCTCACGCTGGAACAAGCTCTCTCGAAGGCGCACGTCTCGTCCACCCGTGGACTGAGCGACCAGGAGGCGGCGAAGCGCCTTCGGACCTACGGTCCAAACAGGCTCGAAGAGCGCTCCGGCCCAAGCCCGCTCGCCTTGCTCCTCAAGCAGTTCACCGACTTTATGGTCGTCGTGCTCATTGCGGCGGCCATCATCTCTTTCTTGCTCGGTGAGCGAATCGATGCGACCGCGATCCTCGCGATCGTCGCGCTCAACGCGCTGTTCGGATTTTTCCAGGAGTACAAAGCGGAACGCTCTCTTTCGGCGCTAAGGGAGATGACCGCGCCACAGACGACCGTGAAAAGGAACGGCAAACTCAAGGTCTTAAAGGCGACAGAGCTTGTTCCAGGAGACATCATCCACCTCAAAGAGGGCGATCGGATCCCCGCGGACGCGCGCCTTTTGGCTCAGTCGTCCCTTGCCGTCGACGAAAGCGCGCTGACCGGCGAGTCGGTCCCCGTCCGCAAGGATGCGACATGGGTCGGAGACCCTAAGACAGAGCTCGCCGAGCGACGAAACATGCTCTATATGGGAACCAGTGTCGCGCGGGGGCGGGCTGAAGCCGTCGTCGTCGCCACAGGGATGAACACGGAGATCGGAGATATCGCCGCCCTCATCAAGGATGTCGGCGACGAGCAGACGCCGCTTCAACGGCGCCTCGAGCAACTGGGTCGATGGCTGGTCGTTGCCTGCTTGGCGATCGTCGGGCTCGTCTTTGCTGCCGGACTGTTGCAGGGGTTGCCGTTTTACAGCATGTTCCTGACGGGCGTCAGCCTTGCCGTAGCCGCGATTCCAGAGGGACTTCCTGCCGTGGTGACGGTGGCATTAGCCCTTGGCGTGCAAAAGATGATCCGCCGCAACGCGATCGTGCGCAAACTGCCGGCGGTGGAGACGCTTGGGTGCGCGACCGTCATTTGTTCCGACAAGACGGGAACGCTCACCCAAAACCAGATGACGGTGACCCGGATCGTACTGCCGACGTCCGAGATCGAGGTGACAGGCAACGACTATGACGTCGATGGTCGATTCCTGGCTGACGGCAAGGAGATCGATCCCGACCCGAACTCAGACCTCGGGATGGCGCTGTTGATTCAAGGGCTCTGCAACGACGCGACCGTCATCGAGGCTCGCCGTGGCAAGAGCGCCGTCCAAATTTCCGGCGATCCGACGGAAGCCGCGCTCCTCGTGTGCGCATACAAGGGCGGGCCGGCCGTGCGGGCAGCGATCAAGGGCGCTGAGCGTTTAGGCGAACTTCCATTCGACTCGGATCGCAAGCGAATGAGTGTCGTTGCCCGGGTGGGCGACTCGCGGCTTGTACTCGTGAAAGGGGCTCCGGATGTCATCCTCGCGCGCTGCACGCACGTTCGCCGGATGGGGCGGGTGGCGCCGATGAGCCCTGCCGACCGCGGGCACGCGCTCAAGGCAGCGGAGCGTTGCGCCGATGGAGCTTTGCGCGTCCTGGCGCTCGCGTACAGGGAGGCGAAGCCAGGCGACGAGCGAGCGGGGGAGCGGGACGTGGGGGACGATCGGGTCGAAAGCGACCTCGTCTTCGTGGGATTGTCGGCAATGATGGATCCGCCGCGCCCCGAGGTCGCACGGGCCATCTTTCTCGCGAAGCGAGCGGGAATCGAAACAAAGGTCGTGACGGGGGATCATCCAAAAACTGCCGAGGCGATCGCCGCTAAGCTGGGGCTTGGACGGACACGGGCGATTACCGGTCGGGAGCTCGACGAGATGAGCGACGAGGAAATGGACAGGGCGGTCCGGGAGGGAACGGTCTTTGCCCGCGTCTCGCCAAGGCACAAGTTGCGGATCGTACGGGCGTTGAAAAAGCAAGGAGAGGTCGTCGCGATGACGGGCGACGGCGTAAACGACGCTCCCGCCGTGAAGGAGGCGGACATCGGCGTTGCGATGGGCAAGTCGGGCACGGACGTGACCCGGGAGGCATCCTCCATGGTGCTCGCGGACGACAACTTCGCGACGATCGTCTCGGCGATCGAAGAAGGGCGCGGCATATACGACAACGTCAGGAAGTTCATTCGATACCTGCTCGCCTGTAACACGGGAGAAGTGTTGGCCATGTTTTTTGCCGCCCTACTCGGATGGCCGCTCCCGCTGCTGCCGATTCAGATACTTTGGGTCAACCTCGTCACAGACGGGTTGCCCGCAATTGCACTCGGCGTCGATCCCACCGACAAGCTGGCGATGGCGCGGCCGCCGCGCCGACCAAGCGAGGGTGTGTTTACCCGGGGCCTCCACATCAAGATCGCCGTGCGGGGGTGTCTGATCGCCGTATGCACGATCGTCGCATTTGCCGTGGGCATCATGATCGGTCCGCAGGGCGATGCAAACATCGCTTACGCGCGGACGCTCGCGTTTTGCACGCTGGTGGCATCGCAGCTCATTTACGTATTTCAATGCCGCTCGGAGTACAAGTCGCTCCCGGAAATCGGCATATTCGGGAATAAGTGGCTTGTCCTCGCCGTAGCCGCATCCTTTGGCATGCAGCTTGCGGCCGTCTACTGGCAGCCTGCCGCAGCCATTTTTGAGACGGTCCCCCTTTCGGGCCTCGACTGGATCATTGTGTTTGCGCTATCCGGTTGGTCACAGGCGCTCGAATCGACGCTCATCACCCTACGAAGGGCCGTATTGAAAAGGATATCGCTCCTTCGCGTCTAAGCTGCAGTTCGTAAGGGGAATCTTCAGTCGATTCGGGACCCTGATTCGCGAGGCGATGTTGAATGGCCGCGCCGGTCCGTGTAAAACGCCCCGTAGACTGCTTGGAGTTGACGATTCGTGCTCGTGAGTATGACAGGCTTCGGCAGCGCTGCCGTATCCGATGCCGATTACAGCGTAAAAGTAGAAGTGCGGTCCGTGAACCACCGGTACTGCGAAATCGCCGTTCGGGCGCCCAAGGGGTATCAGGCGGTCGAAGACGGAATCCGCCGCTTAGCAGGGGAGTTTGTGGAGCGGGGAAGGACGGAAATTTTCGTTTCAGTAGAGGAATTTCATGGCAGGGAGAGAACGGTCAGGTTAGATAAGGGACTGCTCGAAGGGTATCGGCACGCCTTTCGTGAGGCGGGCGAGGCGCTCGGCTTAGGTGGGTCGCTTACCTTGGACATGCTCCCGGCGATCGAGGGCGTTTTCCTTGTCGAAGAGGCCGAGGTCGATTTGGACGCCGTTTGGCCCCTCATCGAGAGCGCGGTGCGAGAGGCGCTAGGTGGGCTCCAAGCGATGCGATCGGCCGAGGGGAAAAGGCTCGAGGAGGACATGTTGCTTCGACTGCTTCACGTCGAGTCTCTCTTGGGATCGATTTCGAGGAGATCGCCCGAAGTGGTCGAATCTTACCGGAAGCGCCTGACTGAGCGGACCCAGCAGATGCTCTCGCAAGGCATCGACGAACAACGCATCGCACAAGAAGTTGCACTCTTTGCAGATAAATCTAACATTGACGAAGAGATCACGCGGGCCAGAAGCCACATCGAGGAGTTCCGATCCGCCTGCAACCTCGGAGGGGCCGTCGGACGAAAACTCGACTTCCTGCTGCAGGAGCTAAACCGCGAAATCAACACGATTGGGTCCAAAGCCCAAGACGGCGAGATCGCGAAGCTGGTAGTCGATGTCAAAGCCGAGCTGGAGAAAATCCGAGAACAGGCCCAAAACATTCAGTAATCATTATTAGGAGGTGACCGGAAGATGGCGTTGCCCAAGCTGACTCCAGACGAGAAGATGCGGGCGCTCCAAAAGGCCCAGGAAATGAGGACCAAGCGAGCCGAAGTTCGCGAGCAGCTCAAAAAAGGCAAGATCAGCTTGAAAGAGGTCCTCGAAAACTCGGAAGATGAGGTTGTCGGTCGGATGCGAGTGGCATACCTCTTGCAGTCCTTGCCCCAAGTCGGCAAGGTTACGAGTCAAAAGATCATGAGCGAGATCGGCATTCACGAAAGCCGACGCGTCCAAGGTCTTGGAAAGCGACAAATCGGGCTGCTACTCGAGAAGCTTGGTTGATGGCCGTAGAGCGTCAATAGATGTGGGGCCCGGATCGCGAATGGGAAGAAGTGCGAACCCCATGGACATCAAGCTGATCAACATTGGTTTTGGCAACATCGTTACAGCAAATCGCATCGTCGCAATCGTCAGTCCCGAGTCCGCTCCCATCAAAAGGATCATACAAGAAGCGAGGGAGCGGGGAATGTTGATCGATGCCACGTACGGTCGGCGCACGCGAGCAGTCATCGTTTGCGATTCGGACCACGTCATCCTTTCGGCCGTTCAACCGGAGACTGTCGCTCACCGCGTTGCAAATCGGGAAAGTGGAGCCGTTGACGCAAGTTCGTGAATCACTGTTCAACAAGGGTCGGGGAAGTCACTTTTGGCCGGTAAATCGGCGAGGCTTTCTCATCGTATTGAGCGGTCCATCGGGCGCAGGCAAGAACAGCCTCTTGGCAAAGGTCTTGCCGCGTGTCCCCGACCTGAAGTATTCTGTTAGTGCAACCACAAGACCGCCGCGCCCCGGCGAAATCGATGGAGTCGACTACTTCTTTGTGGGAGAGACTGAGTTTCAGCGGATGGTCGACCAGGGCGACTTGCTCGAGTGGGCCGAGTTTGCAGGCTACCGCTACGGCACCCCGCGAAGGTTCGTCTTGGAGTCGATCGAAAAGGGACTCACCGTCATCACCGACATCGATATTCAAGGCGCGCGGCAGATCAAGCAAAATCTCCCTGAAGGCGTCTTCGTGTTTTTGTTGCCGCCGTCCGAGTCCGAGCTCAGAAAGCGGTTACAAGGGCGCGGCACGGACAGCGACGACGCCATTCGGCGCAGGATGAAGATCGCCGAAGAGGAGATCAAGGCAGTCGTCGACTACGACTACTGGATCATGAACGAGGACTTGGACGAGGCGTCCGACGTCCTACTTGCCATCATCAAGGCAGAACAGAGCAAAGTGCGGCGCGCCGACTTTTAGCGGCCTTGCGCGGGCGCTTTGGGAGGATTGAAGAACAGAGCGATGAATCAACCGCCGATGGAAATGTTGAGCGAGAAAGTAGACAGCAGGTACAGCCTTGTGGTGTGCGCCGCAAAGCGAGCGCGCCAACTCCTCGAGGGAGCTCCGCGGCTGGTCGAAGTCGAATCAAACAAACCCGTCACCATCGCCCTGCACGAGTTGGGCGCGGATAAGCTCGTCTACGAACGGGCGAGCGCGAGCATCAAGTAGCGGGGAGTCTTATCCATTCCGCCCATCGCAGAAGTCATCGTCGACTTGCACGTACACGACGTCGACCGCGTGTTTCATTACGCTGTTCCCGCACATCTTTCCGATCGCTTGGCGATCGGTCACAGAGTCGCTGTGCCTTTTGGCCATCGTGACCGGGTCGAAGGGTATGTCGTCGGCCTCTCCGAGTCGAGCGACCGCTGTGACCTAAAGGCGATCGGAGAGATCTTGGACGACGATCCGCTGCTCTCGCCCGCTGCGATTGCCGCTGCCAAGTGGATGCGCGACTTTTACCTGTGTACGCTCTCACAAGCGCTGCAGTGCTTCCTGCCTCCAGGAGCCAGCCTGCGGTCGAAACAAAGGGCCAACGAGCAGACGCTCCTGGCCTACCAGGTCGATCGAATTGAACAGGCGGAGGCCGCCTTGCCTGAGCTCGAGCGCCGTGCCCCAAAGCAGGCCGCGGCGTTGAGATTGCTCCTTTCTC
>Ga0182742_1005238_pt1 | contig 11106 bp, 9 predicted proteins | sample eDN5th37CBELigMG_FD_128880 | JGI IMG/M metagenome (GOLD analysis project Ga0182742, IMG submission 128880) | Enriched Miracle-Growth compost microbial communities from Emeryville, California, USA - eDNA 5th pass 37_C BE-Lig MG (version 2)... ... | reverse complement strand
AGCGCATCGCCAAGCGCATGGACCCGTTCCTGCAAGGCGATATCGAGAGGGCCTTCCGGCGGAAGGCACAACCAGGCCGCCTCGCCCATCGGCGTGATCGAAAGCGGCGGAGGGGAAAAACGGGACGGCTGCGGGTCGGTCATCGAGCCGCCTTTCGCAATTTCGTTTCGAGATAATGGATATTCGTTCCACCCGCGACAAAGCCTGGATCGGCAAGCAGGGCACGATGCAGCGCGACATTGGTGGAAATGCCGTCGATCTCCAGCTCCGCCAGCGCCGCGCCCATGGCCTCGATCGCCGCCGCCCGGCTTTCCGCATGCACGATCAGCTTGGCGATCATGGAATCGTAGAAGGGCGGCACGACATACCCGTCGTGCACATGGGTATCGAGGCGGACGCCCTTGCCCGCGGGCGCGCGGAACCGTTCGATCCGGCCCGGCGACGGCAGGCCCGTCGTCCCGTCCTCCGCATTGATGCGGCATTCGATGGCGTGGCCCGAAAGCGAAATATCGTCCTGACCGAACCACAGCGCCTCGCCGGCCGCGATCCGCAACTGCGCTTCGACGATATCGACGCCGGTGATCGCCTCCGTCACCGGATGCTCCACCTGCAGGCGCGTGTTCATCTCGATGAAGAACATCTCGCCGCCTTCGTAGAGGAATTCGAACGTGCCGACGCCGCGATAGGCCATGCGCCGGCAGGCTTCGAGGCAGCGCTCGGCGACCCCTACCAGCATCGTCCGGTCGACACCCGGCGCCGGCGCCTCCTCGATCACCTTCTGGTGGCGGCGCTGCATGGAGCAGTCCCGCTCGCCGAGCCAGACGCCGTTGCCATAGGCATCCATCGCGATCTGGATTTCCACATGGCGCGGCGTCGTCAGGTAGCGCTCGAGATAGACCTCGGGATTGGCGAAGGCGGTCTTCGCCTCGGCGCGCGTCAGCTCTATCGAGGACAAGAGGTCGGCTTCGCCGGAAACGACCCGCATGCCGCGTCCGCCACCGCCGCCGGACGCCTTGACGATGACGGGATATCCGATCTTTTCGGCGATCTGCCGGCAGACCTCGCGATCCTCCGGCAGCGCACCGTCGGAACCGGGCAGGCAGGGCACGCCCGCCGCCTGCATGAAGGCGCGCGCGCGGACCTTGTCGCCCATCGTATGAATGGCGGCGGCAGGCGGGCCGACGAAGACCAGGCCGGCGCGCGCCACCTTGTCGGCGAAGCCGGCATTCTCGGACAGGAACCCATATCCCGGGTGGACGGCATCGGCACCGGCCGCGAGAGCCGCGAGCACGATCCGGCTGCCGTCGAGATAGCTCGCCCGCGCCGGCCCCGGCCCCACGCAGACCGCCTGATCCGCCTGACGAACGTATTCGGCGCCTGCGTCGGCCTGCGAACAGGCTTGAACGGTTTTCAGGCCAAGGCCGCGCGCCGCCTTCTGGATGCGCACGGCGACTTCCCCGCGATTGGCGATGAAAAGCGTCCGCATCGGCTCAAGGCCCCGTCGCGCGATAGCGCAGCAACTGCGCGCCTGCCTCGACATAGGCGCCGTCCTCGACCAGCACCGTCTCGACCTCGCCTGCCCCCGGCGCCGGAACCGGCGTCATCGTCTTCATGGATTCGCAAAGCAGAAGCGTGTCGCCGATGGAAAACCTGTGCCCCTTAGGAGCGAATGCCGGCGCGCCGGGCGACGGCGAAAGATAGACGATCCCCGGAAAAGGAGCCGTCACGATCCGGCCCGTATCCGGCTGCTCCACCTCCCGGTGCCGTTGAGAAGAATGCGCCTCCGGCGGGCCCCCCACCGCCCGGCGGACCATGCTGATCTCAAGCTCGCCGGTTCGCACTTTCAGTTCCGCGAGCGGCGAACTCGCGAACATGTCCATGACAGACTTGATGAAGGCTACGTTTAGATCGGTCATGCCACGTCGACAATGATCAAGGGATGCGCTGAGCTTACGTCACTCAAAACATACCAAAAAGCGATTTAAAATTATATTTTTTCATTCCGAAAAGGAATTATAGCCACGAAAAACAGCCCATCCTACATGGACATGCAGGAGAGGGACGGCTCATCGACAAGCCACTTGTCGGCGAGCTAACCAGCAGGGCTACGGCGCACGCCGAAGACCCGTCCGGCAGCGATGGCGATCACGGCGCTGCCGAGGCTGAACAAGGCCCCCATCTTGGCGGCGTCCTGAACGGGACCGCTCGGAAAGGCAACCGAGGCCACGAAGAGCGCGACGGTGAAGCCGATGGCGGCGACGAAGCCGACGACCGGCAGGTCGCGCAACGCCATGCCATCCGGCAGGCCGAGACGCATCGGATAGGCCGCGATCCAGCCGAACAGGGTGATGCCGACGGGCTTGCCAATGACGAGCCCGAGCAGGACGAGCCAGGTCGGATCGGAGATCGCCGAGAACTCCACGCCGGCATTGAGCAGCCCGAAGCCGAACAGCACGAATTGCACCGGCACCTTGAGGCCATGCTCGATGACGTTGAGCAGGTCGGTCTGGTAGCGCTCCTCCTCGGCGAAGATGCCGAATTCCCGCTCCGCATGCGGAACGGTCGGCACGATCGGCAGGAGGCCCAGCGCCGGATGCAAACCGGCCATCTGGAAGCCGTACCAGCTCACCGCCCCCGCGAGCGCCCAGGGCCAGAAGCTCAGCGTCTTGCGCATAAAGGTGGAGTGGGGCCGGTCCTGGTCTCCCCTGTCGAGCCGTCGCGGCAGCACGTTGGCGAGAAAATACACCGCCAGCGCCGCGGCGAGCGAGAGCAGGAGCCAGGCCGGGGCCACCTCGCCCGAGGGATAGAAGATGGCGAGAATGGCAAGTCCCCCGGCATCGTCGGCGATGGCCAGCAGAAGCAGGAAGCCGACGGCGGGATGACGGGCGCCGAAGACCACCCGCCCGACGAGATAGGAGAACGCGATGTCGGTGGCCGTGGGAATGGCCCAGCCCCGCGATACGTCGCCCAGGACGCCCAGCGCCATGGCAAGGCACAGATAGACGGCGACGGGGCCGGCCATGCCGCCGACCGTCGCGATCAGCGGCGTCAGCGCCTTTCGGCCACGCAGCGAGCCCTCGCGTAGTGCAACCGCCTCCCAGACTTCCTTGGCGGCGATGGCGAAGAAGAAGGCCATCAGCACATCGTTGAACAAAAAATGCAACGTCACGACCCGCCGGGTCAGTCCGTCATGCGTCTCCAGCGCCCCGACCGGACCGCCGCTCCACAGCGTGAAATGCACCAGCGCATGATAGCTGTCGGGCGCGATATTGGCCCAGACCAGCGCGATCACCGCACCGCTGATCAGCAGCAGCGAATAATCGGCGACATAGCTCCACACACGATACATCGGCGCCCTCTCTGACGGGGCGTCGATGTCCCCTCACCTCAAGTTCTGCGGAACCATTGTTCAGATTGAACGGGCTCGCAAGTCTTTTCGGCCGCACCGGTACCACACTGGCGAAGATCGGCATAACGGCGCTGCTGGTGAAGCCCTGACGCCGCAATCTGGGATTAAGACGGCATTGCAGCCAGGAAGTCGGGGCGAGCGTTGCCATCACCCTACAACGCCGAGGGAACGAAACGACGGCGTGCGATATGAAAAGGCGCTTTTGCCATCTCTGCCCTATATCATAGCGGATGGACGCCTTGTTCCCGGGTAAAGTCCCTTTTCGGCGAAAGCCGCAGGCAGGAAAATCGTTGTCGAAAGGATCGATCGATGATGAAAACGAAGCTGATTTATACGGCAATACTCTTGGCTTCCGCCGGAACGCTCGCCGCTTGCCAGACCGGCGGCGGTGAAGCCGATGGCGGAACTCCTGCGCCCGTCTGCCGGGCTGAAGCTGCCAAGGCGCTCACCGGCATGGACCGCCTTGCCGACCGGCAGGCGATGCGGATGACCGGCGCGAGACTGGTGCGCCAGATCGCACCCGGCCAGGGCGTGACCATGGATTATCGTCCCGAGCGGGTAACGATCGAAACAGATCCGAGAACCGGAAAAATCGTACGGGCAGCCTGCGGATAGTCGGATTTCATTTCGCGCAAGGATTGTCGTACGATCGGCAATCTCGCTGTAGTCGCGATATTGGATCGATGGAATCCATCGGCGGCATCAAGACAAGGAATATTCTCATGGACCGTTTTTTCCTGTTCTCCCGTCTCCAGTCCCGACGGTCACTCCTGGCAGGGGTTTGCCTCGTGGGCGCCGGTCTTGCGACCCGCGCCTTCGCCGGTGCGCCGGATACCCGCGACGGGGTTATCGAAGGCAATGTCGTCTATCGTGAGCGCATGATGCTGCCGCCCGGCGCGCGTGTCGAAGTCGAGCTCGCGGACGTGTCGCGTGCCGACGCGCCTTCCGTGACGATCGCTTCCGCCCGGATCGACGATGCACGCGCGAGCCCGATCCCCTACCGCCTGAGCTACGATCCCGCGCGGATCGATTCCCGCGGCCTATACGCGTTGCAGGCCCGGATATACGACGGCGATATCCTGATATTCATCAACACCACCCACCACCCCGCCCGCGACGTGGCGAACGCATCGACGGAGATCCTTGTCGAGCGCGTCTCGGACCCTGCCGACGGCGAGCAGGAGGTCTACGGTTCGTGGCTCGCCGAGGATATCGAGGGCGGCGGCGTGATCGATAACGCGCAGACAACGCTGGAGATCGGCCGCGACGGGCGCGCCGGCGGCCATGGCGGCTGCAACTCCTACGGTGGCGAGGTCACGATCGACGGCGACAGGATCAGCTTCGGCCGGATGGCGGCCACCATGATGGCCTGCGCCGAGGCGGTGATGAACCAGGAAGGCAAATTCCATGATGCCCTCGGCCGAGTGGTCTCGTTCAGGATCGATCCGGACCAGCGCAAGCTGCTCCTGCTCGATGAGGACGGCAAGACGCTGATCCGGCTTGCCTCGAACTGAGTCGCGCAGCCTGATGGTTGTTGGAAAGCCTCGGGGCAGGTGCAACATTCTTATTTTTGCGAATGAAGTCATTCTATCAGGTCACCCATGAGCATACTTGAAACCGGCGCGGTGGCGCTTCGCGATCGCAAGCGACTGACGGAGATCCTGCGCGTCCTCGGGCTGTTCGGCATCGGTGACATATTGGCGCGCATCGGCCTGGGCGACGTCCTGGCGTCGCGCGATGCGGGCAAAGGCGCGTGCGCGGCCTCCGCGCCGGAGCGGCTGCGCCTGTCGTTCGAGAAACTCGGCGTCACCTTCATCAAGCTGGGGCAAATCCTGTCGACGCGCGGCGATCTGTTGCCGCCGGAATGGATCGCGGAACTCGAGAAGTTGCAAGCCGACGTGCCGGCCCGGCCATGGGAGGCCGTGCGGCGGCAGGTCGAGGACGATCTCGGCGGTCCGGTCGACGATGTGTTCCTCACCTTCGAGCAGGAGGCGCTCGCGGCGGGCTCCATCGCACAGGTGCATCGCGCGACGCTTCGGGACGGCAGCGAGGTCGTCGTCAAGGTCCGACGCGACGGGTTGCGCGCCATCATCGACGCCGATCTCAGGCTGCTGTCCCATGCCGCCGGGATCGCCGAGGCCCGCTGGCCCGATCTCGCCCGCTATCGTCCGCGCGAGATTCTGCGGCATCTCGGTATTGCCTTGACGGAGGAACTCGACCTTCTGGCCGAGGCTCGCAATTGCGAGACGACGGCGGCCAATCTGCGTGATCTGGAGACAATCAGCATTCCGCGCATCTACGGAGAATGGAGCGGGCAGCGTCTGCTGGTACAGGAATTCGTGGACGGCATTGCACCCAACGAGCCCGAGCGGCTCGCAAAGGCCGGTCACGACACCGCGCTACTTGCAAGGCGGGGCGCGGAGGCCTTTTTGCACATGGCGCTGGTGGACGGATTCTTCCACGCAGACCCCCATCCCGGAAACCTCCGGGCGCTGCCCGGCGACCGGATCGCCTTCATCGACTTCGGCATGGTCGGCCGGATTGGCGAGCGGCGCCGCGAACAGCTCCTGTCGCTTGTCGCCGCGATTGTCGAGGGCAGCGGTGAGCGCGTCGCCGGACTGCTTGTCGAATGGTCCGGTTCGACGCGTGTCGACCTTTCGCACCTGGAAGCCGCCAGCGATACGTTCGTCGCCCGCCACAGCGCGCCACCGCTTCGGCTTGGCGAAGCGGTGCAGGACTTCGTTGCCCTCGCACGTGAGCATGAACTTGCGCTGCCGCCGGATCTTGCACTGCTTTTCAAGGCACTGATCACCGCCGATGGGGTAATGCGATCGCTCGACCGCAACTTCGACGCCGTCTCAGTGGCTGCGCCGGTGGTGCGGCGCGAACTGGCCAGCCGTTACACGCCTGACAGGCTCGCCGGCAAGGGCAGGCAGATGGCGCTCGATCTCGCGGGCCTCGCGGAGAACCTGCCTGATCTGATGCGCCTTCTCTCCCTGCGGTTGCGCCAGGGCCGCCTCTCCGCCGAAATCGAACTGAAGGGCCTGGAGCGCATGGGCGCCGATGTCAGATGGGCCGCAACGCGCATCGCCGTCGCCATTGTGACCGCGGCCTTCGCCATCGGCATCGCCCCCAGCCTCATCGCCCATGGCCCGCAGGTTCTCGGCGCTCCGCTTCCCCTTTGGCTCGGCCTTGCCATCATCGTTTCTGGACTGATCTGGCTCGTGCTGCCGAGGCGATAGGAAGAGGGCAACGCCGATGGTGGCCATAACGCTTTGGGTTGTTTCCAAGCCCAAGGAATGCTTTGCAAACGGGACATCGTGGAGACGATAGCCCGCCGATCAATGCGACGATCCGATCGTCCGAAAACCCAGCCGATTAGGCTCCGGGGTTCGAGCTTGGTGCGGAAATCGCGTCCTGTTGTCTTGCGACGCCCACCAGCCATTTGTGAAACCTCTGGCCGAACGGCTTTTCAAGGGCGGTCCTGTCCCAGGCCAGATAATAGCTTTCGGGCAAGCGCATGCGGATATCGAACGGGACGATCAGCGTGCCTGCGGCAACCTCCTCCTGCACCATCGAAAGCTGCGCAAGCACGAAGCCTCTCCCGTTCGCGGCCGCATCGATGGCGCTGCTCGACAGCGTGAAGGAAAGGCCCGAAAAGGTCTGATGGCCATCAGCGGAGATCAGCCGTGCCCAATCCTTCCATTGCGGCGAAGCCTTGTAGTCCGCCTCCCACTCCACGTTGAGGAGCGGGAATTTTAGGATGTCCTGTGGTCGCTGCGGGACGCAGTTGGAAATCAGCGCGGGCGAACAGGCCGGGACCACCCAGTCGGTGAACAGATGTGCAACGTGCTCGTGTGCGTGGGAACGTCGACCGTACGTGATACGGAAATCCACCTCTTCCGTGCCGAGCCGCGGTTCCTGCTCCTGGCCGAGGATCCGGACGCTTGAGTCCGGACAGAGCGACTGCCAATCGAAGATCTTGCGGCTGATCCATCTGCTCGCAACGGATGACAAGGCGCTGAGCACGACGCCGCTTTCGTTTCTTGCGCGCGTCAGGACGTTCGCGGCATGAGAGAGTTGCTGGAATCCTTTTGCGACCTCGCGGTAGTAGAGTCGCCCCCAAGAGGACAGTTCGACGCGCCGGCCGCGACGCTCCAGCAGCGTCAAACCAAGACATCGCTCCAGGTTGCGTACGAGCTGGCTAACGGCGCCAGGAGACACACCAAGATCCTCCGCGGCGGCGCTAACCGTGCCGCAGCGCCCAATGGCTTCAAAAGCTTGCAGGCCCCGTAGGGATGGGCTCGACATCGATACGCACTCGCATTCCGGCGTTCTAGTTTAGATTTTCTAAAATAGAACGCAGCAACTGGCAACTTGTTGGCACCGGAAAAACTGAGAACATTCCGCTTAACAAAACGCAAGGAGAGCAGGATGTTTCTCAAGAACGCATGGTACGTCGCAGCCTGGGATCACGAAGTCGGCCGCGAGCTGAAGCCCGTCACAATGCTCGGCGAGAACATCGTCCTTTACCGCCTGCAGGATGGTCGGCCAGCCGCGCTGGAAGATGCCTGTCCCCATCGCAAGCTCCCGCTTTCCATGGGGCGCATCAAGGGCGACGATGTCGAGTGCGGCTACCATGGCCTGACATTCGACTGTTCGGGCACCTGCACGCGGGTTCCCGGCGCCGAGCGCATACCGCATGTCGCCAAGGTGCGCTCCTATCCGATCCATGAACGCTACGGCCTGCTCTGGATCTGGATGGGCGATGCCGCGAAGGCCGACCCCAAGGATATCTTCGAGGTAGAGCATTTCGACGATCCGGCGTGGGGCATCAACCGCGGCGAATCCATGACGCTCAACTGCAATTACCTCTACATGACGGACAATCTGCTTGATCCGTCGCATGTCGCGTGGGTCCACCAGTCGTCCTTCGCGAGCTCCGCCTGCGAGGAGACGCCGCTGGAAACGACGGTGAAGGACGACGGCGTGACCGTCTGGCGCTGGATGATCGATTCCGAGCCGGCGCCCTTTTATGCGCCCTTCCTGCAATTTAAGGGCAATACCGACCGCAAGCAGCATTACGAGGTGCGCTATCCCAGCAACGCCATCATCAAGGCGATCTTCGCGCCCGCCCATACCGGCGGCGAAGGCAAGGCATTGCCGGAAAACACCTTCCTGATGGACAGCTACAACTTCATGACGCCGGTCGATGAGGGCCGCACCAAATATTACTGGTTCCAGATGCGCAATTTTGCGCCCGACGACGCCGATGTCTCGGCCCGCTTCGCCAAATCGGTGCGCGGCGCCTTCGAGGAGGATCGCGTGGTGCTGGAGGCCGTCCAGCAGGGAATGGCCAACATGCAGACGCCGAACCTCGACCTGAAGATCGATGTCGGCCCGATGCGCTTCCGCCGCAAGCTGGCGCAGATGATCGCCGCCGAGGCGCAAGGCGCCGCCGTTGCGGCCGAGTAGGGATCGCCCTGGATGAACGATGTCGCGGCCTCGCGCTTCCGCCCCTTCGAGGTCCTCTCGAAGGTGCGCGAAAGCGCCACCATCACCTCCTTTCACCTCGTGCCGCTCGACGCCAGCCATTGGCGGCCGTTCGAGGCCGGGCAGTTCCTCACGCTTCGCGTTCCCGACGCCAAAGGCGGCCATGTCCTGCGCAATTACACCGTCTCCTCCTCGCCGCGCCAGGCGGGCCAGTACCGGATCACGGTGAAGCGCGAGGCGGCCCCTTCGGGCGAGGTGCCGCAGGGCCTGAGTTCCTGCTGGCTGCATGACGAGGTCGAACCGGGCGCCGTCATCGAGATCGACCTGCCGCGCGGCGGCTTCAGGCTCGATGCGGCGAGCACCCGGCCCGTGGTCCTGCTGTCCGGCGGCGTCGGGCTGACGCCCACCGTCTCGATGCTCGACGTGCTGGCGCGGGAAAGCGAGCGGCCCGTCTGGTTCATCCATGCCTGCGACAACGCCGAGGTGCATGCCCTGCGCGACGAGGTGGAGGCGCTGGCCGCTTCGCGCCCCGGCATATCGGTCCATTTCTGCTACCGTTTCGCCGGGGATGGCGACCGCTGCCATTCCAACGGCTTTTTGTCGCGCGCCACGCTGCAGAGCCTGCTGCCGCTCGACGATTACGACATCTACATGTGCGGCCCGCCGCCCTTCATGCAGGCGCTTTACGGCATCCTCACCGGGCTCGGCGTGCGCAAGGAGCGCATCGCCTATGAATTCTTCGGCCCGGCGAGCCTGCTGACGGCGGAGAGCGAAACGCCTGCCCAGAAGGCACCGCCGGCACCCGCGCCGGTGGCGGCCGATGACGGCGGCGTACGGATCGTCCTCGAAAAATCGGGGCGCAGTTTCGCCTGGGACGGGGAAAGCGAATCCATCCTCGCCTTCCTGGAAGCGCAGGGCATCGAGCCCGCCTTTTCCTGTCGGGCCGGCGTCTGCGGCACCTGTGAGCAGGGCCTTGTCTCCGGCGAGGTCGATTATTTCGAGGAGCCGCTCGACGAAATGCCCTCCGACCGGGTGCTGCTCTGCTGCACTCGCCCGAAATCCTCTGTCGTGCTCGACCTGTGACCCCGGCAACGGCCTGAACCCCGCATTTCCTCGAAGGAGGCTTCGTGACGAAACCGCTTCATACCGAGCTCCCGCTCAATCCGCATGTGGCCGGCCTGCCGCCCTACAATGCCGGGATGAACATCGCCGCGGCGCGGCGGCACAGCGGCCGGGAGGATATCGCCGCACTCGCCAGCAACGAGAACCCGGACGGCTGTTCCCCGAAGGTCGCGGCGGCGCTCGCCGGCCTCAACCCGGCGCGGTATTCCGATCCCGCCTGCACGGCGCTGCGCGCCGCGCTCGGCGAGAAGCTGGGTGTCGCCACGGACCGCATCGTCATAGGCAACGGTTCGGAGGAGATGATCGCGGCCGTCTGCCGGGCGGTCCTGCGGCCCGGAGCAACCGTCGCCACCGTCTGTCCCGGCTTCGGCCTGCACGAGATCGAGGCGCTCGCCAATGGCGCGGTGGTCGAGAAGGTCGCGATGCGGGCGGATCTGGAGTTCGACATTGCGGCGATCCTCGCCATGCTCGAAAAGGCGCCTGCGATCTTCTTCCTGTCCTCGCCCTCCAATCCGGTCGGCCCGGCGCTCGACCGCGACAGCCTCGACCGCATCGTCGCGGCCGCCCGGCCGCAAACGCTGCTGGTGCTGGACGAGGCCTATTTCGAATTCACCGACGACGCGCTGCCGGACGGTCTTGCCGTGCTCTCTGCCTCGGCCCTGTCCTTCGTGGTGCTGCGCACCTTCTCCAAGGCCTATGGGCTTGCCGGCCTGCGGGTTGGCTATGCCGTGACCTCAGACGCACGGCTGGCGCGCGCCATGACCGCCGCCAAGACGCCGTTCAACGTCAATGCCGCCGCCCAGGTCGCGGCGGTCGCGGCACTGGAGGATGAGGCATGGATGCAAGCCTCCGTTGCGCGGCTGAAGGCGGAACGGACGCGCGTCGCCGCCGCCATTGCCGCGATGGGCCTGCCGGCGGCGCGCTCGCAGACGAATTTCCTGTTCCTCGACGTGCGCCGGGACAGCCAGGCGGCGATGGAGCATTTCCTGTCGAACGGCATCATCGTCAAGCCGTGGAAGGAAAAGGGCTTCGAAAGCTTCATCCGCGTGACCATCGGCACGCCATCCGACAACGATCGTTTT
>Ga0182742_1005237_pt1 | contig 11108 bp, 11 predicted proteins | sample eDN5th37CBELigMG_FD_128880 | JGI IMG/M metagenome (GOLD analysis project Ga0182742, IMG submission 128880) | Enriched Miracle-Growth compost microbial communities from Emeryville, California, USA - eDNA 5th pass 37_C BE-Lig MG (version 2)... ... | reverse complement strand
TTGTTTCTCAAATCGTTTTCTATACAATTCGAAAGAACACGCAATAGAAGAAAGGGAACGATAAAAAAGAAGATTTTTAGTCACTTTTCTCATGTTTTTCTCAATATAAGAGGATAATAGCAACTTGGGATATTATACTTGCCCTCTAATCTTTTATTTATAAAATTTTTATAATTGTTTATTATTTGTTTATTTTTATTGGAGATAATTTTAAACAGGTAAACAGGAATATCATTATTTTTGTTAAAGGAGATTTTCATGTCTATTAAGAAACGCCTCTTCTTCTCAAATGCTGCCATGATTGTGATGCCTATCATAATGATCATATCCATTATTCTTTTACTTAATATTGTATTTTTCAATGGGTTTGATCCAAGTGGAGGCAACTTTAAGAAATATTGGCAAACAACAGATGGGAAAATATCAGAGGTTTATATTGAATTGCAAAAAAAAGCCTCACTAGATCAAGATGAATTTTATAATGAAGAATATTTAAAAGCCTTAACAGAACGACTGAAAGAAGAAAAAGTTGAATTGGTTATTCGTAAAGACAATGATATATTATTTACATCAAATCAGCAGATGTCCATCGCAAAAAGTGATCTTCCTGATTTCGGATATATAGGATACTCTTCGGTCGGTTCATGGGCTAAAGACAGACATTATTCGGCAATACAATATGATTTTTATTTCAAGGATTCTTCAAAAGGCTCGTTATTTCTTTTAGAGCCCGCTGCTTCGTTTGTGACGTTTGCGAGATCCTTTTTTCCAATTCTATTTATGGGTTTAATTATTATATTTGTATTTACGAATATTTTATTATCCTCTATTGTTTCTAGGAGTATTTTACGTCCAGTTCGCCAGTTAACTGATGCTGCCGAAAAGATTAGAAGAGGGAATCTAAACTTCCATATTAAATCAAAAGGTTGCGATGAACTCGGGAAACTTGTAAATTCATTTGATTCGATGAGGGAGCAACTAAAAGAATCACTAGAGTTACGAGATAAATATGAAAATAACCGTAAGGAAATGATCGCTAACATTTCCCATGATTTGAAAACGCCTATAACCTCTATACTTGGGTATGTAGAAGGGATTCAGGATGGAGTGGCAAACTCTGCTGAGAAACAAAAAGAGTATCTGAGCACCATTCACTCTAAAGCGTTATATGTAAATCGGTTAATTGAAGAGCTATCCTTATATTCGAAATTAGATGTAAAGAAACTCCCCTTTCATTTTGAATCTGTCGACATTTATGCGTTTATACAGGATTACTTGACTGATATAAATGACGAATTAAGCGAGAAGGATATACAAGTAGCATTTGATATAGAGGATAGACATGTGAATGTTTGCATGGATCGAGACAAAATTGTACGTGTATTGGAAAATATCATTTTTAACAGTGTTAAGTATATGAATAAAGGATTTGGTGAGATAACCATTTCTATTGTGGAACAAGAAAAAAAGGTTAAAGTAAGCATTAGTGATAATGGACCAGGTGTTTCTGAAGATGAAATTACAACGATTTTTAATCGGTTTTACCGCACGGATCTATCACGAAGCACAGCAGGAAGCGGGCTTGGACTCGCTATCGCATCACAAATAATTGAAGCACATGGGGGAGAGATTTTGGCGGAAAATCTATCATCAGGTGGACTCTGTGTTCACTTTACTCTTAAAAAATTGAAGGATGAAAATGATGAACAAAAAAATATTGATTATTGAAGATGATCAAAGTATTGCTGCATTGGAAAGAGATTATCTTGAAATAGAAGGATTTCAGGTGGAAATTGCTTCGGAAGGTAGGGAAGGACTAGATGCGGCATTACATCGCTGTTTTGATCTGATTTTATTAGATTTGATGGTTCCGAATATAAATGGATTTGAAATTTGTAAACAGGTAAGGAAAGAGACAAATATTCCTATTTTGATGGTTACAGCTAAATATGAAGACATTGATAAAGTACGTGGATTTGGCTTAGGTGCAGATGATTATATTGTGAAGCCTTTTAGCCCAAGTGAATTAGTTGCAAGAGTAAAAGCTCATATTGTTAGATATGAGCGATTAACCCAAGCAGATATTTCGAAAGATGAAATCCATGCAAGAGGACTACAAATTAACATGGCATCAAGACAAGTTTTTATAGATGGGAAGGAAATTATTTTTACAACAAAAGAATTCGATTTATTATCTTTTTTTGCTAAACATCCAAATCAAGTTTTTTCAAAGGAAGAATTATTTGAGCGTATTTGGGGGCTAGATTCAGTAGGTGATAATGCCACAGTTACTGTACATGTGAAAAAAATTCGCAAAAAAATAGAAAAAGATACATCCAATCCACAGTACATTCAAACAATGTGGGGATCTGGATATCGTTTTAAGGGATAAATCTACAGAAATTCTTACTCATTAATCAAAGCACTCAGTCTAAAGTAGATTGGGTGTTTTTATTTTTTGTTGTTAATGAAAAGGACATATTAGTTTATAGATTTTTCATACATTCTTCAGATGGAGTTCATTGTATGTTGTTATAGTAAAAACAGTGGTAGAGCAAAAGCCCATTACTAAAAAAATAATAGGAGATGATTTAATATGCACCATTGGGGATATTTCCATCCGTTTGGCTTGATTTTCTTTTTGATAATAATTGGATTTTTTATTACAAGGATGATTCTTTGGAGAAGAAAGGGAGGAATGTGTTATCACAATCAAAGTGATGCTCTTTCTATCCTTGAAAGTCGTCTTGTAAGAGGAGAAATTACAGGTGAAGAATTTAACGAAATTAAAATGACTTTAAAAGGTGAAAATAAATAAAGTGAAAAGGACTAACATTTTTATCAATAATATATTATTGGAACGAAAACATCTTGAGAAGGAATACAATTCCTTTTGTAGGGAAATAGTGTGGGATATTAGGGAGTTTGAAAAGAAATGATCAAAAAGAGAAAGAGTTGGTGGGTTTTAGTTATTGTTTCTATAGGGGTAATGGTTCCTTTTATGTACCCTTATTTGACTTTTGATTCAGATAATAGTCGTGTCGAGATAACATCAACCGTTATTCACTATCCAGCATTAGTCACACATATTATATTTGCTTTTATCGCTTTAGTGACCGGTTTCCTTCAGTTTATAGATCCTATTCGTCATAGTAGACCAAAGGTTCATCGAAACATGGGAAGAATTTATGTGATTAGTGTATTTATCAGTGGGTTGCTCACGTTTGTTTTATTTTTTTACATTGAAAATTTTATGAAAGCAATGGCCTTTTTGGTATTAGCAATTTTGTGGTTATTCACAACTTGGAAGGCTTATCGCAAAGCCGTGAAAAGACGTTTTAATGAACATCAGATATGGATGATACGTAGTTTTGGTATAACCTTGGTGGCTGTTAGTGCCCGTTTACTCGTTCCTCTACTTATATTGGTTTATGCTATATTCAATAATTTTACCCTACCTGGTGGAAGGGATTTGATGATCAAAGAGATTTTAGACATAAACATTTGGGCAGGTCTTGTTTTGAACATAGTAATTATTGAATGGATGATTCTTGGAATATTAGGGAGATTATCTAAAAGCAATAAATGATTTGTTATCGGAGTTAATAACCAAAATAAATAGGCACTATTAAATGGAGTCCAATTTGATGAAGTTTTCACTCGATGGACTCCATTTGTGTTGTGTTCCTCATTGTATTGAATCGGTATCCTTTTCAATGTTTCTCCTTACTTTTACGTCCTAGTGTTTCTTCCTTTTTAGTTCAGTTTCTTTCCAATATGAAACTTAATTTTTCTATGAACGGAGCTGGATATTTATAAATAACAAAAAACACCGGTAGTCGGTGTTATTGTTATGCAGAGTGTCGAGAAAGTTTTGAAGCAAACCTTCAGGCTGAATGAAAACGTTTGACTATCGAGGAATTCCCCTTTTTGAGGAGCGGATTTACCTTTTTGGGGGTAATGAGCACCGCAGAAAAGGGGGATGACGAAGAGAGCGAACGTTTTTCAACAGCCTGAATAACAAAAAACACCGGTAGTCGGTGTTATTGTTATGGCTATTTTATCGGCTTATATCTTTGTTAAGTATTTATTTAATTGTTCATAGGTTCCGGAATATCCCTCCTGATCCATCTCTTTTGAATCTTCGAAGGTTTTGTTCTCTTCCTCAGTTGGAGATACAGGAGTCACAATCATTGTAAGAGTTGTTTTTCCTTCGTCCTCGGTCAACGTAATCGTATTTAGAATTTCCATAGGCCAATTTGCATCAAAGGGTGCACGTAAGCGTTACCCTCTTCATCAGAAAAGAAACTGCTGTATACAATTTTCTCTGGTGTAATAATCTCGCTGTATACAAATTTAACCCACATCTCTACTATGTCTTCAAATAAAAGTTCGATTCCTTAGATAAAATTAAGGGTTCTTAGATAAAAATAATGTTCCAATTCCGAAGGTTTTCCGGTACTATTCCCGGCAGACCTTCGTTTTTTTTATTTCCGAAATCGGAAAAAATCCCATCGTAAATCAATCTCATTCCAATCTCCATTTCAATCAGTTTCCAATCCGAATCCATTCGTTTTCCTCTATTCTATACCTCTCCAATCCTTGTCCAATAAAGGTTCAGGCTTTCTCCAGGTTCTTTTCTGTTGGTTTCCCCACACAATAGGGTCGAGTGATTTCATTCGTTTTTTCTGATTTTCACGTTAATTTTACAGGCGGAAGGTAGGTCAGGAACTCATTTGGAATCCAATTATGTCCCTGTTACATTCCCCTTCCCCATGCTAAAAAGTTGGTTTCAACTGCTGTATTGTTGGTATATTGGAGGGAAGAGCGTGGGGAAATTAGAACGGGAAGACGATTATTTAATTCAATCGTAAAATCAATTATTATCAAGGCTGAGTTGCTTCCCTTACAATAAACCAAGAGGGCTTTCAGTCCTATTTCGTGGAGTTTCCAATCGTATTGTACTATTCCTTAAATATTCCTTGAATTTATTTTTCTCTCTTTTATTGTTAATTTAGAACTTGAAAGATTTAATAATAATCGAATAGTAGGTGAAGAAGAAGTGGAAAGGCAAATGAAAATTCTGGTTGTTGAAGATGATAACGACATTAATCAATTATTATGTAACATTGTAAAAAAAAGTGGGTATATTCCACAACCTGCTTATTCTGGAACAGAAGCATTACTTTATTTGGAAAATAATACATGGGATCTGGTATTGCTAGACTTAATGTTACCCGGAAAGTCTGGAGAAGAAATACTTGCAAAAATAAGCAAAGAAAATCCTATTCCTGTCATTATTATTTCAGCAAAACTAGAGCAACAAACTAAAATTGATGCTTTAAGAACCGGAGCAGATGATTATATAACAAAGCCCTTTGATAATGGGGAAGTATCGGCAAGGATTGAATCCAATTTAAGAAGATATCGACTGTCGATGCAACTTACTCAACCGAAAGAGCTAAAGCATAAGGATATTTTTGTTGATATGGAAGCAAAGATAGTAACCGTAAATGGAAGAGTTCTTCCATTTACCGCACGTGAATACCAAATTTTAATCCTGTTATTACAATCTCCAAAAAAGGTATTTACAAAGGCAAATGTATTTGAAAGCGTATGGAATGAGGAATTCCGTGGAGATGAAAATACGATTAATGTTCATATGAGTAATTTAAGAAGTAAGCTAGCAAAGGCTAACCCGGACCAAGATTATATCGAAACAATATGGGGAATGGGGTACCGATTAAAAACTTAAGGTTTTCTTAAGAATTAGCTTAAGACTTCCTTATGATTTGCTGGTTAAACTAAAAAGCATAACATTAAGGAGGGAAAGAAATGAGCGATTATGTACTTAAAGTGAATAATTTATCAAAAAAGTTTAAAAATCAAGTTGCTTTAAATAAAGTAAATCTTTCCATTAAAAAGGGGGCCATTTATGGGTTTATTGGACAAAATGGTGCTGGAAAGTCTACCTTAATACGAATTGTTTCGGGTTTAGCTGATGCAACTTCAGGAACAGTCGAATTATTTGGATATAACAATGGACAGGAACTAATCAAAGCTAGGAAAAGGATGGGGACAATTATTGAAGGGCCTGCATTATATCCGCACATGACCGCTGCTGAAAACTTAGAAGCACATCGACTGTTAAAAGGGATTCCGGGGAAAGAGTGCGTAGAAAAAACACTCGCATTAGTGGGACTTCAGGATACAGGCAAAAAAAAGGCAAAGAACTTTTCTCTAGGTATGAAACAAAGACTGGGGATAGCAATAGCTTTGCTTGGTGATCCTGAATTTTTAATTCTCGATGAGCCTATCAACGGTCTCGATCCGATGGGAGTAGTGGAGATAAGAGAGCTTTTGAAAAGGCTTAATCAGGAATATGGTATTACTATTTTAATATCCAGCCATATATTGAGTGAGCTATATTTGCTTGCAACCCATTATGGGATTATTCATAAAGGGAATTTATTGGAGCAATTGACTTTAGATGAGCTAAATGCAAAGTGTAAGCAATACTTGCATATTAAAGTAGATAATCCGGAAAAGGCTGCCACAATTATCGAAACTAGGCTTAAAACTAATGATTTCGAAGTTATGCCAAATGGAGTAATAAAGTTATTTGATTCTATTGATGAGTCAGGAAAATTATCCTCCATACTTGTAAATGAGAATCTGGTTATAGAGGAATTTATGCCAATGGGACAAGATCTTGAGTCTTACTTTATGAAACGTATTGGGGGTATTCATCATGGGTAATCTTTTCAAATCTGAGTTGTATAAGCTGAAGAAGGATCGATCTTTCTTGTTGCTGGCAATACTTTTGGTAATTGTAAGTATCTGCTATCCTTTATTAATCGTGTTTGACGAAGGAGCAGGTTTGATAAAAATAAATGATTTATATCAGTCAACCGTACTTAATGGAAATAACTATGTGATAAAGCTCGCTCCATGTATATTAGCTGGATTTTTTATCTCTAATGAATATTCAACTGGAACCATGAAAAATATTGGGGCTTCTGGGAATAGTAGAACCCGAATATATATTGCAAAATTAATGGTCTTTTCAATTGGGGCGGTAATTATTTCACTAATCCTGCCAATCGTAATGACAGGTGCAAGTGCTTTATATTCTGGTTTTCATGATATGCCTGAATTAGGTTATTTTGTTAAAACTATAGGATTAACTATACTTTACACAGCTTCATTTTCATCTCTGATGGCTTTGTTAGCGACGATTTTAACGGAGAGTGGAAAGGCCATTGCCTTTATGCTTTTATTCTTTTTATTATTTGATAGTCTTTTGTATAGTTTAAGTACTTTGATTCCAATATTTGAATTAATACTAAAATACTCTATTTTTGACCTATTACTTAAAATTGTAAATGTAGATACCTTCATGAATGGCGAAATGATTAAAATGATAATCGTTCCACTAATCACTTATGTGATTTTTGGTCTTTTAGGTAGTCTTCTCTTTATAAAAAAAGAAATAAAATAGACGAATGGACTGATGGGAAATGTTATATTTGACCATACTTTCAGTTTCCTTTTCATTATTTTTACTGATCCGCTTCATTCTCCTAAAAAAAGAAATACAAAGTGTTACTGAACAGTTACTTGAAAGACACCAACATAAAGCAGATACGAAAATTAATCTAGCCTTTTATGACAAGGATTTTGAGAAACTAGCTAAGGAAATTAATGTTCAAATAGATGAAACCAAAGTGGCGAATGCACAAAAAATGCGTACAGAGAAAGAGTTAAAGCAAGTAATTTCAAATATTTCACATGATATTCGTACACCGCTGACTTCTATTTTAGGGTATATTCAATTTTTGGAAGATGATAATGTCTCTTCTGAAATAAGAAAAGAGTATATCAGGATTGTAAAAAATGGTGCATCAAGGTTAAGAGTATTACTAGAAGACTTTTTTGAGTTATCCGTTATTGAGTCAGCAGATTATCCAATAAAAATAGAATCCATTCAATTAAATGATTTGGTTCGGGAGGTTTTGGTAGGTTTTTATGAAGAATTCAATCAAAAGCATATAGAGCCGACTATTAATATTTCGGAGGATGATATAAGGGTTAAGGCTGATTCTTCTGCAGTAAAGAGGGTAATTGAAAACTTAGTTACAAATGCTTTAAAGCATTCAACTGGCAATGTAATAATCACTTTAGAAAGTAACCCGCCATTTGCCCGGTTTACGATTAGTAATACAGCACCAAAATTAAAGAAAGAAGACATTTTTCACTTGTTTGATCGCTTTTATAAAGCAGACCAAGCAAGAAAGGGAAAAGGAACAGGACTCGGATTATCTATTGCAAAAGGGTTAATGGAAAAAATGAATGGAAGTCTTTCGGCGGAATTTAAAGGAAACGAATTATTTATGAAGTGTGAGTGGAAAATCGAAACACTAATACCAAAAAGGAATAAGTACTGAATCTAAAATTGTAGAAGGATGAAGGGAATTTCAATGAAGATTTCACCTGCAAATATTGCCTGAAAGTTACTTTACAATAATATAGGAGTCAATATAGCTGCTTTAAATAAAGGGAGAAAAATACATTGAAAGTTATCCAACTTCAAAAACAGATAGGCTTAATATTATCGACCATTGCAATTGTTATAGGGACTTTGTTGTTTTTTGAGGGAAATAAAACTGAAGCACAATCAAACAATAAAATAGACGATATAGACCAATATATTCAAACAAAGCTGGAAAAGAACGATATTCCAGGTGCCGCTGTTGCGATTACCCATAATGATAAGGTTCTTTTTACAAAAGGCTATGGAAGAACTGTAAATAATACTCCGATTACAGCGGATACACCATTTGCTATAGCTTCGTTAAGCAAGGCATTTACAGCATTTTCTGTCATACAGCTTGTGGAAGAAGGAAAAATCAACTTAGATATGCCTTTTAAGCAATATGTACCCTCATTTAAACTGAAAGACCCAAGAGGTTCGAAAATCACTGCAAGACATTTATTGAATCATACTAGCGGTTTAACAGATAAGGTGTACCCTGATATGACTCTTGATCCCCAACCACAGTCATTCCAAGAGGTAATCCAGCGATTAAAAAATGTATCCCTCGCAAGTGAACCCGGAAAGGAATATGATTACAATAATACAAACTATACACTATTCGCACTTCTAGTAGAGGTAGTTAGTAAAGAGAAATTTTCGGAGTATTTAGAGCACCACATTTTTACCCCATTAGAGCTGGAACAAACTCTTAATTTTACGAATACGAAAGAGCTAAACAATAGTAACAAAATAGCAGGCGGGCATTATTTTTTATTTGGACAACCGATCGCAAAAAACGAACCACAGTGGTTCGTAGACGGGCCAGCAGGAATTGTTTCAAATGCAAAGGATATGGCCAAATGGTTAATTTTACAATCAAACGGAGGAAAGTATAAAAACAATCAACTTCTTAGCAGCAAAGGGATCCAGGCAATGCAAACCCCGGCAAGCCCTAAGATTTCATATGGTATGGGCTGGAATACTTCCAAGGATGATAATGGGGAAAACCAAATCCAGCATAGCGGAATTTTATGGACATATAAATCTGAAGCATTATTATTACCTGATGAAGGATATGGAATTGTTATGCTTTTCAATAGTGGATTGAATTCATTTGTTGATTATTATTCATTCACAGATGGTATAGTAAAGATTTTAACAAACCAATCACCGAACGAGCCTTTTTATAACAATCAGCTTTTTGAGATATTAGTAGGGGCGATAATTATCGTAACCATTATTTTGGGGCTTCGGCAGCTTCTGCGTTTAAACCGTTGGACAGAAAAATATAAAAGCCGACCAAAATGGCGGTCCGCACTTTATCTCATGTTAAGATTGATTCCTTTATGCCTATTGATCTTCTTTCCACAACTGATGACATTTATTGGAGGTGGAAGAGTTCTAAGCTGGGAAGGAATGATCCTAATGATGCCAAGCATTTTTATTTGGCTTGTAATTGCTGCATTAATTAATCTTTTGATTGTTATTTTCCGCACAATGCGAATCTTTCGTTTGCAATCCTGATCTTATTTAACTAAACGGTACATTTATAGAATTTGGGGTAAGTTTTTTATTTGTTTTCTTAATTCCTTATTCCTTTTTCTATTTTGTATAGCTGTTACTTTCCTCTTCCCCATGCTAAAAAGTTGGTTTCAACTGCTATATTGTTAGTATCTGAACGGCAAAGGAAGCGGGAAGAGAGCATCGGGCAGTTCAATATGTATTCAATCGTTTTATAATCAAAAATCAATCAAAATTCGAGGCTGGGTCCATTGGGGATTCAACTTTTTCTTCAAATCTCTTCACTACCTTATCAATATTGTTTCAAGTGGTTTTCAATATTTACGGTTACTTTCCTCACTGTATTACTCCTATGGATTTTCCGATCTCTATTAAGGTGAAAGGCCAGAAGATTGCATCTTCTAGCTTTTACCTTTTGAAAGTTCTTTTGCATATCCTTCCCTAAAGAAAGCTGTCCAGTCTGTAAAATTAATCATTGCGTCAGAAACATTAGTCATTTGGTCAATGGTACCTACAAAGATTAGATTCTTTAAAGTTGGGTCTTCAATACTTTCGATATAAGCATCTTTATAGTCGCTAGAATTGAAAATTTTGTATGGGCGTATAGCGTTATTTACTCCTACCTCATAAGGAACTATTTTAGGTTCAACATCCATTGTTAATCCAAGTCTATTATGGTTTACTCCCAATCTAAAAAGCATTTGTTGTAGTAATTCAATTTTCTTATCAGTACCGTTGGTAGAGAAAATCCCCATGGCCATTTTTTCCAAAAAGATGGACCCCTCTAGTTTTATGAAGACAGAACCAAGCCATTTATCATATGGTTTATACTGTTTACTTTGAAGGAGGTACATTTCAATACAATATCTAACGGTCTTTTAAGCATAAATTTTTGTTTTTATAAAAGCAGCCCACCAACATCTCGTGTATTGTCAATTACATTCCAAACATGTGGAGTGTGTTGTGCAGTTGAAAATGAAATTGTAATACACAAATAAACATTTGCTAAACCGTCCCAGATTTCGTAAAAAATCTCTTGCGAATTCTGGTT